>WNFY01004948.1_pt1 | contig 13554 bp, 17 predicted proteins | sample 5400091 | NCBI WGS metagenome assembly WNFY01 (sample SAMN13153364, study PRJNA577476) | soil metagenome | isolation source: 60 cm soil or saprolite under grassland replicate 1 | place: USA:California | collected 2016-06-15 | reverse complement strand
CATTTTCGGCTATCCCGGCCTGCCCATGATCTTTTTCCTGCTGGCTGCGGTGGGTGCCCTGATACTGATTATCAGCATCGTCTTCTACGACAAGAAGCCAAAGAAAAAAGCGGAAGGCGAGGATTAGAGCAGTAAGCAGAAGGCAGAAGGCAGAAGGCAGAAGGCAGGAGGTGGTGTCAATAGCCAGACCGGGAGGGCTTGGTTCACGCTGAAGGCGTGAAATGTAATAGCCGTGGGCAACGCCCACGGATCAAGGACGAAAACGAATCAGAGCCCGTGAAACGGGCGACAGAGGTCAGAACCGGCAGTGATAGCGACGGGTCGCTTGGGGCAGTTGCCCCGTGAGGGCTTGAAGCATTTTGTCAGAGTGCTTCGCGCATCAACCGCCTGCTCCCGAGGGCTGTCTTTGTACCTTTGCCTGATCCATGCTCATCCGCGTTAATCGGCGGCTAATTTCTTCCCTCGACTCGACTACGCAGACCGTCATACAACGCGCGCTCCCCAGGCGACGATTCACGAGGCAGTCCCGAGACTCAAAACTTCACACTCCCGACTTCAGACTATTATTGAAAGGAACGCGAAACTCTTCATTACCTCCATAGGCGGCGCCGGTGCAATGTTCTTAGAAGCTCGGTTGACTTATATAATACCTCTCATAATGCACACACACTGGACGCGAGCCTAAGGTTTACGGCCATTTATATGCGAGCGCGTCGAGGCTACCGATTCACACCATAACGGGCTAGGTTGTTTATGTGACTCGCCGCTGTTATGATGCGGTAAACTAGAATGACACTATAAGGAGTTAGGCATGCCAGATTATCCACCTTATGTAAACGCCTACAACAGCATTCCAAAGCTGTTTTCGCGCATTAAGACCGCGGCTGTTCCGCCCAAAGTTACGCAAGACTTTTTGGAGTCGGTTTTGGAATTACGATCATCGAGTCACCGGGCATTAATACCTCTCCTTAAGAAGCTTGGATTCATAGATCAAGGGAACGTGCCCACGCAGGCTTATAAAGATTTTCGCGAGGATTCATTATCGGGTAATGTCATGGCTCAAAGAATCCGTGAAGCTTACCCTTCAATTTTCGCGGCTAATGAGTATGCACATAAACTGAACAAAACGGAGTTGCAAAACAAATTGCGAAGCATTACCGGGGCCGCTGAGGACGACCAGTACGTTCCTGCCGTCGCCAGTACATTTATAGAATTGTCCAAACTGGCGAGCTGGGATGGTGCTGGCCTGCGTAGACACGATGTAAGATCGCAGGCGGTAAACGGCGAGAAAGACAAGCCCGACACTGGAAATAAGCCCGAAAGCGTTGGTGGTTTTGGTCTCTCATACACTATCAACTTGAATCTTCCTGCCACGACTGAGATTGAAGTATTCAACGCAATCTTCAAGAGCCTTCGTGACAATATGCTGAGGCGGTAAATGGAAACTGAAGAAATACTTAAATTGTTCGGTATGCAGAATCTGCTGCTCGAATCGGACCTACGAAAACTTGAGGATTCCGGAATACAGATCGAACACGCAAGGACAATCCGGAAAGCTGAGATTGTTGATGTCGACCTTTTTGAAAGCGACATTCTTGAACAGGCGCAGAAGATGGCGGACTTCTACGCCATCTACTTTTCGTTGGAGAATTCGATCCGGCGTTTGATCTCAGGGCGCCTGTCTGAAAAGCATGGAGTGAACTGGTGGAACGAAAAGGTACCCGAAGGAGTGCGGAAAGAGGTTGAGAAGAAGCAGCAAGATGAACGCGACACGGCAATGTCCGTGCGCTCGGAGGATCCGCTTTCCTATACGAATTTTGGGGAGTTAATTAGCATCTTTGAAGCAAATTGGAACGCCTTTGATGATACGCTACGTAGCGTAAAGGCGATGCGCACAATATTGTCTCAATTCAATAAAATCCGAAACGTTGTTGCTCATAGCTGCGCACTGAATGAGGATGAAATCATTCGATTCGAGCTGCTAGTCAAGGACTGGTTCCGAATACAAAGCTAAAAGCGCATTGTCTTGACGGCGAGAGCCGACATGTCCAAAAATTTAGGGGAGCACAAGCCTTGTTGGCATGATAGAAATTCGTGAATCACTCTTAAGAGAATACGAACGGTGGCTCAAATTAATTGGTGACGATCCCTACTGCCGGGATTGTGTTATTGGGATCCACGATGTTCTTAGAGCTCATTTCTTGCTTGTCGACTACTTCTTTGGAGAAGGTGAAGGCGTCGGTGGAGTTGGGCCAAAGAGTCTGGACATGCTTCATTCAGCTATTAGCAGACAAATCGTTGGATATGATGGACGAAACAAATGGTCAGACGAATTTGATATTTGCGCGACCTTATTCTACGGATTGATCAAAAATCATCCCTTTCACGATTGCAACAAGCGAACCGCCCTTCTAATCGCACTTTATTACCTTCAGCGAATTGGAAGAACTCCTGACGCTCCCCAAAGGGATTTTGAAAATCTCACAGTGAGGGTCGCTGAAAGTAGGTTGTCTAAATATCCAGCTTTCAAAAGATTCTCAAAGTCCGAGGATGCAGATGTCTCTTTTGTTTCGAATTTTCTCCGACGAAACACGAGAGTAATAGACAAGCAGCACTACGTTATTACCTACAATCAACTGAACACCATCTTGTCGAAGTACGGGTTTCGATTGTCTCATCCGTCTGGCAATCACATTGACGTTGTCAGAGACGTCGAAAGGACTACGGGCTTCATTTTCAGAAAGAGACAAATCGTGACTGAGAGAGTTACGCACATAGGCTTCCCGGGGTGGAAGAAGGAAGTAACAAGACTGACCATAAAAAAAGTTAGAGAGGCAGCCAAATTGACAAGCAAAGATGGGGTTGATTCACGAGCATTCTTCCATGGAGCTGATTCAATGGAGGCACTAATCTCTGCTTATAAGAATCCCCTTGAGAGACTTGCAAGAAAGTGATTAGCGGGCGGCGTACTTCCGCTTTTCTTCTCTCTGTGACCTCACTCGCTCAAGAAGTGCTACCCCAAAGAGAATGCAGAAGGCGGAAGACTGGAAGCCTGAGGCACGCAGGGGCCCGCTAGGGTTTCTCAAGCCGCAAAATCTTCTTCTTGAAATCTATAATCATCCGAAACGATTTCAGAAAATTCAGTCCCACCAGACCGTCCACATTCAATCCAGACGTTTGCATTTGGCGGAAATCAATACTGCAGGCCTTCAAATCCGTGGCTTTGACGTTTCCCACTTCGAGCGTATTGACTGTCACTAATTTCACATTGCCTTCGGTCGGAGTGATGACGCCGACGCCGAATTGCCCTCGCCAGTTAGGTAGTTTCAATTCACTGACCAGTTTCTGATCGATGCATGTGAACGTAGCGCCCGTGTCGAGCACGAACTTGTATGGACCGTGGCCGTTGATCTTTACCGGGACAAGAATCGCGGCGTCATTCGGAGGCGCTAAATCAAAGTACACTTCACCGGGTGAAGTTTCCGCCGGCCCGCCAAAATCCGGCGAACCCGGCATCGTGCAAGCCAACGACACCAATGACAGAAGACTGCAAAGAAGGAATGTCGCGCAGCGCATTAACTGTGTTACCTGATTATAAAACAAGAGCGAAAATTAGCCGCGGATTAACGCAGATAATCCGTCCCTGATGCGTTGGGCTGCTGAGCCGATCTGCGCGGAAATGAGCCAGTCGCTATTGCTCTCGGCTGCGTAATCTCTGTCGCCCGCTTCACGGGCTGCCGATTTATTTTGCGTCCTTGATCCGTGGGCGCTGCCCACGGCTATTACATTTCACGCCCTTCAGCGTGAACCCAGCCCTCCCCGACGGTCGGGCCACCGACACGAAACCCCTGGCTACTTTATTTCACGCCTTCGTCGTGAACACCTCATTTCTTACGCGTTCTCGCAGCCTTCTTTGCGGCGCGCGAGCGCGAAGCCGCAGAGCGGCTCTTCGCGGCGCGGCTAGCTTGTCGGGATAGAGCCGTTTTGGATGCCGCGCTGCGTCCTTCACGCTTGAGGGCGCCTGAAGTTGCGCGTGAACGCTTTGCCGACTTCTTCTTGCTGCCACCGCTTCCTTTACGAACATCGCGCGCCGCCTGCTTTCGCATCTTCTTCGATCCTTTTTTTGGCGGAGCGAGTTTCACTCCGGCCCGACGCGCTTTCGACAATCCGATCGCGATTGCCTGTTTGGTTGAGCGGGCGCCGTGCTTACCCTCACGAACATGTTCGATCTCTTCGCGAACGAATTCCCCGGCCTGCGTGCTGGGCGCTTTTCCTTCGCGCTTGTCCTCTTCAGCGCGTTCCAGTGTCTCTTTTTCCGGCATGCGTGCCCCTTTCAATTGTCTGTAATTAAGGAACTATTACTCCGACGACAGTTTCAGCTATGCACCTACTCTGCCAGAACAAGCCTGCCCGTTATTGTTCAGCTCCCGCCGCCTGAAGTAACTGAGCAATGTCGGTGTAGTCTTTCTCTTTAGCAAGCATTAGTGCTGTCTGCCCGGTTTGAGCGAATTTGCCTGATACGTCAGCGCCTTTGCTCAACAAGGCCCGAACAATTTCTTTATCACCCGATGATGCTGCAAGCATTAAGGCCGTGCCACCATCGTTGGCTCTTGCGTTAACGTCGGCGCCGTGCTCCAGCAATGCCTTTGCCGCGTCGGTCTGACTGTTAGTGGCCGCGAACATCAGAGCTGTCCGACCTGCATCGTCCTTTGCATTAACGTTAGCCGCGCCCGCAAGCAGCATTTTCACCGTCTCGGTCTCTCCTTCAAGTGCCGCGCGCATTAGTTTTGTGTGACCGCCTTCGTGCTCTGCAGCTTCACTCATCTGTGCTCGTGTTGTCATGGCCCACCACCCTACCAAAGCTTCATAAGCGAGCTAATCTAATACCACCCCATCGACCATTTCCGACGGCAAAGGGGATCGAAAGCGAAGCAGCGTCTTTGTCTCGCCCTCTGACTCGATTTCCAGAGCCGCGTCCGCTCCTTCCGGTGTTTGCTCAAGCCAAAGGTGCTCGGGCCCGTTAATGGTGTGCGTGACGTGATCCTCGGGAGACTTACCGACGTTAATTGCGATCGTTTCCGGTTCGTTCGCTCCCGAAGCAATGGTAATCCCTGCAAGCGGCAAATCGCTCGCTTCCTCCTGCGCGCCAACGTCCGGCGCGAACACCTCAAGAGTTACGAGCCATCCCTCGTGCTGCCGACTGAATTGGTTCAGAAAGGGTGTCCATTGGTCGCGTGGAATCTCTTGCGTCGTCATAATCAATCCTTTCGCTAAACTCCGAAGGGAAATGTCTCGGCTGGTTCTCCGGCTCCTGCCTCCCAGGCCGCGTTGCGCTCCAGAGGCTCGACGGCCCTGGTCTGATCCAGATGCAACACCGCATCAAACTGATCGGTCAGACGCGCATAGAAGTAGTGGCTCTGGCGCTCGGTTTCCGGCCGATAAATCACTCCGATGGCGCGCTCCAGACGAGGCTCACTCAAGATGGGTGCAGCGGCTTCAACTTGGGACAAGATTAGGAAGCGTGGCTCGCCGGCCTCGTGAAATAGAGCCTCGTAACTTTCTTTCAGAGCGGGCCGCACCCGCTTGCGCTCTGCTGGACCGTCCCAATCAGTAGCCGCTGTGACAGTGCCTGTGTAAGTTGAGAATCCGATCAGCACGGCGCTGGTTCCGTATCGCTCGCGTACCAGCTGGCCAACGTTAAGTTCGCCGCGTTCACTCATTTCAGTGGCGCGCGCGTCACCCAGGTGCGAGTTGTGCTCCCAAACGACAACCTTCGCTTGCTGGCCTTGTCTTTCCAAATGCCTGACCAGCGACTCAAGAGTCTCGGCCATGTGACCATCGCGCAGGTTCCAGGACGCTACCGACCCGCGAAACATCGAGCGGTAGTATTCTTCGGCGTTCTTTACCAGGCGCGCATTCTGTTCGGCAAAAAAGAAATCATCCGCAGCAACGCGGCCATCACGGCTGGCATAGTCTGCCGCACGTCTGCGCAATTCGATTAGTTGACTTACCACCTCGTTTTCGCATGATTCAGTCAGGCCGAACCCGGCTGCATAACCGTAAGCCTGCGTGTTCTCGCCAAAATGACCGAAGCAGGAATAACGATAACGCGCGCGGCGCGCTGCCTCGGGATCAATCTTATTCAGATAACCGAGCACTGCTTCAATCGAGGCATGCAGGCTATAAAGATCGAGACCGTAGAAGCCAACCTTGTTAGCACCAGCGGACAGTGAATCGTTATGAGCGCGCAGCCATCCGATGAAATCGAGCACGTCCGCATTGCGCCACATCCAAGTCGGAAAGCGCTTAAAGCCCGCGAGAGAGTCAATAGCTTCAGCGTCTGTGCTTGTTCCACGGACGAAACGATTGATGCGGTAAGCGTCGGGCCAGTCAGCCTCGACTGCTACAGCCGTAAAATCTTTTTCCTCAATCAGTCGTTTCGTGATTTGTGCGCGTTCGCGGTAGAACTCATGAGTACCGTGTGATGCTTCGCCGAGCAAGACGAAGCGCGCATTGCCAACACGGCCCATCAGCGGGTCGTAATCCGAACTCGCCCCGGTGAGAGGATGCAAGTTAGCGCGAATGGTGCCCGCCAAATTGTTCAAGTCGCTGAAACGATCATTCCGGGATGTTGTACCGCTCATAAGGTTTAGTCTCACTTACTTTTCAATACCTTAGCCAATCCAGATCTGTCGCCCGTTTCACCGGATCATGACTGCTGGCGAAGGCGCTGGCGCCCCGGCCTCTATGCTGACGTCCGCTTCGCAGGGTCACAAATGGCCAAATCACGCTGCGCGCTGATGTTTCTCAGTTGCGCGCTCCAACAACTCTCGAACATCCTGATCGGTGGTTTGTGAAAAGTCTTCGTACCACAGGCCCACGCCGCGAAAGGGCTCAGGCGTCACCGCGCACACGATTTCGTCCACTTCGCTGCGAAAGTTCTCGCATGTTTCCGGGGCCGCAACTGGAACCGCCACGACGATTCGTGCTGGTCGTTGCTTGCGTACAGCCGCTGCGGCGGCTCGCATCGTTGAGCCGGTGGCGAGTCCATCATCGATCAAAATTACTACCCGGCCACGAAGGTCTGGTGGCGGACGATCGCCACGATATTCGCGTTCTCTCCGTTCCAACTCCCGCTGTTCATAGGCTGCTACGGCATCGATTACCTCGCCCGGAATTTGCAGATAACTCACCACATCCTGGTTGATAACCCGCACGCCACCTGAAGCAATAGCGCCCATTGCCAGCTCCTCGTGACCGGGAACCCCAAGTTTTCTCACCAGAAAAATATCGAGGGGCGCGTTGAGTTCTTGCGAGACTTCAAAAGCGACGGGCACGCCGCCTCGTGGCAGCGCGAGCACAATCACGTCCGGACGATCGGCGTACTTCGTAAGCCTCGTTGTTAACTGGCGTCCGGCATCGATTCGATCTTGAAAAATCATAACTCTCTCCTACGGCGCAAAGATCCTAAAGTTCTATGCACCTTTGTTCCAAAAACAAGCTGCCACTCAGCAAATTTACCGCAAAGCTTTCGAGGGCGCGCCGTCTTTGCAACCTGCATGTCCACAGTGGCACTCGGTTGCGATGTCTCCGGATGCGCCCCGACAATGATCCGAACAATACTCGCCTTCTGGTGGCGCAGAGCAGTTGCAACCCGGACGTGCACACGTATTCGTAGTTTCGGCTAAGTTCATCCCAATGCTCCTTGAAAAAAAACGTCTATGCCCCAGCGACAACTCGACATCATGTTCCAGCAGCCGATGCTGCGGCTGTGGGCTCTGATACTTCCTTCACAACTTCGGCCGTCACGGCTTTTTTTGTCTGGAGCGCAATGTCAGCCAGTGCGACGATGCCACAACAAGAGCCCCTATCATCTACTACAGGTACGCGCCTAATCTTATTATCTTCCAAGATTCGGCAGCACTCTTCTAGCGACATATCCGGAGTCACCGTCACGCATGGTTTGCTCATGCAATCGGCGGCCGTTAGCTCCAACGGGTTGAGTCCGCTGGCAATGATGCGGCAAACGATATCGCGATCTGTTACTACGCCGATTGGAAGTCTGCTTGACTCGTTCTCGATTACTGGAATTTCTCCGCAATCGTTCTCGATCATCATCCGTGCGACCTCTGACAAGCCAGTTGTTGGCATGCAGCAGGCCGGGTCGGTAGTCATGATCTCTCTTACTTGCATAGTCTCACCTCCAAGTCTTAATAAAATGTCCTTCAGGAAAGAATCGCCGCGCTTTTTCGCGCCGGAACCTCTGAATGCAAATGTCGTTGGAACCACTCTGCCGCCAGATGTGCCACCTTTTCCAGGGTACCGGGCTCTTCAAACAGGTGCGTCGCGCCAGGCACAATCTTCAGCTCCTTCTCACATTGCAACTGCGCGTAAGCTTCTTTATTCATTTCGATCACCGGATAGTCCAGACCGCCGATTATTAAAAGGGTTGGAGCCTGGACTTCCGGAAGTGCATCACCTGCCAGGTCCGGCCGCCCACCACGCGATACGACTGCCCCAATCTCTTCAGGCAGTTCCGCGGCAGCCACTAAAGCGGCGCCACCGCCGGTGCTGGATCCGAAATAGCCGATTTTTAAATGCGCCGTATCACTTTGCCGCTTTATCAACTTGCTGGCGTCCACCAGTCGCTCGGCAAGCAGCCCAATATCGAACCGCAGATGTCGCGTTCTCATGTCTATGGCTTCCTCGTCCTGGGTAAGCAGATCGAAAAGTAGCGTGGCGACGCCGGCCTCGCGAATTGTTCGCGCTACAAACTGATTCCGCGGGCTGTGGCGACTGCTCCCCGAACCGTGCGCGAACAAAACCACGCCCTCGGCCCCCTGCGGAATCTTCAGCTCTCCCTCGAGCAGCACTGAACCGGACGGAATCTCTACGTCGTGTGCGATCTTCTGCATAACGATTAAATCCCTCCGCATGACTGACAAATAACCCACTTGCTAACGCAGGTGGCACTGACAAAGCCCTGCCCTTATCTCGTTACCTTATCCAAACGCTGCTTGCCTATTGCCGACGGCTCTGTTCCCTTATTCGCAGCCGCCACACCTGCGCCTTGCGAGTAAACCATCTCACCGCCATACCACGCCTGGAAGAGCGTTAGTCCCATCACCAGCAAAGCGGCGAACAAGTACAGGTACCCAGGCGAGAGATCGCGCCTTCCGTAAACCAGCCACCGCCATAACGTCAGCACAATTACAGCGCCCACCAGCACGTACCCGACATCCTGATGAAAGTCTGCGTATCTGGCAGTTTCGCCCAGTGCGTCGCGCCCGAAGTCGAAATAACCCGTAGTCGCCGCAATCGCGCCGCCGAGCAGAGCGCCAATCAACGACCAAAATCCTGCGGCGCGAAAGGAAGGTCTATTGGACAAGCGTCCCAAAAGATCGGTGATGAATGAAAACACGATGAGCCCTATCGGGAAATGCACGAAGGCCGGATGAAGTGGCGGCATGCTTTCTCCTTTTACCTTGTTGGCGGCGGTTTCCGGTTGCCACTCCTCATACAACCAAAACATCAGCTGCTGTTTCTGACATTCGGTTCCTACCTCGCTATGCGTACCAACTTTGCGAAACACCGCTTAAACAACAAGTACTGTTCCGCTTCCGTACTGGCCCGGCGATAAACGTCGCCTAACCGAACGCACAACCAGCGTCGAGAGATGACAATGGGCAAATGTGCTCGCTTTTATAGAAGGAAGGCAACGACGATGCCTGACAGTACAGGAACTCGCAAAGATGGAATTATTCAAGCACTGGGTCAGCTTGCGTTCAGAGTTTAACCTTTAAGTTGCCGATTACAGGCGCAAGCTAAAGCTTGAGCTCCACGAGGATTATTCGTCGTAGCTGCAGACGCTTGATCGATGAAGCGAAGTGCCAGGAAATCGAAAAGTGACCGATTATGAAGTCAGGATGATGAGCGCCCGGTCGGATGCTGATAGTGCTGCGCATCATAGCGTCCTTTATGTCCACAGTGAGGGCAGATAACACCATACAAGGCTTTTAGTGATCCACTGCCATTATTCAAATCGCGAAACAAAAAGATCGTCGACTTGCATTCTTCGCAAGTAACGACAACATACCATTTCCCATCCTGGGGATCGATGAGCATCATAGATTCGCTTTATCTGGTGTTTGAAAGCGTTAGCAGGTCGTGGAAGGTTTATTTTGTCGAGAAGTTGCGAGCCGTTAAACTTCCACCCTGCAAGTGGAGGCTGAAACTGGATCGTCGCCCGATGATCGAAATCCAGTAAAGCTGAGGCGAACTAGCCCAGTTTCAATCTCCTGGAAAAAGTTTATTCCGACAGTCTGTACGATCCCGGACGCTATGAAATTTTCGAAGCGACGCCGCGATAGTTAACACTCTATCGGCGGGCGGATCGAAGCGAGTAACTCGTCCAGTTGCTTGAAGTCACCCAGGATTTTCAGGTCGCTCTTGGCATTTACCTCGGGGACATTTATGTCGATGACGGCGATAACCATGCTATTAAGTCTCTGATGATCTCGAATAAGGCGGACCAGCAAGTCGAAGGTTGGCAAATCAAGATCCGTCAGGATCATCGTCGGATGATCGTCCTCGGCAATTCGGATGGCCTCGTCGGCAGTAGATGCGCGCAGAACTCGGTGACCCTTCCCGGAAAGCATCGTGTCCATGCGCGACCCGATTTCTTCAACATCCTCGACGACGAGGATCGTTTTCTTTGGTTTATCAGCCATCTTGAGGTTTAGGATATGCGGCCGGGACGAGAGTTGTCTGTACGGTAGAGACCCAAGAAAAGATAGTCTTATGAGAGTTTATCGCGACGCGCCCTGACTAATTGGCATCAATGGCAGGCAAGGGAAAGCATTAAACTTTAAGAAGACGCTCGTATTCCTCTTTTACCACCTGATAACATTCGCAGGATGCTTGTTCCAGGCCTTTTCGATCCAGAACTTCTACGTTACCACGCTGGTAATTAATCGCTCCCAATTCGCGCAGAGTGTTTGCCGCAACACTGACACCCGCTCGTCTTACTCCCAACATCCGCGATAGAAAATCCTGTGTTAATTCGAATTCATCGCCTGGCACGCGATCGTGCGTCAGCAGAAGCCAGCGCGCGAGTCGTTGTTCGAGCGTGTGGGCGCGGTTGCATCCGGCGGTTTGAGCAACCTGAGTGAACAGCGCGTTGGTGTAACGTAGAAGCACTTCGCGCAGTTGGCCGCCATCGTTCTGTACGAACGATTTCAAATCACGAACACTCATTTTAAAAGCGTGACCGTTGGCCTGGACCAGTGCCAGGTGCGGCGTTGTTTCAGCGCCCAGGATTACAGAAGTTCCCAGCATTCCTTCCGCGCCCATTAGCCCTGCTTCGACTGAGCCGCCGTCTTCGAACGCGGCGAGCAAAGATATGACGCCAGTAGTTGGAAAATAGACATATTCAATGCGTCCTTCGGGCTCATATAGTACGTCACCGATTTCAATCGGGACCGGACTGAGTTTGGTAACGAACTTATCTAATTCTGATTTGGCGAGCCTGGCAAGCAACTGATTTGCTCGTGGGGAATTAACCTGCTCAGTGTCGTTCGCGCTGGCTGCATCTGAAAACACACTTTTCCCCGGGGGCGAATGCGAATCATAACTTTTTGGCATTGCGGGCCTCCTCGGTCCAGTCGCGTGAAATACACAGCTGACGGCACAAGGAGAGGGCCCTCAAGGTAGGTCCCAATCCAATGTCGAAAGATGGGTTTGGAAAAGAACAATTACTTCTCTTACACGTTGACTATACGCGTGTTAACTCGACTTGTCGAATTGAGTGCCACTTCGGCAAAGTCGTGCTGCGGCGGAATTACATCTTTCATCCTGAGGCTAAGCCCTCAGGATGAAAGAGAAGATAGGGAAAAGGCCTAAGCGGTAAGCCAGAGGCTTACCGCACTGTGCTCCGGCGAAGCCGCATAGCCTCTCCTCCCAACTTCTTTTTCTCGGATCTGATCCCGTTTCAATCAAGCTTTATCAAGCTGTCTTCTACGGTAAGCGGTGAAACCAAACCATAGACCGTAGAAGAAACTGAGAATTACCAGGGAAGCGGCAATCGCAATCGCATTTGATTCCGTGACCTTCCGAAAGACGACATACAAATCTCCGCAAATTCCTATCGGCAAGGGAATCATCGCCACCAACAGGAACATGCTGGCCACGCGATGAAACCGTTCGGTATCTTCGCCGGCTTCCACTATGCGGTGATAAGCGGCGGGAGTCATCAGCAAGATAACACTCAGAGCCATCAAACTCAGGCTGATTATGTGTATGTATTTAGAAGTCTGCGGTAGTTTATCGAAACCTTCCATCAGCATCGTGATCAATTGAAAACCCAGAAGAGCCTGGGCGCCCGGAAGCACGACACGCGCTTCGGTCAACACCTGATCGATTTTATCTTTGAGTTCCGTTGGCTGCGCACGCGGTTTTGTTTCGCGCTCCTTGTTCGAAGTCTGACTGCGTCGGCGCGGTTTCGACAAAAATCCGAAGCCATACCAGAAAAAGAAAGCGGCCGCGCCAGCCCCTGCGCCTTCGGCTATGCCTCCCGCCATGCCGAGAAATTTTCCCGTCACCACATAGAAATCAATACCGAGCGTCAGGATGAAAGGAATAAGTGCCAGATCCATCACCCTGGTGGCAAACCCGTGTACATCTTCAGAGTCGCTGCCCGCCCGGACAATTCTGTGATAAGGGCCGGGCGACATTATTAGAGCGACGCCGACCAAGAGTATCAAAAGCCCGGCCAGCTTCAGATACTGAGATGACGCGGGAAGGCCCTCGAATCCACGCTCGAACGCCGCGCGATACTGAAAGCCGAGGAAAATCTGCGTGCCGAGTATAAGCATGCGGCTCTCGTCGAGCGCGATCTTTATTCGGTCTTTGAGCTTCGACACGTTGGCGTTCTTTTATTTTCCATTCTAAGAGTTTGCAACGCCGCAGTCGGCGAGTCTCATGCCACGAAAAGTTCCGGCCTAACGATTGCTGAAGCTTGCGCTGCACGATAGGTTTTAGAGCTCATGAGTGATGTATTGAGTCCATCGAGCATACACGCCAGGCGCGAGCGCGATTGATTTCGGTACGCGCGGACGTTGTTTTTTGAAGGAAATAGACATGCTAAAGGAGACCGCGTCCTTATGCTGAAGGAAGTGCACGAACAAACTGAAAAGCATGAAGATGAAATGCAACTCTACGCGAATGACTTAACACGCGAGTTGTGGAAGAGAGTCCTCGGTATAAAGAAGATCCTCCCGTCAGTTCAGGAAGGTGACAATACTAAAAGTGCCGTCGGCACCTCAGGAACCCGGAAGGACGGCGCGAATGTGTTCTAGGGGGAGGGCACGGATATTGGATCGATTAGAGGAGTTCAGATGACCGACATTCAAACCGCAAGTACTGATGCACTTTCGAACTGCAAGGCGAACCGGAAGGCTCCGATTCACTGGGAACGCGGGCGCCCTCGCCCGCAATGAGCGCGAAGCGCGAAACCTGGCTGCGGTTCTTGGCCGTTTGGAAAAGACTTTTGCGCCT
>WNFY01010393.1_pt1 | contig 13555 bp, 12 predicted proteins | sample 5400091 | NCBI WGS metagenome assembly WNFY01 (sample SAMN13153364, study PRJNA577476) | soil metagenome | isolation source: 60 cm soil or saprolite under grassland replicate 1 | place: USA:California | collected 2016-06-15 | reverse complement strand
GTCCCTACCGGGACGGGCTCCAGCGTCAAGCTTGGGTACGGGCTCAACCGCACCAAGAACCAACGACGTCAGCGGGAGGGCGCCTGCCGAGTTTCATCCACCCGCGGGCGCCCCGCCAGGGGCATGAAAACCTTGGGTGGCGCGACCGAGCCGTTGCTTGGCCCAGTTCGCCTCGGCCAGCGGCCCGTCGGGGTCGATGGTGACGGTTTCGCCTTTGGCGTTGATCTTGCGGGCGGCCTCCCAGTGCCGGCGGACGGTGGTGTCGTGCAGCCGGGCATAGTGGGCGGTCATCTCACCAGACGAATGATCCAAAAGCACCCGGACAACCTCTTGGGGGACGTCCCGGTTGATCAGTCGGGTCCCGAAGGTGTGGCGCCATTGGTGCGGCGTGAGATGCACGGGCCGGTCGTGCTCGTCGCGGACGTCGCAGCGGCCCAACCAGTCCCGCAACTGGCCGCGATAGGAGTGCGTGGTCAAGGGTTTGCGGCCATCGGGGTTCATCTTCGGGGCGGGGAACAGCCACGGGCTTCCGTCCGGCCATCGGCGCAGGATTCGCTGCTGTTGCTCGGTGATCGCCTGCTCGACTTCCTCGTCGATCGGGACGAGGGCTTCCCGGTTCATCTTGCGGTTGGTGTAGCGCAGGTAAGGCGCGCCGTCGCCGTCGCGCACGACGCAGTCGAACGCGGCCTTGCTGGCGTCCCCGACGCGCAGTCCGCAGCGCATGAGGATGACGGTGAGCAGCCGGCTCTCGGGGTTGTGCCACCGGTTGAGGTTCGCGGGCTGCTCGACCTGGGCCATGATGTGCTCGGCCAGCCCGCGCGGGAGGCGTTTCTTGGGTTTGGGGAAGTCGTCGGGGTAGAAGGCCGCGCTGGCGGGCAGGTTGCGGTCCCACTCGTGTCGGCGGATCGCATCGAGGAACGCGCCCAGTGAGCTGATGTCCCGGCTGCGCGAGCGCAGCGCCCGGGTGTCTGTGGCCAGGTCGGCCAGGTAGCGCTCCAGCGTCGCCCGGTCGACGCCGGCCAGGCTGGTGACGTTGACCGGAGGGGATTCCAGGAACCGGGCCAGACGCGTCACCGCCTGGACGTCTATGTAGGTTTGGATGGGGCTGCGGCCGATGCTCAACCGCCAGCGGGCAAACCGTTTCGCCAGCTCCCGCAGCCAGGGCTGCGGGATGGCGTCGAACCGCAGCCGCTTGCGGCCCTGGATCCCGAGCCGGCGCAGCTCCCACACGTCCCGCCCGAACTCGGCCTCCCAGCCGCTGCCGCAGTGCAGATCCTCAAGGCACCGGTAGGCGTAGCGCAGGAACGCGAGCTGCCCGTTCTGGCCGTGTCTTGCGGGGTGGTTGGCGTCGAAGTGCTCGACCCACCGCGGCATCGGCCAGTCCAGCAGTGAGGTCACCCCGCTGGCGGCCGCGAGCGCGATGACCGGACGCGCGATGCCGGAGTGGGTCTTGATCTGTCGTTCGTCGTGGCGGCATTGCAGCGCGTACTGCAGCTCCAGCTTGAGTTGCCGGCGCTCTCCGAACGAGCGGAAGTCGAACCGGTCGTCTCCGTAGGACTCGCAGAGCACGACGAACGCATCGATGTCGGGACGGCCCACCGCCTCCCAGCGAGACCGATGGTTGACACACAACGGCGAACGTCCCTGCGTCCACAGTGTGCAGTAGGACAATGCGCAGACCGGGTGGTCGGGATCCTGCACCGGGGCGAGACCAGCCAGCCATGCCGCACGGTCTGGCTTGCCGGCCCGTTCCCAAGAACCCGTGGTGGCGCACACACAGACCCCGGCGGGCGCCGCCGTGACGGCAGCCCGGCACGACGCAGACCGCGAGCTCCTTGCGCCCGAGCCCCTCGGGGGACGCCGTCGTGGTGAACGCCTCGATGTCAGGGCGGCCTTCCTGCTGCCACGCGTAGTAGTGGCCCTTGCAGAGCCCGCGGGTGCGCGGTTGGCGCACGCAGCCTGGCACCCGGCATGGCGCGGTGTCGAACACCAGCGCGCCACGCTCGGGGACAAGGATGTCCACCCGGAACTCCGGGCGGACGGCAGCCATGAGCTTGCCCAGCAGCCCCGGCGCCGCTGGCGTGACCGCCGGCTGCGCAGCGGTCACCACCGCACCTCCTGCCCGGTCAGGAAGCCGGCGGCCTCCAGCGCGCGGCGGGCGTCCTCGACGGAGAGGTGGCCGTAGATGTCCAAGGTGGTGGTGATCGAGGAGTGCCCCAGGAGGGTGCTGACCACCTCGATCGGGGTGTTCTTGCGCAGCAGGCGGGTGGCGTAGGTGTGCCGGTACCAGTGCGGGTCGAAGTCGACACCGGTCGCCTCGCGCAGCCGCTGCACCAGGTCGTAGACCGCTGGGTAGCCCCATGGGCGCCCGAATGGCTGGCCCCAGAGGTTGACGAACACGTAGTCGGGGTCGAGGTCACCGTACTCGTCGTGCAGGTAGTCGGCATAGAGTCGGACCACCTCCGGGCTGACCGGGATGGTGCGCGGTGTGGCCGACTTGGCGCGTGCCCGGTTGTCGTTGGCCCGCGGCGTGATCGTCAGTTCGCCCTCGGCGGCGGCCAAATCCTCATGGCGCAGGCCCAAGGCCTCCCCGATCCGAATGCCGGTGTCCCACAACAACGCCCACAGCAAGCGGTCCCGCAGACGCGTGCACGCGTCCAGGATCGCCTGGACCTGCCCGGCGGTCAGGATCGTCGGCTGCTTGCGGGCAGCCTTCAGCTTGATCGCCCGCCGCCGTTCGGGCTCGCCGTTGCTCAGGTGGTAGAGGAACGGCTTCCATCCCGAACGCCGCCGACGCGCCGGTTGGAGCTCGGTGATCAGGTCGCCGAGGTCGACCCCGTGCCGGGCGTGGAATGTGTAGAGACCACCGACAGCCGAAAGCTTCCTGTTGACGGTGCCGGCCGAGCAGTGGTGCTCGGCCGAGGGCAGCATGGTAACCCCGCCGCATCGGCCTGCTGGCGGCAACCGCAGCCAAGCGACGAACTCGCCGAGATCCTCCAGCCGGACCTCGCGCCAGTCCAGGCCGCGCAGGTCGAGGAAACCGAACCAGTCCTTCAGGTCGTGGGCATACGCCTTGACGGTGTTGGGCGACCGCTCGATGTCGGTCAGGTAGGCCATGAACAGCCGCAGCGCGTTCTGGTAGGCCAGCAGCGTGCTGTGGCTGGCGCCCTTGATGGCCCGCAACTCGGTGGAGAACTCCTCGAGGTCGGCCGGCGCATCCACTGCCACGGGTCGGCGCCGGTGTAGGCGCGGAAGCGCCGCACCAGCCGCTCCTTGGTCGCGATCGTGGAGAAGGCGAGGTTGCGGGCAAGCTGCTGGTTGCGCCAGCCGTCCAGCATCGCCTGGAAGACCTGCTCCTCGGGATGCAGCAGCCTGACGCCCTCGGTCAGGTGCAGCACCGCCGCGCCGGGCCCCGGTCCGGGCTGGCCACGATCGTGTTGGCCCATCGCACCTCCTCGCAAGTTCCGCGAGAGATTCGCGGTTCATGCGAGACGATGTCAACAACCAGCAGGTCAGGGCGCAGCGATCGAACAGGACGCTGCCCGTCCACCGGTCGATCCCAGCGCGAAGCCGACGCCACTCCTGGCGGGGCGCTGGATCGTTTGCGCACGTCAACGGATCAGTGTGTGCCTGCCAGACCGTGGAGTGCTGGGGGAGTTCTCAAACCCCGGCGTATTCGCATCCAATGCGATACGCCGGGGACAGGTTTACATAACGTTCATTATGGGGATTCGAGGAGAGAGCCCACTCGGCCAGCTGGGAGCTGCGTGTGCCTCAGCGAACCTGGTCAGCAAGACAAGCAGGGTTGGAGGTCGGCTTCGATGTCGTCTCGTGCTACGTCACGATTTCACGCTGCCGCTGCTCGATCCGGAACGGACGAGACCCGCGACGTTCGTAGTTCGGCTTGGCGCGTGGGTGATCGCGCGACGAGGTGTGCAGCCACACCCGTCGCACCGGATGGCCGTCGAGCGGGTTGACCGTCCAGGCCAGTCTCGTTCCCACGGCCAGCAGGTGGGCGCCAAAGCCCTTGCCGACGAACTCGGGGACGAGCCCGAACACTGTGATCTCGACGTCACCGCCGGGCTGCACCTCCAACTCGACCACCCCGGCAACCTCGTCGCCCGCTCGGGCGATCCAGGCGTGCACCTGCGGGCGTGCCAGGAGCTGTTCCCACTGCGCATCCGACCAGGTTCGGCGGCTCTGCCAGTTGAGCGGCGCTGCGATCCGGGTATACGTGCGGCGCAGCAAGGGGGCTGCCGCTTGGTCGAGCTTGACCATCTCCACCGGCGTCGGTGCCGTACGACCAGGGCGAAGCTGATCGGCAGAGGTCATCTCCAGGTAGACGACGGTCTCTTCGATAAGCACCTGCACAGCATGCCACACCGTGCTTACCGATTGCGTGGTTCGCGAACTATCGGCGATACTGTGGGTGCGGCTCGACGGTTGGCGGTATCTCAGCGAATCTGGTCAATTCCGGGACGCCGCGCTGGGACCGCTCGTCGGCCGGCACGGGGGGGGACGGTGAGCGGCTTCACCCTGGCCTATGTGGGCCCAGACGGCACCCAACAGCAAGCCGACCTCGTCACGGCAGCGGACCTGGCGCTGGAGCACGCCCTGCCCGTGCGATGCTTTCCGTCCTATCGCGGCCAGCGGAACTATCCGGGGCTGAGGTGTTCGAGACAACTGCGCAGGCCTGCGCTGAGGCCGGCTGGCGGTATGAGCTGGTGGGTGGCCACGACCTGGTGCTGCTGGCAACGCGCGCTGGCTGTCGGGCTACCGGCATCCCGCTACCACCTGCGGCTCACCGCCGAGGCGTTGCTGGGGCGTTTGCCCAGCCCCGCCCGCTCATTACCGGCGCCAGCCAGGTTGGGGACCCGATCGCGACGGTGCTGCGCGTTGGCGACTGGGTCCGGTTCGACGGCGCGGTGCGCACCGTGGTCGGGCTGTCGGGCACCACGGTGCGACTGGTCAACCAGGCCAGCTCGGCCACGGTCGTGCTGCTGGCTCACCTGCTCGGCGCACCAGGGTCCGAGCTGCGTTGGAGCGGCACATCTTGGAGGTCGAGACAGGGCAGCCGCCTGGCGCCACGGCTGAGGTGCCGCCTCGCCCGGACTACGACCCACGCTGGCGCAGCCTGCCGGAGCGGGAGGCGGCAAAGGCGGCCGAGTTGACCGCAGCCGGGGAGCCGACCAGTGTCACCACGATCCGCCGGTTGCGCCGGCGCTATCGGGAGCAGGGCCTGTGGGGGCTGGTCGACCAGCGCGCCACCGAGTACGGGCCAGGCGCAGTACCGATGCCGTCCAGTTCGACGTTCTACCGGCTGGTGGCGGTGTTGTCGGCTGGGCGGCACTCGGATCGGCCTCGCCCTGATGGACTCGGCCGAGACCCGCGCGTAGCCGATGAGCATGTGTCGGAATCTATCGGCCGGACCGTTCACCGACGTTGATTTCCGGCGCGAGTTCTCGACACCGGGTACCTGCGGGTTCGTGATCACGGGCCGGAGTGTCGGCAGACGGTCGTCTGCCGACACTTGCGAGCCGGTCCGCGAGCCAGGCGGCCTGCAGGGTGCTCAGGCGGCGAACCCCAGCGCCAAGGCAGCGACCACCGGCGCCAGGTACAGCAGCACGAACAGGCCGACCAGCAGGCCCGCCGCTCCCGCGGCCTTGGCCGTACCGAGCCAGGGCCACCACGAGTGGGGGACGCTGTAGTCGGTCAAGGCCTCCACGACCCACTTGGCGCGGAAGAAGACGGCGGCGGCCGAGAAGGCCGTCAAGGCGGCGGCCAGGAGGGTGACGACGACGTAGGCGATGGACATCAGAAATCCTCCCTTCAGGCGGATGCCGAAGCAGGCTTGCTCCGGGCGGGTGTCTTGAGTCCCTCGCTGGTATGACACGCCGCGGCGCAGGAATGTGACCGGTGAATGACATCAATCTGCGCGCATCACGCGCATCAGAGGTGGCCCGCCGGTAGACTCACCGCCCATGACCAACCTGGACGAGCATGGTCGCCCGGAACCTCCCCTTGCGGCCGACGAGACCGCCACCCTCCTGGGCTTCCTGGAGTACCAGCGCGCGACCCTGGCGTGGAAGTGCGCGGGACTGGACGCGGCCGGGCTGCGGGCGACGGTCGCCCCCTCGTCGATGACTCTGGGCGGGATGCTCAAGCACCTGGCCTACGTCGAGGACGACTGGTTCTCCCGGTGGCTGCATGGGCGAGACCGGCAGCCCCCGTGGGACACGGTGGACTGGAAAGCCGACCCCGACTGGGACTGGCACTCGGCCGCCGAGGACACCCCCGAGCGGCTCCAGACGCTCTGGCAGGGCACCGTGGCCCGCTCCCGCTCCCTGGTCACGGAGGCGCTGGCCGACGGCGGCCTGGAGCGGCTGGCCCGGCGCACCTGGCCCGACGGTCGGGCACCCAGCCTGCGATGGATCCTGGTCCACCTGATCGAGGAGTACGCGCGGCACAACGGCCATGCCGACCTCCTCCGGGAGTCGGTGGACGGGCTCACCGGGGAGTAGCCGCCGGGCGGACAGCCCCATCTTCACGAGCCCCGGCCCGACGTCACCGGGCCGGACAACGGCCGTCCCCACGAGGGCGGCGCGCCGTTGACCCGCACGCGCCCGGATGCCATACTCGGTATGCAATACTTGGTATGGAGGTGCTGGTGTCGGTTCGTCACAGCCTTCTGGCGCTGCTGTCCGCTGGGCCAATGCACGGCTACGGGCTGAAGACCGAGTTCGAGGCCGCGACCGGGGATATCTGGCCGCTCAACGTCGGGCAGGTGTACACCACCTTGGGGCGCCTGGAGCGGGACGGGCTGGTAACCGCCGAGGCCGATGCCGACGGCCAGAAGGTGTACGAGATCACCGAGGCCGGGCGCGGCGAGCTGGGCCGGTGGTTCGAGACGCCGGTGCCGCGCGAGGTGATTCCCCGCCAGGAGCTGGCGATCAAGCTGGTGTTCGCGGTGCGGTCGGGCGTGGCGGACGTCGCCGCGGTCGTGCAGCGGCAGCGGGTGGCGACGGTGCGGGCGCTGCAGGACGTTACCCGGCTGAAGGCCGCCGCCGAATCCGGCGGGGACATGGCCTGGCTGCTGATGCTCGACGCGCTGGTCTTCCAGGCCGAGGCCGAGGCGCGCTGGCTCGACATGTGCCAGGCGCGGCTCGCGAGGGAGAACATCGCCGCGGGCACGGCCCGGCGGCATCCGGAGATCCCGGCCGAACGTGCGGCGGAACGGAGCAGCTGATGACGGTCCTCGACATCGACCGGGCGGGACGGGTCTTCGGGTCCGGGCACCTGCGGGTGGTCGCGCTGGACAATGTGTCACTGCGGGTCAGGGTCGGCGAATTCGTGGCCGTCATGGGGCCCAGTGGTTCGGGCAAGTCGACCCTGCTGCGGCTGGCGGGCGGGCTGGACCGGCCGACCTGCGGCCGGGTCCTGCTGTCCGGCCGTGACCTGACCGGCCTGGACGAGGCCGGGCTCGCGGCGGCGTGGCGGCGGCAGGTCGGCTTCGTCTTCCAGGAGGCCAACCTGCTCGCGTCGCTGACCGCCGCCGAGAACGTGGCGCTTGTACTGGAGCTGGACGGTGTCAGGCCGAGGGCGGCGATGGCGGGCGCCCGCGGCCTGCTGGACTCCGTTGGCCTGGGAGCCGTCGGGGGCCGGTTCCCCGGCCAGCTGTCGGGGGGTGAGCAGCAGCGGGTGGCGATCGCCCGGGCGGTCGCGGGGGGCCGGTCGCTGCTGCTGGCCGACGAGCCGACCGGTGCCCTCGACGCGCTCACCGGCGAGTCGGTGATGGGCCTGCTGCGCCAGGGGTGCGCGACGGGCGGCGCGGTCGTGCTCGCCACCCACAACGTCCGCCACGCCGCCTGGGCCGACCGCGTGGTGTTCCTGAACGACGGACGGCTCGCCGGTGAGACGGGCCCGCCCGCCGGTCCCGAGTGCCTGCTGGGCGCCGGGCAGGTACGGTGACCGGCCCGGCGGCCACCGCGGCCATCATCGAGCTCGTGTCCGTTCGCGATGGCCTGATCGTCGACGATACGGGGCGGCGGCCGTGAGCACGCTGAACCGCAAGGCATGGGGTGACCTGACCCGGCATCGCGCCCGCACGCTGCTAGCCGTGTTCACGCTGTGCATCGCCATCGCGAGCCTAGGCTTCCTCGCCGTGCCGAGCCTGCTGAACGCGGCGATGAACCGCCAGGTCCAGGAGAGTCACCTGTACGACGTCGGGGTGTCCACCCGCGTCCTTGACCTGACCCCCGCCCAGCTCAGCGCGCTCGGCCACCTGCCGGGCATCGCCGCCGTCAGCCCCGGCCTGGGCTACGTCACCAAGGCGACAGCCGCCGCCGGCACCCAGAACGTCGAGATCGGCGGCGGCGACCTGGCGTCCGCCCCGGTCAATACCGTCCCGCTGCTCACCGGGCGGATGCCCGGGCCGGGCGAGGTCCTGGCCGACGCGGCCAACGGCAGGGCCGCTGACTTCGCCGTCCCCAACGGCGGCACGATAGACGTGCGGGCCGCCAGCGGCGCGCTGGTGCCGCTGCGCGTCAGCGGTACCGGGATGAACCTGGCCGCGACCCCCGGCGCCAACGGCTCGACCATGCCCGTCTTCTACACCTCCGCGGCCACGGTGGAGTCCCTTGCCGGCGTCCGCGGCTACAACTACCTGGGGTTCCGGCTCACCGACGACACCCCGGCCGGCGAGTCCGCGGCGGTCACGGCGGTGCGCGCCTACCTGACCGCGCAGACCGGAACGGACCCGATCAGAGAGCTGCCCGCCCTCAGGGCCGCCGGCCAGTGGCCAGGGAAGTCCGCGTTCGGCAACCTCATGGCGCTGCTGTACATCATCACGATCCTCGCGTTCCTGTCCGCCCTGTTCCTCATCGCCGAGCAGGCCAGCGAGATCGCCATCCTCAAGACGCTCGGCGGCCGGCGGCGGCAGATCGCCGGCATCATCCTGCGCACGGCGGCGATGCTCGGCGCAGCAGGCGCGGTCCTGGGCACCATCATCGGCATCGCCATCGCCTACCTGCTGGCGCACTATTCGCCGAGACGATCGTCGACGTGTCCGTCGGCTTCGGGATCGCCATCGAAGTCGTTGTGGCCAGCCTCGTGCTTGGCCCGGCGCTGGCCGTCGCCGCGTCGCTGCCCGCCCTGCGGCGCGCGCTGCGCAGGCCCGTGGCCGAGACCCTCGCCGGCGCCGGAACCGCCGGATACGGTGCCGGACGGCTCGACCGCCTGGTCGCGCGCAGCGGCCTGCTGTCCGGGACCGGGGTTCCCGGCAGTGTGCGGATGGGAGTCCGCAACGCGCTGCGGCAAAAGCGGCGCAGCGCGGCCACGATCGCGCAGGTCGCCGTGGCAGCCGGGCTCGCGATCTCCTTCCTCGCTCTCGGCCAGTCGATAACCGCCGTCATCAGCCAGACCATCGGCCAGCTCCACTTCAGCTTCAGCGTCGGGGTGGGAGCGACCAGCGGCGCGCGGCCATTCACCAGCCAGGCGCTCGCCGTCGCGACCGCGACGCCAGGCATCACGGGAGCCCAACCCGTCGAGACGAGTTCCGTGCAGTACAACGGACAGGTCTACACGGCGTGGGGCCTGGGCCCGCACCCCCTCTACTCTTACCGGCTGCGTGCGGGCCACTGGTTCACCACCGCGGATACCGCCGCGGACGCCCACACAGCCATCCCGCCGGTGGTGCTCGGGCCCGCCGTCGCGCGCGGCGCCCGCGCCAGTGTCGGACAGGTCCTCACCCTCAGCATGGCCGCGGGACCCACCAGGGTCCGCGTCATCGGGATAGACACCGGTCAGAACAACCAGGGCGGAATCGTCTACTTTCCGCTGCAGGTGCTGGAACGCCTGGACGGCACGCCCGGCACCTCGGGCTCGCTCTGGCTCACCACTGCCAGTTCCGGCCATGCCGCCATCGACCGGGCGGCCGCCGCCGTCAAGGCCCGGCTGGACGCCGCCGGGTACCCGGTCACCACACAGGAGATCTACGTTACCGAGGCGCAGATCACCGCTGCCGATACCACCATCCTCACCATCGTGCAGATCCTGGGCCTCCTGGTGGTTGCCATCATGCTCATGGGCCTGGTCAGTGCCCTCAGCATGGGCGTCATCGAGCGCACCCGCGAGGTCGGCATCCTGCGCTGCGTGGGTGCCAGGGCCCGCCACATCCGGCGGGTCTTCAGTGCGGAGGCGGTGGTCCTGGCCGCCGTCGGCTGGGCGTTCGGAGTCCTGCTCGGCTGGCTGATCTACCAGGGGCTGCTGGCGCTGATCCTGCACGATGCCGGCGTCGCCCTTCCCGCGGAGTTCCCGCCGGTCATTCCGCTGATCACACTCGCCGGCGTCCTCGTGCTCACGCTCATCGTCATCCGCGGGCCGCTGCGCCGCGCCACCCGGATCCAGCCCGGCACGGCCCTCCGGTACCAGTAACCTGCGATGTGAGTGTTTCGTGACTTCGGAGAAGGTGGCGGCTCCCGACGGGAAGAGGGCCGCCCCGGCGCTGTCTGTCCACAGTCTGAGCAAGCGCTTCGGTGACCGGGTCGCGTTCGAGGACGTCTCTTTTGAGATCGGCTACGGCGAGGTGTTCGGTTTCCTCGGGCCGAACGGCGCCGGGAAGACGACGACCGTGCGGGCGCTCGGCACGCTCATTGCACCGACCTCGGGCTCGGCAACGGTTGCCGGAATCCCGCTCACGCCTGAGAACGGAGTGGAGGTCCGCCGGCGGATCTCGATCATGCCCGAGTCGCCGGGCCTGTATCTCCGCCTGAGCGTGACCGAGAACCTCGAATGTTTCGCCGACCTCTACGAGGCGCCCGACCCGGACGATCGCATTGACCGCGCCCTGCGGGCCGTCAGCCTGGCCGACCGGGCCCACGATGCCTGCGGCACCCTGTCCAAAGGCCTGCGCCAGCGGGTCGCCCTGGCGAGGGCGCTGCTCAGCGACCCGGAGGTGCTGTTCCTCGACGAGCCGACCTCCGGCCTGGATCCGGTTGCCGCTCGCGGCGTCCATGAGCTGATCGCCGCGCTCGGCCGCAGCGGTGTGACGATCTTCCTCACGACGCATCGCCTCGAGGAGGCCGAGCGCCTCTGCGACCGCGTCGCGATCTTGAACAGGACGTTGCGCACGATCGGCCGACCCGACGAGCTGCGTGAGCAGCTGTTTGCCAAGACGCTCACGGTCAGGACCCTCGTCCCACTCCCCGACCCGGGCCGTGTCTTTGGCGGCCTCCCGACCGTCGACGGCTGGCACCAGGACGGCCCCGCCGGCTACGTCCTCGCCGTGTCCGAATCGGCGGCCGCCGCACCCGCCGTCACCCGGGCTCTGGTGGCGGCCGGCGCCGACGTGCTGTCGATCAGCGAGTCGCACCACTCGCTCGAGGACGTCTACCTCGAGCTGATCGACGAGGACGAGGAGGCGGGCCGGCGGTGAGCGTGAGCAGGAGGCGCGTGCGGGCCATCTTCCGCAAGGAGCTGCGGGAGTACCGGCGCAACGGCTCCATCGTCTCGGCGATGGCGATCATCCCGCTGATCTTCGTCATCCAACCGCTGATTGACGTCTTCGCCCTGCCCGCGTCGGCGGCGAGCGCACTCCGGCACGAGGATTCTCTGCTGTACATGCTGGGCATCCCGGCGGTCGTGCCGGCAGTGGTCGCCGCCTACTCGGTGGTCGGCGAGCGCCAGCAGGGCACCCTCGAGCCGCTGCTCACGACGCCGGTTCGCCGCGAGGAGTTCCTGCTGGGCAAGGCGCTGGCGTCTCTCGTGCCGTCGCTTGCCATCTCCTATGCGGTCTACGCCTTTGTTCTCGCCTGCGTCGAGCTCTTCGCACATCCGGCCGTGGCGTCGGCGCTCCTGCGAGGCCCGGAGCTGCTCGCCCAGCTGCTCTTCACGCCGCTCCTCGCCGGCTGGTCCATCTGGGTCGGCATCGCGATCTCCACCCGATCGAGCGACGTCCGCGTCGCACAGCAGCTCGGCATGCTCGCGAGTCTCCCGTCGGTCGCGGTGACATCGCTCATCGCGTACAACGTGATCCACGCGACGCTCGGCCTTGCCCTCGGCCTCGCGGCGGCGTTGCTGGTCCTCGACGGACTCGGATGGCGGATCACGTCGGCGACGTTCGACCGCGAACGGCTCATTACCGGTACCAGGTGATGTGTGCAGGGCTCAACGAACCTGGTCAGCACCTGGCCAGTCGCTCTTGGTCACCGCGTACAGGGCGTAGTCGGTACGGCCGGCGCCTTCGGGCATGAACGCGCGCATGACGCCCTCGCACGCAAAGCCGAGCCGTTCCAGCACGCGCCGCATGGCGGGGTTGCCCACGGCCGTCCCGGCCTGCACACGTGCGGCTCCCGCCTGCTCAAACAGCCACCCGGTGAGCAGCGCGACCGCCTCCATGCCGTAGCCTTTGCCCCGGTCGGCCGGGTCGTACAGGACGATGCCGACCTCGAAGACGCCTGGTGGCAAGGTCTGCGCTGGGTCCCCACGCGCCTGGATCTCGCCGATCAGGCGGCCGGCCAGTTCGATCGCGAGGTCGAGGTGGCCCCGTGTCAGCCGTCCTGAGCGTGCAAGGCGTCGCCGGAGACGCTCGCGTGCCCGCGTTCGGCCAGCCTGCGCGCCGATCTCGAGGTGGTCGCGCGCTGCCAGTACGGTGTCGAGTTCGTCCAGCCGCAACGGGCGCAGGACGACCTGCCGGCCTTCTAGTGTCCCGAGTCAGAGATTGGCCTTTGAAGTAGTAGACTCGGGGTATGAACGAGAAGCCACAGTCCAAGCGCCGTCGAGGACGACCGACGGCGCAGATCACCTTGACCGACGACGAGCGCCAGACCCTGGAGCGGTGGGCGCGGCGACGCAGGAGCAGCCAGGCGTTGGCGTTGCGCTGCCGGATCGTGCTGGCCTGCGCCGCGGGCGTGTCGAACGTGGAAGTCGGCGAGCAACTGGGCGTGCATGCGGTCACGGTCGCCAAGTGGCGCCGCCGGTTCGCCGCCCGCCGCCTGGAGGGCCTGGGCGACGAGCCGCGGCCGGGGGTGCCCCGATCGATCACCGACGAGCAGGTCGAGGAGGTGATCGTCAAGACGCTGGAGGAGACCCCGGCCGATGCCACCCACTGGTCGACCCGGTCGATGGCCCGTGCCACCGGGATGAGCCAGACGGCCATCAGCCGGATCTGGCGGGCGTTCGGCCTCAAGCCGCACCTGGCCGAGACCTGGAAGCTGTCCAGTGACCCGCAGTTCATCGACAAGGTCCGCGACATCGTCGGGCTGTACCTGAACCCGCCCGAGGCCGCGGTGGTGCTGTGCGTGGACGAGAAGTCGCAGATCCAGGCGCTGGACCGCACCGCGCCGGTGCTGCCGCTGATGCCCGGCACGCCGCAGCGGCGCAGCCACGACTACACCCGCCATGGGACCACCAACCTGTACGCGGCGCTGAACCTGGCCTCGGGCCTGGTCATCTCGCAGATGACCCCACGCCATCGCGCGGTGGAGTTCCGGCGGTTCTTGGACCGCGTCGACCAGGCGGTGCCGGCTGCGTTGGACGTGCACGTGATCTGTGACAACTC
>WNFY01007943.1_pt1 | contig 13558 bp, 15 predicted proteins | sample 5400091 | NCBI WGS metagenome assembly WNFY01 (sample SAMN13153364, study PRJNA577476) | soil metagenome | isolation source: 60 cm soil or saprolite under grassland replicate 1 | place: USA:California | collected 2016-06-15 | reverse complement strand
AGATCATCGAGGTCGACGCGGAGCGGCGCCGGCTCTCGCTCTCGCTGAAGCGAGTCGAGGGAGGCGGCGTCACCGAGCACGCAGACGACGCCGAGGCGATCGAGGGCACGCCGAACCTGGATCTCTCGGAACAGGTTTTTCCAGAAGGGGAGGCGCCGGTCTCTGAGGAGCCTTTCGCCGAGGCAAGCGAGGAAGCGGTCGCCGAGGCAACCGAGGAACCGGAAGCCGAGGGACCCGTCGGCGAGGTACTCGAGGAAGAGCCTCCCCCCGAGGAGACCGACGCGAGCATCGAAGCGGATCAGGCTGCGCCCGAGGAGCCCGGACCGGGCGACTCGGAAGGCGAGCCCCCGGCTCCGCCTGAGTAGCTAGTTGGCGCGGCCGCTCGCCGTCGCTATCACGGGCGGCATCGGCGCGGGGAAGAGCGAAGCGCTCGGCGCGTTCGCGCGTCACGGTGCTGCGACCGTCTCCAGCGACGAGATCGTCCACCGGCTGCTGCGGGAGGACGAGGACGTTCGCAGAAACCTGCTCGAGCGCTTTGGCGAGCGAATCCTCGACGACGTCGGCCAGGTCGACCGGGGCGCGATCGCGCGGCTGGTTTTCGGCGACCGCGAGCAGCTCGACTGGCTCGAGCGCCTGCTCCACCCGCGGGTCGTGCGTGAGTACCTGCAGTGGCGCGAAGACCTGGGCCGGCTGCCGAACCCGCCCGAGGTCTGCGTCACCGAGGTGCCGCTTCTCTACGAAGTTGGGGGCGACGAGCGCTTCGACAAGGTCGTCGTCATCACCGCTCCGGCGGAGATCCGCGCGGAGCGTTCGGAGGCGGCAGGCGAGCTGCGCGAGACCCGCCTGATCCCCGACGAAGAGAAGGCGAAGCGGGCCGATTTCGTCTACATCAACGACGGCACGTTGCAGGAACTGGACGAGTTCGTCGCGGGCGTCATGCAAGCTCTTACTCCGTGAAGAAGCTCTTGGCGCTCCTCGCCGTCGGCGCGGTCCTCGGCGGCGGCTTCGCGTACGTGTGGTCGACCGAGCCGGGCTGGTGGGTCCGGCTCTGGTACCCGCTGCGCTACGAGGCGATCGTGCGCGGTCACGCGCGCAACTACCACCTCGACCCGGCGCTCCTCGCGGCGGTGATCTACCAGGAGAGCAAGTTCCGCGCGCACGCGCGCTCGAGCTCGGGCGCGATCGGTCTCATGCAGCTCCTTCCGGACACCGCGAAGGGGATCGCCGTCCACACCGGCGGCTCGCGCTTCCGCGTCAGCGACCTCGACAACCCGGAGATCAACGTGCGCTACGGCGCCTGGTACCTCCGCCACCTGCTCGACAAGTACGCCGACGAGGACACCGCGCTCGCCGCGTACAACGCAGGCCAGGAGAACGTCGACCGCTGGCGGGCGGAGGGGAGAGGAATCGCCTTCGCGGAGACACGGCACTACGTGAAGCGGGTCGAGCACCTGAAAACGCTCTATCGGCGTGGTTACCGGGATCAGCTATACGGTCACGGCTGACACTTGACAGACACTAGATGTGATGTCATAGTGATGTCATCGTGCAGCTACAGCGCTTCATCGATTCGCTCAAGGCCGACCTCACAGCGGTCGCCGAGCTGGGCGACGACGCCACGGCGGACGCCGCCGGTCGGCTCGTCGTCACGCTCCAGGCCTCGGTCGGCCTGAGGCTGCTCGACGCGCTCTCCGAAGCCGCGCTCGAGCTGAACGACAAGCTGCCGTCCGGTCACGTCGAGGTGCGCCTCTCCGGGCAGGACCCGGAGCTCGTGTACGTCAGCGACGAGCCGGAGGCGCCGGTCGGCGGGGCCGAGGCCGCCTATTCGGCCCGGATCACCCTGCGCCTGCCGGAGGCGGTCAAGGTCTCGATCGAGGCGGCCGCGAGCCGCGACGGCGTCTCGGTCAACACCTGGATCGTGCGCGCGCTCTCGCGCACGGGCACGGCCGGCGGCCCCGCAGTCCAGTCAGGGAACCGACTCACGGGCTACGCCCGGAGCTGAGAGGAGGAGACATGGCCTTCTATCCCATCCCGTTCGGTCACGTCGAGGTTCGCGAGGATCGGCGGCCGCCGAAGCCGGCGCCGAGGCCGAAGCGACGGCGATGAGGACCGAGACCTTCCAGACCCCCGGCCCCGTCCGTCTCGACGTACGGCTTGGCTCGGGCGAGGTGAGGCTCGAAACCTCCGATAACGCCGAGACCACGGTCACGCTCGAACCGCTCCGCGACAACGACGCGAGCGTGGCGGCCGTCCGGGAGGCCCGCGTCGAGCAGCGGGGCGACGAGATCCTCGTCGACGTCCGCGACCGGCGACGCGGTTTCCGGGGAGCCGACGTCCTCGTCGAGATCCATTGCCCTGAGGAGTCGAGCGTTCGCGCCAAGACTGGCTCGGCGGACATCGAGGGCCGGGGACGGTTCGGACCGGTCGAGGTCGAGAGCGGCTCGGGCGACGTGCAGTTCAGCGACGTCTCCGGTGACGCGCAGATCAACGCGGCGAGTGGCGACGTCCAGCTTGCCCGGATCGCCGGCCAGGCCCGCATCAATACGGCTTCGGGCGACGTGCAGCTGGCATCGATCGGCGGCGAGGCGCGGGTCAACTCGGCCTCGGGCGACGTCCAGATCCGCGAGGCGGGGAACCGTCTCGAGGTGAACACGGCCTCCGGCGACGTGCTCGTCGGCGAGGCCCTCTCGTCCGTGAACGCAAACTCCGCCTCGGGCGACCAGACGATCGGCTCCGTTTCCCAGGGCAAGGTCGACCTCAAGTCGGCTTCCGGTGACCTGAAGATCGGGATCCGCGAGGGCTCGACGCTCTGGGTCGACGCGCGGTCGCGCAGCGGCGAGGTCCGCTCCGAGCTGCCCGTCTCCGATCTGCCGCCCGAGGGGGACGCTCCCCACGTGGAGCTCCGCGCGAACACCATGAGCGGCGACATCACCGTCGTCCGGGCATGAATCCGACCGAGCTCGCCGAGGCCGCGCGCCCGCGGCGCTCCCGCATCCCCGCGGCCCTGCGCGAGCGCGAGTTCCGCCGCTTCTGGGCGGGCGAGACGGTCTCGCTGTTCGGCGACCAGATCACGCTGATCGCGCTGCCGCTCACCGGCGTGCTCGCGCTCCATGCCTCGGCGGCCCAGATGGGCTACCTCGTCGCCGCGGGAATCGCGCCCGCGCTCATCTTCTCGCTGCACGCGGGCGCGTGGCTCGACCGGCGCGGGCGCCGCCGGCAGACGATGCTCGTCACCGTTCTCGGGCGCGCAGCGCTGATCGTCACGATCCCGATCGCTTACTGGCTCGACGTCCTCACCCTTGCCCAGCTCTACGTGGTTGCCTTCCTGATCGGGACGCTGAGCGTGCTCTTTTTCGTCGCCTACACGACGCTCTTCGTCTCGCTCGTGCCGCGCGAGCGGTACCTCGAGGCGAACGCGCTGCTCAACGGCAGCCGTGCCTTCTCTTACGTCGGCGGGCCGAGCGTCGGTGGGCTGCTCGTGCAGGCGCTCTCCGGGCCCGGCGCACTCATCGCCGACGCGGTGTCGTTTCTCGCCTCGGCCTTCACACTCGGGTCGATCAAGCCCGTCGAGCCGCCGACCGAGGAGGCCGAGCGTGGCCACGTCAAGGCCGGGCTCCGGTACCTCTGGCGCTCGCCCGTGATCCGCGCCTCGCTGCTCGCCACGGCGACGATCAACTTCTTCAACTTCGTCTTCTGGGCCCTGTTCATCCTCTACGCGACGCGCACCCTGGGCGTGCGGCCGGGCGTGCTCGGGGTCGTGCTCGGCGCAGGCGCGATCGGCGGCCTGATCGGCTCGATCCTCACCGGCAAGATCAGCCGCCGGCTCGGGGTCGGGCCGACATTCGTCTTCAGCTGCATCCTCTTTCCCGCGCCGCTCGTGCTCGTTCCGCTCGCGCACGGCTCGTACTGGATCGTGCTCCCGCTGCTCTTCGCGGCCGAGTTCCTATCGGGCTTCGGCGTGATGCTGCTCGACATCGTCGGGGGCTCGATCAAGACCGCGCTGATCCCGGACCGGCTGCGGGCGCGGGTCGCCGGCGCGTACATGGTCGTCAACTACGGCGTGCGGCCGCTCGGCGCGCTGATCGGCGGCGCGCTCGGTACCTGGATCGGCCTGCGGCCGACGCTGTGGATCGCCTCCACCGCCGCGATCGCGGGAGTGCTCTGGTTGCTGCCCTCGCCGCTCATGCGGATGCGCGAGCTCCCGGAGATGGACGAGTGAGCCGGCTCGAGCTGCTGCGCGACCGCCCGCTGCTGGCACTGCTCGTCTCCGAGACGATCTCGGTGACGGGGTCGCAGATGACGTGGGTCGCGCTGCCGTGGTTCGTACTGACGACGACGCACTCGCCCGGGAAGATGACGCTCGTCTTGCTCAGCGAGTCGCTCGGCCTGATCCTCTTCGGCCTGCCGGGCGGGGCGCTGCTGGAAAAGCTCGGCCCGCGGCGCACGATGATCCTGGCGGACGGCATCCGGGCGCCGCTGACCCTGGTGATCCCGGTCCTCTACTGGAGCGGCGCCCTTTCGTTCGGGCTTCTGCTCGCGCTCGTGTTCGTGATTGGAGCGCTGAGCACTCCGTACTTCGCCGCGCAACGGTCGATCGTTCCCGAGCTCGTGGGCGAGGACGAGGTGATGGTGGGAAAGGCGAACGTCTTCCTCCAGAGCGCGCAGCGCGTAACGATGCTCCTCGGCCCAGCGATCGCCGGCGTCCTGATCTCGCTGCTCGATGCGCCGAGCGTGATCGTCATCGACGCCGCCACCTACGTCGTGTCGATGCTCCTCGTGGCCGCCTTCGTCTGGCCGCGGAAAACGGTGCCGGTGGAGCACGAGCAGCGCGCCCGGTTCTTCGACGGCATCCGCTACGTCGCCCGCGACCCGCTGCTGCGCGGCTGGATGGTGGCGTTCGTCGTCGGTGACGCCGCGTGGATGGCGTTCTTCGCCGCGGTGCCGGTGCTCGTCGTCTCGGACTACGGCTCCAACCCGCGGATCGTCGGCTGGATCTTCGCGGCGTTCGGCGTCGGGGCCGTGCTCGGGAACACCGCCGCCTGGCGGCTTCAGGAGCGACGTGAGGGTCTCTGGATCATCGCGACCCTCGTCTACGGGCAGGCGCTCCCGCTCTGGGCGCTCGTCTTCCACATTCCCGCCCTCGCGGTGATGGGCGTGCTCTTCGTCTCCGGTGTCTTCAACGGGGTCGTCAACCCGTCAATTCACGCCCTGCTTACGCTGAGCTCCCCGCCCGCGATCCGCGCCCGGGTGATGTCCGCGCTCGCGACGGTCTTCATGCTCTCGAGCCCCCTGGGCCTTGCGTTCGCGGGGCCGGTGCTCAGCACGGCCGGCGCGCACCCGGTGCTGGTCAGCTTCGCCGCGATCCAGACCGCCGCGATGGCGCTCATTTCGTGGCTCTCGTTTCGGGCTCGGGCCGCCCGCCGAACCGAGCTCCTCGAAGCGGCGGCCTAATCCTCCGGTTCGTTGGCCTTCGCCGTGAGCGCGGCGAAGCCGGCCTGGAGGATGTCGTTCGCGCCGGCCGCGGCCAGCGACCACGTGAGCAGCCGCCCGAAGCGCGGCGACAGGATCTGCGTCACCGCGAGCCCGGCTGCGGCCCAGGTGCCCACGCAGCGGGAGCACGTGACGAGCTCGCCGATCGCCTGGTGCATCCCGCCCTCGACGGGCTCCTCGTCCTCTCCGGAGTGCGCCTCGCCGCGGACGAAGGGCTCCCGGATGAAGCTCGTCACCTCGTCGCTGGCCAGCGTTCGGGAGGCCTTGAAGCTCGCCGCCGAGAGAACGACGAGGTCGAGGGGGGTCTGGCAGGCCGGGTTGCGGTCGAAGATCCGCGCGAGGCCGCCGGCGCCGGCGAGACCCGCGGCGAAAACGCCCATGATCGTCGCGTACGCGCCGTAAGGCGGCCGTTCAACGGTCACTTCCACATCGCTAGCCTTAGCTCGATGGCGGAGTTCAAAACATCCCAGGCGTATAAGCCCACCGGCGACCAGCCGCACGCGATCGCCGAGCTCTCGGCCGGGCTCGAGGCGGGCGAGCGCTACCAGACGATGCTGGGCGCGACCGGCACCGGCAAGACGGCGACGATGGCCTGGATCGTCGAGCAGGTGCAGCGCCCGACCCTCCTGATCGCCCACAACAAGACGCTCGCCGCCCAGCTCTGCAACGAGCTGCGGGAGTTCTTCCCGGACAACGCCGTCGAGTACTTCGTCTCCTACTACGACTACTACCAGCCCGAGGCGTACGTCCCGCAGGCCGACCTCTACATCGAGAAGGACTCCTCGCGGAACGACGACATCGACCGCCTGCGCCACTCGGCGACCGCTGCGCTGCTCTCGCGGCGCGACGTGATCATCGTCGCGTCGGTCTCGTGCATCTACGGCCTCGGCTCGCCCGAGGAGTACGAGAAGCGGGTCGTCCTGCTGACCGTCGGCGAGGAGCACGACCGCGACCTCGCGCTGCGGAAGCTCGTCGACATCCAGTACGCGCGCAACGACACGCTGCTCGGCCGCGGCCGCTTCCGGGTCAAGGGCGACGTCGTCGAGGTGCAGCCCGCCTACATGGAGTCCGCGTACCGGATCTCGTTCTTCGGCGACGAGGTCGAGCAGATCACGCACTTCGACCCGCTCACCGGCGAGGTCTACGGCAAGGTCGAGCATCTCGCCCTCTTCCCGGCCACGCAGTACGTGACCTCGAAGCCGACGATCGAGCGCGCGGCAGAGCAGATCCGGCACGAGCTCGAGGAGCAGGTGAAGATGTTCGAGTCGGCCGGGAAGATGCTGGAGGCGCACCGGCTGCGGCAGCGCACCGAGTACGACCTCGAGATGATGCAGGAGCTCGGCTTCTGCAACGGGATCGAGAACTACTCGCGCCATCTCGACGGCCGCGCGCCCGGAACGGCGCCGCACACGCTGCTCGACTTCTTCCCGTCCGACTTCGTCATCTTCGTGGACGAGTCGCACCAGACCGTGCCGCAGCTCGGCGGGATGTACGAGGGCGACCGCTCGCGCAAGGAGACGCTCGTGGACCACGGGTTCCGCCTGCCGTCCGCCCTCGACAACCGGCCGCTTCGCTTCGACGAGTTCCTCGGCAAGGTGCCGCAGCTCGTCTTCGTCTCGGCCACTCCCGGGCCGTTCGAGCTGCGCCACTCGACGCGGATCGCGGAGCAGCTCGTCCGCCCGACCGGGATCGTCGACCCCGACGTCGAGCTCCGCGCGACCAAGAACCAGATCGACGACCTCCTCAACGAGATCCGCCGCCGCGAGGAGGCGGGCGAGCGCGTCCTGGTCACGACGCTGACGAAGAAGATGGCCGAGGACCTGACCGATTACCTGCTCGAGTCGGGCGTCAAGACGCGCTACCTCCACTCGGAGATCGACACGCTCGAGCGGATCCAGATCATCCGGGAACTCCGGCTCGGCGAGTACGACGTGCTCGTCGGCGTGAACCTCCTGCGGGAGGGCCTCGACCTGCCCGAGGTCTCGCTCGTGGCCGTGCTCGACGCCGACAAGGAGGGCTTCCTGCGCGGGAAGACCGCGCTGATCCAGACGATCGGCCGCGCCGCGCGGAACGTCAACGGCAAGGTGCTGCTCTACGCGGACAAGCTGACCGAGGCGATCCAGGGCGCGCTCGAGGAGACGAACCGCCGCCGCGAGAAGCAGCTCGCATACAACGAGGAGCACGGCATCACGCCCGAGTCGATCGTCAAGGGCGTCTCCGACATCGCCGAGTTCCTCGCGCTCGAGTCGCCGACGGTTCCGGGTCGTCGCCGCCGGGGCCGCGCCGAGGTCGAGGGGATGTCACCGGCGGAGATGGAGAAGCTCGTGATCCAGCTCGAGGAGGAAATGTTCGCCGCCGCCGAGGAGCTCCGCTTCGAGTACGCCGCGAAGCTGCGGGACGAGATCAAGGACCTGCGCCGCGAGCTTCAGGCCGCTGCTGAAGCGCCCGCTTAACGTTAGGCTCAACTCGTGAGCCTGCTCCTCTTCATCATCATCCTGTTCGTCGGCGGCTTCATCGTGGGCGGGCTCGCGCGTTGGGCGGTGCCCGGCCCGGACCCGATGCCGGTCTGGGCCACGGCCGCGCTCGGGATCGGCGGAGCGATCATCGGCGGGATCATCGCGAGGCTCCTGATCGGGACCGGCGGCGGCTTCCTCTTCGCCTTCCTCGGCGCCGTCCTGCTCCTGATTCTGTACCGAAAGTTCGTCCAGCACCGGCCGATCACCGGGCTTGGCGCTCACCAACCACCGCCTCCGTAACCAGAGGCGTTCGACCCCTCGGGAACCTCCTGATCCCAGTGAGGCCCCATTCGTCGTCGCGCCAGGTGTAGGTCTCGATGAGGAGCGAGTCGGCCGTCGCCTCGTAGACGTGCAGGCCGCGAGCCTCGCCGCGGCGGTTCGGGCGCGGTTGCCCCAGGCCGGGTGCTACGGAGACGGTGACGCCCCGCAGGCCGTTCCGCTCGACCTCGAACTCGTGGCGCTCGCTCACCGCGGCCTGGTGGATGTGGCCGGCGAGGATCAGCTCGGCGCCCGCATCGACGAGCCCTGCGAGCACCGCGCTGCGCTTCGCCACCGGCTTCTTGCGCGAGCGCCACGGGGCTCCGATCAGGTGGTGGTGGAGCGCAACGACGCGCAGCGCCCCGTCCGGCGCCTCGGCGAGGAGGTGCGCGGTGCGCTCGATCTGCGGGCTGCGGATCCCGCCCGACTGATGGCGCCATGGGCGCACCGAGTTGAGCCCGACGACGATCACGTGCTCCGACCGGAACTCCGGCTCGACGGTCTCCCACTGGCGCTCGAACTCCGCCCACGGGCGGGTGAAGCGCGCGGGGAACGTGTAGGGGATGTCGTGGTTCCCGGGGGTCACGAGGAGCGGCCGCCCGAGCCCGCGCAGATAGGCGGCAGCCCGCTCGTGCTCGCGGCGCCGCCCGCGATGTGCGAGATCCCCCGTCACGACGATCAATTGGGGCCCGACGCGCTCGATCAGAGGCGACAGTCCGCGCTCGACGTCTGTTTCCTCCGCGCTTCCGGCGTGCAAGTCCGAGATGTGGAGGAGCCGCACGGGCAACGCCGAACCCACGCTATACACTGAGTTCGATGACTGAAGAATCGACCGAGATCTTCGACGACCTCTATCTCGGCTTGAGGGCCGGCGGCGCGCTCCGCAAGCAGCGGCGCGGCGAGCCGCCTTCGCAGTCGGAACCTTCGGCCTCGGCTTTACTCTCGGCGGCCTGATCTTCGGCCGCTGGCGCAAGGCCTAGCGGCCTGTCGATTCCTTCGCGAACAGAACGGCCGGAACGTCCTCCTCGGCCGGATCCTTGTCCCGCACGATCACGTCGACGAGCGTGACGAGGACGGCCAGCAGCGGCGTCGCGAGCAGCACGTAGAAGCCGCCGAAGAGGAGGCCGATCGCGGTCACGCCGACGAGCACGAGCAGCGGTGAGATGCCGGTCACGTGGCCCATCACGCGCGGGATGACGACGTAGTCCTCGAGCAGGCGGACGGCCAGAACCGCGATCCCGGCGGCGAGCGCGAGGTGCCACGACTGCGTCAGGCCGACGCCGATCGCGAGCGCGCCTGCGGCGATTGGCCCGATCACCGGGATGATCTCGACGATCCCCGCCGCGACGCCGATCAGGAGCCAGAACGGCAGTCCGATCCCCCAGAAGCACAGGGACAGCACCGTCGACACGAACGCGATCAGCAACAGCTGGCCCCGGACGAAGGCGCCGAGCTTGAGGTCGATCAGCTCCCACGTGTCACGCACTACCCGCCGGTGCTTGCGCGGCACGAGCGACGTGGCTAAGCGGATCGCCCGCTCCCGCTCGAAGATCCAGTAGGCCGCCGTCGCGAACACGAACAGGATCCCGATCAGCACCTCGAACGCCTTGACGCCGATCGCGACGGCGCCGTGGACGAGCGAGCCCGCCTTCGGGAGCTTCTTCAACCGCTTCTGCACACCTGCCAGGATCTCGTGCTTGATCCCGGTCGAGTGCTTCGCCTGCTGCTTGAGCTCCTGGCGCGAGGTCGGGACGCTGCCGAGCGCGTGGCCGACCTGGTCGACCGCACGCGGCACGACGAGCCAGAGGAGCAGCGCGATCGCGCCGGCGACGGCGAGGTAGTGGAGCAGCACTCCGGCCGGCCTCGGGATCCGCCACTCGGCGAGCCGTTCGACACCGGGCCGCACGGCCGCCGCGACGATGAAGCCGAGGAAAACGAGCGCGATCACGATCTTCAGCTTCCAGAGCGCGAGCGCGACAGCGACGATCGCGATGACGACGATCGTCGAGACCGCAGCCTTCCGGGCGACATCTCCCATGGCTGCTGGGTTCTCCCCCGAGTAGCGCGTGCAGCAAACAGCGCAGGACTGGCCTGCGCAGCGCCGAAACCGGGCGGGCGATGCTCGCGTCCTCGGACGAGCGGGTCTGCTTCGACGCACGCCGGCACGGCGTCGTCCTCGCTCGCCCGCTCGCACAGGCGGTCGTGCTGGCGGTCAGCGGGGCGGTGCTGCTCTTTCAGCCGTGGCCGCTGCAGCTTCCTGGGGCGGCGCTCGTTATCGCCGGCGCGCTCCTCTCGCTGCGCGCGGTCTGGCGCTGGGAGCGCTCCCACCTGGTCGTCACGACCGAGAAGCTGTTCGTCGTCGACGGGACGCTGCGCCGCCGCTCGTCCGCGGTGCGGCTGCGGTCGGTCGAGAACCTCGAGCTCGAGCAGAGCCTGCCCGGCCGCCTGCTCGGGTACGGGACGCTTGTCGCCGGCCCGCTCGAGATCGAACACGTCCCGGAGCCGCGGAGCGTCTACCGGCTCGTCGAACGCCTGGCCGGCTGATGCCCGAGGCGGCGCCGCTCGAGGCTCGCGGGCTCACCAAGCGCTTCGGGTCGACGACCGCGGTCGACGACCTCACCTTCGCGGTCGAGCCCGGCCGGATCACGGGCTTCCTCGGCCCGAACGGCGCCGGGAAGACGACGACGCTGCGGATGCTGCTCGGCCTCGTCCACCCGAGCGCGGGCCAGGCGCTCGTCGACGGAGCGCCGTACCGGAAGCTGGTCGAGCCTGCCCGAACCGTCGGCGCCGTGCTGGAGGCGTCGAGCTACCACCCGACGAGGAGCGGCCGCAACCACCTTCGCGTGCTGGCGACCGCGGCCGGAATCCCGCTGATGCGCGCAGACGCGACGCTCGCGGAGGTCGAGCTCTCGGAGGTCGCTCGGCGGCGGGTCGAGACCTACTCCCTCGGCATGCGCCAGCGGCTGAGCGTTGCAACCGCGCTGCTCGGCGACCCGCGTTTGCTCGTGCTCGACGAGCCTGCAAACGGGCTCGACCCGGAGGGGATCAGGTGGCTGCGTGACTTCCTGCGCTCCTTCGCCGGCCGCGGCGGGACGGTCTTCATCTCCAGCCATGTGCTGGCCGAGGTGGCCCAGCTCGCGGACGAGGTGGTGATCATCCACAAGGCCAAGCTCGTGGCGCACGAGCCGCTCGCGGCGCTCACCGCGCGGACGGCCGGCGGGACGATCGTGCGCTCGCCGGACGCGGACCGTCTTAGCGAGCACCTCACAGCGGCTGGAATCGAAGCGACCTCGGCTGACACGGACCACTTACGCGCCGCTGCACCACCCGAACGCGTCGGCGAGGTTGCAGCCGCTGCCGGGATCGTCCTCCACGAGCTCCGCGCCGAGAGCGCGAGCCTGGAGGAGGTCTTCCTCGAGCTGACCGGAGGCGAGCGTTGACCCGGCTCGTGCGCGCAGAGCTGCTCAAGCTGTCGACGACGCGGCTGCTCCTCTGGCTCGGCCTGCTCATCCTGGCGCTCGAAGTGCTCGTGATCGCTTTGCACGTTTCGCAGGACTCGCTCGGCTCCCTCGCCGAGCCCCGGAACCAGCGCGACGTCGTCTCGATCGCAGCCGTCTCGGCGCTGATCGCGCTGATCCTGGGAATCGTCTCGTCGGCCGGCGAGTTCGCGCATGGCACGATCGGCCACACCTTCCTCGTCGCGCCGGTGCGCGAACGCGTTGCCGCCGCCAAGATCGCCGCCGTGGCGCTGGCGGGCGCGGCACTTGCGCTCGTTTCGTGCGCGTTCGCCTGGGGCTTCGCCGCGCTGCTCCTCTCCGCTAGGTCGGTACCGGTGCACCTTGCCTCCGGGAGCTCGCTGCGGCTGGTGCCCGGAACGATCGCCGCCGCCGCGATCAGCGGCGCCCTCGGGATCGGCTTCGGGGCGCTCGTCCGGCGGCAGACGGGGGCGATCGTGATCGCGCTGATCTGGCTGTTCGTCGGCGAGCCGCTGCTCGGTCTCGCGGGCGTGGAGAGGTACGGGCCCGGACACGCCATCGCGTCGGTCGTGGAGGCGGGAAACCAGGGCTCGGAACTGCTCGGCTTCGGCGCCGGTCTCGCAGTCGCCCTCGTCTACGTGGTCGTCGCCGGAGTGCTGGGAGCGGACGCGCTGAGGCGCGCGGACATCACCTAGCTGTGCCGATCGCAGCGTCCTTGCGCTGCCGCGACGCCTTCGCTAGCGTCGCCCGCTTCGTCGAGCGCTTGCGCAGCCTTTGGAGATCTTCGTACTCGTCAGCGGCAGCTTCAGCATTCTCGCCACGCTCCCCCTGATCTACCTCGCACTGCAGAGCTTCCGCGAGGGCAGGGAGCTGCGGCGGATCCAGCTCGAGGTCGCGTCCTTGATGGTCGAGAACAACCGAATCGGGGAGGAGATCCGGGATCTCCAGCAGGAGATGCACGTCGACCAGCGGCACGCCAGGTCGGCGCTCGTGGAGACGCAGCAGACTGTCGAGCGGGTCGCGCAGATCTCCGCGCCCCGCAAACGGCGACGCCTGCCGCGGATCCGCGTCGAGCTCGTCTCAGAGCCGGAATAAGTAACCATCCCGAACACTTGTTCGCGTCCGCGAGGGCGGCTAGACTGGCTTGGTTATGGGCCAGGAAGAGCTCGTCGTTCACGGTGCGAGGGAGCACAATCTCAAGGACGTCACCGTCCGGCTGCCCCGCCACAAGCTGATCTGCGTCACCGGCCTCTCAGGCTCGGGGAAGTCGAGCCTGGCCTTCGACACGATCTACGCGGAGGGCCAGCGGCGCTACGTCGAGTCGCTCTCAGCCTACGCGCGCCAGTTCCTGCAGATGATGGAGAAGCCGGACGTCGACTCGATCGACGGCCTCAGCCCGGCGATCTCGATCGACCAGAAGACGACCAGCCGCAACCCGCGCTCGACGGTCGGCACGGTGACCGAGATCTACGACTACCTGCGCCTGCTCTACGCGCGGATCGGCCACCCGCATTGCCCGGTCTGCGGCCGGCCGATCGCGGGCCAGAGCCAGGAGTCGATCGTCGATCAGATCCTGCAGCTCCCGAAGGGAACGAAGTTCACGGTCAACGCGCCGGTGGTGCGCGACCGCAAGGGCGAGTACAAGGACGTCTTCGAGGAGCTGCGGGCCGAAGGCTTCACGCGCGTGAAGGTGGACGGCGAGCAGCGCCTCCTCGAGGAGGAGATCGTCCTCGACAAGAAGTTCAAGCACACGATCGAGGTGGTCGTCGACCGGCTGGTGATGAAGCCGGACCTCCGGCAGCGACTGGCGCAGTCGGT
>WNFY01004084.1_pt1 | contig 13560 bp, 6 predicted proteins | sample 5400091 | NCBI WGS metagenome assembly WNFY01 (sample SAMN13153364, study PRJNA577476) | soil metagenome | isolation source: 60 cm soil or saprolite under grassland replicate 1 | place: USA:California | collected 2016-06-15 | reverse complement strand
CTCACCTCCGCGAATGACACCGTCGCGAAATAGAGCATTGCGTGTGCGGCGAAGAGGTCGAAGTGGGCCATCGCCTCGTAAGATCCCGCAACCATGGAATCGATCTGGTCCGCCTCGGCGGCGAGCATCGCGCCGTAGCGCGCGAGAATCGCGATATCCGGAATCCGTCCGCGACGCGAGGCGGATTCCTCGAACGCCAGCGCCAGTCGCTCTACGGCGCGCAGGCTCCAGGCGATGCCGGTTGAGAAGAGCGGATCCACGAAGGCGTACGCGTGCGGCATCAGCAGCCAGCGCTCTCCTGTAGCGCGCGTGAGGCGATGTTGAATCAGCGGTCGAAACGCGATCGGCATTAGGGGGCTGGACCCGGCGAAGATCGAAGCCAGCGTCGGATACCGCTCTATCAGCGTCTGCCAGAGCGTCACTGCGTCCACGTCGTTCGGCAACGCGAGACTCGAGAGACCGCGAGGCGTGAGCAGGAATCCCGCGCTCGTTACGCCGTCGTCGAAGCGCAGGGAATACATCCAACCTTCGTCGATGATGTGGTGAACAGCCGCCCAGTCGTCCGCGTACGGACCTTCCGGCATTCCGGGCACGACCTCCTTCATCAGCCTCATACCGTCAAAGTGGCTGAAGACGAGCGCGGCGCGGGTCTCGGTGCGCCGGAGACCAGAAGGAATCGAAAGCTCTCGCGCCAGAAAACCACCTGGCCCGGAGGCATCGATGACGAAATTCGTGCGCAGCTCGAACGCGATGCCGGCGCGTGCGCCTTTGAGCAGCGCGGAATCTGCACCGAATGTCGCGCTCGTCACCTCCACTCGATCGCGATAATCGACGCCGGCCCCGACGGCCTGTCGCACGAAATGGTGATCGACATCAGCCCGCAGCCAGTGCGTGTCCGATAGGGAATCGTGCGGACTCGCTGCCACGAGAAGGCGCTCGGAATCGAAGCCGCGATTCTCGAATGCCTGATCCGGGTGATGGCGGTAATACGTGAAGCCGCGCTTCAATCCACGGCGCAGCTCCGGGAAATGCTCCAGCCAGCGACCGTGGGTTGCCAGCTGATAGCAATCCTTGAGTCCATAGCGCAAACCGAGCCGCTCCAGAGACAAATTGGCGAGGGGAGTCGATGACTCACCGATCGCGAAACGCGGGTGAGTACCGCGCTCCAGCAGTACGACATCGTAGCCGAGGACGGCGAGTACGCGAGCCAGCAGCGATCCGGCGAACCCGATGCCGACGATGACGATCTCACACGATTCTTTCACTCGTCTCCGCACATCGCACAGGCGATCCGCGGCTCTACGCGACCAGTGACGTTTATTCGTCGCATCCGCGCGATCCGCGCCGACTTGCAATGCTCGCAGCCAGGTAACCGCTGCACGTCCCACAGGTCGGCGGTGACGGCTGCGTTCGTCAACGCCGAGCCCCGATCGAGTGCCTCTTCGAGCTGTGCCAACGTCGGCGGCGTGAAGTCGCCAAGCTCCTGCAGTCTTTCCAGCTCTCCGTTTCCGCCGCGCACCGGGATGATGGAGACGACGGCCGCTCCGCGTTCAGCTGCGTATTTCACTGAGCGGATCGTCCATTCGATCGATTCCTCGAGCGGTACATAGGGCGCGCCGAGCAGGACAAAGACGCGCAGATCGATGCCATTGCTGGTGAGGAAGCGCGCTGCCTGGTCGAAGCGCGCGAGGTCGAGTCGTTTATTGAGCTGCGCTGCGGCGACTGGATGTATTGTCTCGAGACCGACCGCGACCTCGAGTCGCCCCGCAATCTCAAACGCGAATGTCAGTGCACTCGGGCCGATCGTTCGGGCGTGCGACTCCACGGTCACAGCCGGGAAACGCGCCGCCAGAGCAGCGATTCGGACGAGATCCTCGGGCGGAACCGCGCGGCTGTCAAAGAAGTTGCTGGCGTTGTAGATCTTGAGACGATCGGGCGTGGGACCGTCCAACGTGCTCAGAATTGTGGTCAGCTGCTGGGTGAGGGCACCGGGAAGCGTCGGGCCATCGATCGTCATTCGCCATAGATCGCAGAACGAGCAGGTGAACGGGCACTCGGCGCCGGCGAGAAAAACGGTGAGCGCCCGCTCGATCTTTCCGTTCGGCCGACGTTCTTCCTCGAGGACAGAGCCGAGCGGTTTGAATGGATCTATGTAGGGCTTTGGTGGCCGAAGACTCCGAATCCCCCGATCGACTTCAGATGCCCTCACGCGACCGCGCTATGTAGTGTCTCGAAATGGCGGCGATATCGCGTTTCGTTCTGCGGGAACACGCGAGCGGCCTGTGAGGCCGACACCGATCCATGCTGGAACCGGCGCTTGGGAAAGACAGGCATCTCGAGTCCTAGCACCGCGCCAACGCCGCGCGCGACGATCTCCCCCTTCAGCGCATACAGCCGTTCGTGCGAACCTTCAGTGAGCTCAGCGAATGGAATCGCCTCAGCGACTGCGATGACGGACGGACGCGTGTATGGACTGAAGCCCTCGAATCCAAATTCGCGAGCGCAGGCATAGCTGCGGACGCAGCCGCGGCTATAGCCGCCCGAGTAGGTGAGCGAGTGCTTGATCGACTCGACGCCCCAGCCCTCCTGGTAGAGCATGCGGTTATTTACGACGCTTCTGATGGTGAGCTCGCTGTTCGCCTCAATTGGATAATCCTTGAGATTCTCATCGCCGCCATCGCCGTCAACGAGCAAGCGCCAATCCGGATAGCGCTTCCGAATGCCAGCGAGTAGCGCAAGGTTCACCGCCGCGCATTCAACGTCGAGCGGTTTGTAGTCCTCGATCACGGCGACGGCACGCAGCGGATCGAGCGCGCTCGAGGAGACGTCAATGGTCTCACCGAACATCTCGAGCTCCGTACGACGCAGGAACTCGTTCGCCTGTAGCGCGTCTTCTCCTTCGCCGTCTACCGAGAGCGTGAACGCCTTCAGTCGTGCTGGAGACTGACCCTCGTTGAGCAGCAACTTGTACAGGCAGAGGAGAATCGCGCCGCTGTCGATGCCGCCGGAAAACGGAACGCCGAGCGGCGCAGCGGAGTCGTGTACCGCGAGCCACCGACGAAGCTCGCCATAGACGGCTTCGATGTAGCGGCGGCCAATCAGCTCCAGATCCTTTGCGAGGGTTCCGCGTGGTGGGTCGAAAAAGCGCCGATGCACCGGGTTGGGATCTGGGCAGCCGATCAGACGCAGCGTCGTGACATGATGCGCGGGAACCATGCGCGTATAACTAGGGTGGAACTGATCGGCCCACCCACGGCGCGCCAGCTCCGCGGCGATCTCGTCGATACGCTCGGCCACGATCAGTGCGGGGCCATCGACGGATTTCGCCAGAAAGTATCGCATTGGACGGTCGAGACTGCGCGCCAGGACGACCCGCTCGCCATCCTGAGCAACGAGAGCAAAGGAGCCGTCGATCTGAAGTACTTCGTCGACGTCACTAGCGAGCAACCTGCGCCGGGCCTCAGATTCGTCGGTCGTCCAGAGTCGTTGGGACCCTTCTGAGATCAGATTGATGACCCGGGAAATCGGCAGGCTTTGGTTCATGCAAAAAAATACCTCCATGTTCGAACGCTTGCATTGTTCACGTCTGTTCGCACTCTTGATCCCTCTTCTCTGGTTAACTGGCTGCGCCGGAAAGCGTGAGCACGCGGTATTCAAAATCCTGAGCCCGGAGCAAACCGGCGTCACATTCGCGAACACTATCACCACCGATGACTCTCTGAATATTCAGACCGACGTCTATGTCTATAACGGCGGCGGGGTAGGTATAGGTGATATCGATAACGACGGGCTGCCTGACATTTTCTTTGCCGGCAACATGGTCTCGAGCCGCCTGTACTTGAATAAAGGCAACATGCGGTTCGAGGACATCACCAAGCAAGCAGGAGTCAGCACCAACCGATGGGCCAGTGGCGTGACGATGGTGGATATCAACAACGACGGTTATCTGGACATCTACGTCTCCGTTTCCGGCCCCGAATGGTCCAAGCCTGAAGAACGGGCGAATCTCCTCTTCATCAATAACGGAGATCGCACATTCACTGAAGCCGCGGCACAATACGGTATCGCCGACACTGGCTTCACCGCGCAGGCCCTCTTCCTGGATTATGACGGAGATGGATGCCTCGATCTCTTTCTACTTAGTAATTCGTCCAAGGATTTTTTTCGCGGCGTTGCAAACCATCCTGGGGGCATTCGCGGACAAACCCCCGGGAGTTACAACCAGCTCTATCGGAATACCTGCCACGGAACGTTCACGAACGTATCCGAAAAAGCTGGAATATTGCACGACCCCGGTTACGGGCTCGGTGCCGTCGTCGCTGACCTGAACGGAGACGGTTGGCCCGACATCTATGTCTCCAATGACGGCATTCCCAACGATGTTCTGTACATCAACAACGGTGATGGAACATTCACCAACAAAAGAGTACGGTGGCTCAAGCACACTAGCGCCGCAGGGATGGGCGTGGATATCGCTGATTTCAACAATGATGGGTGGCCCGATATTCTGCAGGTTGACATGCTGCCGCGCGATCTGGAGCGCCGCAAACGAATAAGCGGAACCACAACGTACGGTAATCTTCTGGATTTGCGCAGTCGGGGATTCCGGGACGACTACACCCTAAACTCCTTGCAACTCAGCAACGGCGTTACGAAAGATGGAGATCTCATCTTCAGCGAGATTGGCCGGCTTGCTGGTATCTCGCATACCGATTGGAGCTGGAGTGCCCTCTTTGCGGACTTCGACAATGACGGATACAAGGACATATTCATCAGCAACGGCTATCCCAAGGCGTTCAATGATCAGGATTACCAGGCCGCCATGTTCGCTCTACGCGGCCGCAATGACGCGGCTTCGCGTCGAGCACGACTGGAGCTCCTGAACAGGCTCCCGAGTTACGAGGAAACGAACTACGTCTTCCGGAACGCGGGAGACCTGACGTTCGCTGACAAGTCCAAGGAATGGGGGATGGATCGCCCGGGCTTCTCATACGGCGCGGCGTGGGGCGACTTGGACAACGACGGCAAACTCGACCTCGTGGTGAACAATATCGACGCGCCTGCCTTCATATATCATAACGTCCAACCCAGAGACGACGCCCATCACTATCTGGAGATCAAGCTCGAAGGTGACTCTCCGAATAGGCGTGGGATCGGATCGAGACTGATTCTCACCGCCGGGGCACAGAAACAGTACATCTACCAATCACCGTTCAGGGGCTACCTCTCCACGATGGATGACCGCGCTCATTTCGGGCTCGGTCGCTCAAAGCGGGTGGACAGCCTGGAAGTGATCTGGCCCGATGGCCGCTATCAATTGCTGACTGGGCTAGACGTCGACCGGATCCTGGTCGTAAAACAGGCCGACGCAAAGGAGAGGAAGCCGCGCAGCGCAGGCACTCCGGCTCCGACTCGAGACCCGCTCTTCCAGGCGTCTCGGCTCCGAGGACTGACCTACAAGAATGAGGCAGGCACGCCTATGGACTTGGGTGTCCAACCCCTCTTGCCGTACATGCTCTCGAGCCATGGCCCTCCTATCGCTGTGGGGGATGTCAACGGTGATGGTCTGGACGATGTCTTCATCGGTGGAAGTGCCGGTGTCGGGGGCAAGTTGTTCATTCAGCGTAAGGATGGCAGTTTCGCCGAATCGACGCGCGGGCAACCGTGGGAGGCTGACAAAGCGTACGACGACTGGGGCGCCACCTTCTTCGATGCCAACGGAGACGGGCACCCGGACCTGTACGTTGCTAGTGGCGGATATAAGCTCGCGCCCAACTCGCCATTGCTGCAGGATCGGCTTTACATCAATCAGGGCGACGGCAGGTTTGTGCGAGATACCCTGGCGCTGCCGCCCATGCTCACGAGCAAGTCAACCGTGCGCGCGGGGGACTTCAATGGCGACGGCAAACCAGACCTGTTCGTCGGTGGCCGGCTGACCCCGCGAAACTACCCGCTTCCCACGAGGAGCTACATCCTGCGCAACGACGGCGGCCACTTCACCGACGTTACTGAGCAGGTCGCGCCGGAGCTGGCTCACCCTGGAGGCATGATCACCGATGCCCTCTGGATCGATTTCGACGGGGATGGCCGCCTCGACCTCGTCACGGTAGGGGAGTGGATGCCAATTCACTTCTTTAAGAACGATGGCAAACGATTGCGGGATGTTACCCAGTCGATGCACCTACCTCCTCTGCGCGGCTGGTGGTACAGCCTTGCTGCCGGAGACTTCGACAAGGACGGCCGTCCCGACCTGGTCGCGGGCAATCTCGGATTGAACTACGCGTACACGACATCGAAAGACAGCGCATTTGGTATCTACGCTGGCGACTTCACCGAACACCGGACGACGGACATCGTTCTCACCGAGCAGATAAACGGGACCGAATTCCCGGTTGTTGGACTGGCTCCACTCGGCCGGGAGATCTATACGTTCGCCTTGCGATTCCCAACCTACGGATCTTTTGCTGGGGCATCTATTCCTCAATTGCTCACTTCGTCCCAGCTACAACGAGCGATTCACTACGAGACTGACACGTTTGCCAGCGTCTATCTGCACAACGACGGCGGTGGAACATTTAGCGTCTCCGCGTTACCAAACCTGGCGCAAATCGCGCCGCTCAAGGCGACCATCGCAACCGACATTGATGGTGATGGCCATCTCGATGTGCTCGTGGCGGGGAATCTCTACGATGCCGAGCCAAATACGCCGAGAGCCGATGCAGGCAACGGACTCTGGCTGCGAGGCGACGGCAAGGGTCACTTCACGCCGGTCGGACCGACGGAGAGTGGCTTTCTTGCTCCTCTGAATGTCTCAGGCTTGGCGCTGATAAAAACGAACGCCGGTATGGCAGTGCTCGTTGCCAATACCGGCGATTCGCTTCAGGTTTTCAGAATCAGGAAACGCTAACTGCGATAGCTTACCAGCCAGTGTTTTGCTTCAGATTGCTCAACTCGAGTTGAACGATCGGGATCGGGAACAAAAGATGTTTGCTCGCGAATGGTTCCACGAACTTTTTGTAAGGTCTCCTGTCCTGCTCCGCACCGCCGCCCTCGCCAGTGAGGTACCCATTGAGCGCCGCGGCTGCATAGGCGAGGCCCCAGCGCCGCAGGTCGAAGAACCGCTGGCCTTCCATTGCCATCTCTAGTCGCCGTTCAGCACGAACCGCCTCACGGGCATAGGCTTGGCTGGGGAACGCAGGATACGGATTGACTCGGTAAAGAGCCCAGGTAATCTTGGGATCATTGATCGGTACGGCGATGCGGGCATCTCCCGCACACTGCGGGTAATTGGCAACCACGTCGTTTTCTTTCTTGGCCGTGACCCCGCATCCCTGCGCGGTGACCGCGGCCCTTGCCCGGATCTGATTCACGATCGTTAATGCCTCGGGCAAGTTGCCTTGTTCGACATCCGCTTCGGCCAGAAGCAACAACAGGTCAGCATACCTGTAGAGATGGATGTTGACGGAATTCAGTTGCGTGGGCACCCATCCGGTGGTGCTCTCAGCGCCGCTGGCGTCTTCGTGCGCGTTTTTCTTGGGACTGTAGGGACCACCGTTTGAGATGTCCCTGACCCAAGTCGCGGTATCAACCGTGCCCCAGTCCTTATAGGGTACTCCCTGTCGGCCAACTGTCCAATCCAGCCGTGGATCGACCGGCGTCATGTTTCCCGCTGCCAGGGTGGCATTCGAGGAGTTCCAGGTAGTCGGGCTGGTAATGGCCAACGGAAGTCCAGTCGCGTCAACCTTGAAGTAGTTGACCAAGTTCACCGAAGGCTGGTTGAAACCGCAGCAACCGAAGTGACTTCCTGAATACGGGAAATTCAGGCGCTCGCCCCAGTTCGCATTGTTCCCATTGGGCTCGCCGTCGTTCGCGGAGGCCTGGTATGCCCATATCGTCTCGGGCCCGTTAGAAAAAGCCTGAAAGCCGGTCCAGACGTGATCAAAGCTTGTTTCCAGCGCGTAAGGGCCGTTGTTCCTGACGTCCTGCAGCGTCGTCTGGGCTGCCCCATATTGGCCTGCGTAGACCTGAACACGTCCCTTGTAAGCTTTGGCTGTCCACTGGCCCGCTCGTCCCTTGCTCCGCGGCGTCACAGGCAGCAGCTTGATTGCCGAATCGAGGTCCTTCAGGATGTCCGCAACGACCTCGGCACTGGTCTCGTTCGGCTTCCGGAAATCCGTCTCGTCTTCGCGGAAATAGGGAATGTTTCCCCACATCCGCCACGCCTCGAAGTGATAATGGGCTCGGAGAAAGATGGCCTCTCCCTCGACGGAATGAGCGTCCGCGACGGAAAATGCACCCGGACTAGAGGCCAGCACGTTCTTGAGCAGTCGTAGCGCCGAGTTTGCTCGGACCACTCCTTCATAACTGATTCCCCATTTCGCATCGAGGTACTCCTGGGCATGGGGCAGTCCCCAGTGGTAGCCCTCGAGTTCATTTATAGCGGGCTGGTCGCCGGAGTCAGACCCTTTGTAAGCATCATCGGCGAGAACACTACCCCAGACCCAATTGCTGGCGGCGCATCCCCAGTTAGGTGAAAAAGCGCTTGTACAGTCCAACGCCCGGTACGCGCCAATGAGTGTGCCCTCGACTCCCGTCTTAGTGGAGAGCGTCGACTCATCCAGTGTCCCTTGTGACTTGGCGTTGGCACTCAGGAAATCCTTGCATCCATACAGGCCGGCTGACACGAGAGTTAGCACCGCCGTCCCGACGAGCAGTGGGTGTTTCGATACGATTTTCATCGTCTGCGATTCCTTTAGAAAGTCGATTCGTTAGAACGTGGTCACAATGCCAACACTAAAAATTCTGTTGCTCGGGTACGAACCTCGGTCAACCCCTCGGTACTGATCCCGGATGTCGCCGGCGGGTCCAAACACGTTTGCCGCAGGCAAAGCTGGATCAAGCCCTTCGTAACTTGTTACAGTGAACAGGTTGTCGCCCTGCACATACACTCTCGAGCCCGGCAGATATCGCGACGAGTTCGGCAGAGTGTATCCGATTTGCATATTGCGCAGCCTGGTGTACGATCCGTCCTTCACGTAGTAGCTGCTGAGTTGGTAGCTCCAGTTGTCGCTGACATCGATTCGCGGATACTTGGCGTTCGGGTTCTGAGGCGTCCACGAATTTGCCAACAGATCCTTTCGAACGTTGGTTTGGAACTCGCGGAACACGTACCACTCCATCTGATTCTCGAAGATCTTGTTCCCGTACGTCCCAAACACGGTCGCGCTCACATCGAAATTTCCGCGGCGCGCTCCCAGGTCCAGACCGGCCGTGAATTTGGGATGCGGACTTCCAATGATCGTCCGGTCGTCGAGATTCACAACTCCATCGCCATTCACGTCCTTGAACTTCATCCGTCCCATAGCGGCCCCGCTCTCGCAAGGCTTGGCAGGGGCAACGCCACAGCCCCCAGCGGTCGTATAGGCAAGAGCATCGGCCGCATCCTTGAAAAAGCCCTCGGCTACTAAGCCATAGAACGCACCGATCGGCTGGCCAACCTGGTTGATTACTTGATTGCCGAATCGGGTCGATATCGGACCGTAGAAGAAGGTCTGGCCTTCGGCAATCGACACGATCTTGTTTTTGTAGTGGCTGCCGTTGAAGGTCGCATTCCACCACGTGGCCTGATGCCCGATGGAGAAGTCAAAGCCGGAGTTTCTCATTTTTCCGACATTGACGATCGGGGGGGAGGCAATGCCGGCCGTCGCCGGGATTTGTGGGTCGAACAGCAGGTTGTTCGTGGCCCGACGGTACACATCGACGACGAAATTGATCGCGCCGTTGAACAGTACCATGTCCGCACCCACGTTCGTGGATCTGTTTTCTTCCCACTTGAGATCAGGGTTGCCCAACGACGTCTCACGGAATCCAGCCGCGACAGTATTGTTTGAGCCGGTCACATCGTAGTAGGTATCTCCCCGGCTGCCGCCAAATTGAGCGACAATGCGTCCTGAGGGTATAAGCTGGTTTCCAGTGACGCCCACTCCATAGCGGAGCATGATGTCTGAGAAGATGTTGTTGCGAGGAATAAACGACTCATTGGTCAATCTCCATCCCAGACCAAACGCCGGGAAGGTTCCCCACTGGTGACCGGGCGCCAGTCGGGACGAGCCGTCTCTCCGAACCGTGAAGCTCGCAACGTACTTGTCGGCAAAGTTGTAGTCTGCCTTTCCAAAGACGGACAATAACGCGCTCTTACCGCCGGTGCTGAAAACATCCTTGGTGCTCGCGTCACCGAGAGCGTCCTGGATGTATCTGGAATTCACATCGCTATTGAGCAGGTTCGCCATCGATGCCTGGATGTACCGGTTCTGGTTTTGCCCGGCCTCCTGACCTACCAGCAAGTCAAAGTTGTGGCTGCCGAGTGCTTTGACGAACCTCAGCGTGTTGCTCCAGCCCCAATCAGTGAATTGGTTTGTGTTCTCGTTAATTGAATTGGTAAACGACGCCTCGGCATTCTCGGGGAAAATCGGAGTGAAGCCCGCGAATGAATTCTGACCAATACTGAAGCCGAGTTTGGACTTATATGACAGCTGTGGCGTGGGATCGAGTCCGGCGAACACGTTTCCAAAGAGGTTGACGTTCTTCGCTATGTCGTTCCGGTGCTCGAACGCGAACTTCAGGGGATTGCTCTGGTTGCCGAGGGTTTGGGCTTTTGCGCCGGCAAAATTGCCGCTTATGTCATAGACCGGGATGACCGGCTGGCTCAGAATATTCTTGCCGAGGATGCCGTCTTCCGCGTACCCACCCGGATCGTCTGGCAGCCCGCCGTAGTGCCGCTCGAGACCGAGAGAAATGTTCTCGCCGAAGTTCAGCTTGCCACGATTGAACTGCGTGTTGGCGCGAACGGAACCGCGCTTGAAGTCGTTGTACTTCGCCGTGCCGCCCTGGTGGAAGTAATTGAAGGAGACTCGATAAGCGTTCTCGTCGCTCCCACCGTTGACATCCAGGTTGTAATCCCCAACCGGTGCTGATCCGAAGACCGCTTTCCACCAGTTGGTGCCGGCGCTGCCGGGCATGATCAAGCTGTTGGGGTAGGAGTACGCGCCAGTATTGACCGTAAGCGGCCGTCCCCACTGATCCGTCGTGACCGTCGCGGCAGGCGATGCATAGATGTACTGAGGAACCGTCGGGTTGTTGGGATCGCCGTAAATGTTGGTCGGGACCGCCAGGCCGGCGTTGATGAAACTCAGCTTCTCAACCTGGAAGTAGTCCAGGGCGTTCGTGATGAGGAAATCGTCGTAGCCGCGGGTCGCGGTGGCCACACCGGTTCTTACTCGCAGCGTTGCTTGCGGCGGCCCCTGGATCCCCTTCTTGGTCGTCTCGATCAGAATCACGCCGTTACTGGCGCGCGACCCGTAAATCGAAGCCGCGGACGCATCCTTCAGCACCTGCACCGACGTGATGTCGTTCGGATTCAGAAAGTTGAGGTATGACTCCTGAACGGGCGTCCCGTCGATGACATAAAGAGGATCGTTGTTCTGGAAGGAACTGATGCCTCGAATTCTGACGGTGCTTCGCGAGCCAGGAGAACCGCTCGAAACGACCGTCACGCCCGGTACTGCGGCGTCCAGCCGCTGGAGCACACTTGCCCCTGTCTGTTTCTGAGCGGCTGCAATGTCGACACTCGAAACAGCGCCGGTGATGTCAGCTCGCCGCTGTTCCGTGTAAGCGGTGACTACCACTTGCTCCAGATACGGAACTTGCGCCATCGTGACATCGATGACGTTCCGTCCAGCGACCGTCGTTTGAACAGGGCGTTGGCCGACGAACGAAAAAGTCAGAATTGCGTCTGCGGGAGCGCTGACACGATACCTTCCGGTCGCGTCTGTAATCGTACGCGTATCCGTTCCTTGCACACGTACGGTGACTCCCGGAAGCGGAGCACCGCCGGTGGAGGTTACGGTTCCGGAGATCGGTATTTGCTGGCCGTACCCCGTCCCGCTCAGAGCAAGCAGGAACAGCAGGCTCAGCCCCACTGCGCAAAGGCGCGGCAGGCGTCCGTTCCGGAATGCATGACTAGCCGACAGCTTCTTCTCCATGGTTTCCCTCCCAGTTGCGTGCATCAGTTGGTCTCCTCCGGTCTTCGCATTGACTTCAGGCCCTGCATCTCGATCAGCTGGCGATATGTAATGAGTCGGACGTTGCGAGCCTTGACAGCCTCGCTGAACCGCGGCGACGTAAGTGCGTTGAGCTCTCCTTGACGATTCTTGCTCATTTCGGCGAGCGGTCCGGATGTATTCATGTCCAGCAAAGCGCCAAGCTCTGCGTTGTCGATCCCGACGTGCGTCACAAGGAGATTGAACCGCGGGTTCAGCCGGTTGACGATTGCTACGAGACTATCCCCCTTATTCGCCGGCGCGGCGGAGTATTGGGCATCCTCTCTCGCCTCGCCAAAATATCCGACCATGCCGAGCCCATATTCCTTCGCCAGTCTCTCGGCGACGTCGCGGAACTCGGGGTAGCGCATCACAGTTCCCATGTGGTAATCGACGTAGTCGATCTTGAGGCCCGAGTGGACGGCGCGCTCGATTTGCGCGCGTAGCTCCTTCTCGACCTCCCGCGCATCGGCGTGATTCCTTGGAAGGTCGTCCGATGACGCGAAAAAGTACCCGTCTTTGTCTACGAGCGTAGGCACGGCGGTGCGACCCAGCACCGGACCCCAACGATAATTCTTCCACTCGGAATTGAGAGTGAGATGAATCCCGACAGAGACCTCGGGGTGGCGCTTCAATATCTCTACCGTCTCCTGGTACCATGGAGTCGGAAACATCACTGAGACTGAAACAGGTAGCCCGGTCGCGATGAGTCTCTCGACGGCCATGTTGACGCTGTGACTCATCCCGGCGTCGTCAGTGCGGATAATCAGGTAGACCGGTTCGGAACTACCAGGATGTCTCGATGCGTCGGCCTGACCGAGCGCGTGGGTCGGCGAGGCGTACAACGATGCACTACTGCACAGAAGCACTGCGAACGAACGAAGCAGGTGCGTACCACCCTCCCAAGAGAGAAAGTCAGGTAAGTCTGCCTATATCATCACCGCATGGCCAAAACCGGGCAGCACCGTAGAGGCGGCTCGGAAGGCATCCTTTATTACGACCCCGCGTTCGAGTTGTCAAGCAAGATTTCTATATGGATCAACGTGCTGGCGGACGACGCTTTTCCCTGCTGGCCAGCGCGACGGCTGCTTGCTCGTGATTCAACCGCTCCCGATAATGCGCTCGACGGGGTTCGCGCGCTAGAGCATAACCCTCAACGATTATTTTCCAGTTCGTAATCTTCCTGTCATTTTCTCACTTTATGCGTCTAGTGAAACGTGCTCTGATTCCCCTGGCGGTCCTTTCCCTTGCGATCGTCGTCGCCGCTCCGGGAGCGCGGCGCCAACGCCACACTCGGCCGAGCGCACCACCAACACGTGTGGTCGGCTACCTGGCATCATGGGGCGTGCGGACCAAAGGCACAGCGATCGCGGATCTGCCGGCTAAGAATCTCACTCACGTGTTCTATGCCTTCGCTGCTATAGCTGGCGACGGATCGGTTATCCTCGGCGACCGCTGCATC
>WNFY01004079.1_pt1 | contig 13571 bp, 15 predicted proteins | sample 5400091 | NCBI WGS metagenome assembly WNFY01 (sample SAMN13153364, study PRJNA577476) | soil metagenome | isolation source: 60 cm soil or saprolite under grassland replicate 1 | place: USA:California | collected 2016-06-15 | reverse complement strand
AGTCCGCGAGCGATGAGTCGGGTTCGAAACGCAGCACCCCGAAAGAGTATGGGACTCGCGTCGCCCAGCCGGCCAATCATCCCTGCCGCCGTGCATGGCCGCGGCACAGGCATCACCAGACTTCCCGCATGCGCGATTCGGGCACGCACGGATCTGCCGCGAGGTGGCCGTTCTTCGGCGCCGGGAGGGCAGGGCTGGCCTGGGAGAGGTACTGAAGACTCGCTGCCGTAGCGCTGATCACCTGGGCCGCGAGGCTGTTGCGGGAAGATCGGCCCCATGGTCGGCCGTCTCGCGTCCAAGGTCGTGATCGTCACCGGAGGGGCGAGCGGGATTGGACGGGCAGTGGCCGGCCGGGTCGTTTCGGAAGGCGCCACCGTCGTTATCGGCGGACGGCGCAGGGAGGTTGGCGAGCAAGCCGCCGCGGAGATGCGCAGCGGCGGCGGCCGTGCGCTGTTCATCGCAACCGATGTCACGGTGGAGCGCGACGTCGAGAGGCTGGTCGCGCGGCCGTGGCTGAATTCGGCCAGCTGGACGGCGCGGTCAACAACGCCGGCGGCGTGAACGCCGCCGGGCCAGTTCATACCATCGATGACGTGGCATGGCACGCGGAACTGGAGCAGCTCACCAGCGTCTTCTACTGCCTGAAGTAACAGATCCCGGCAATGCTCAGCTCCGCTGGCGGAGGGTCGATCCTCAACAACGCCTCGATCGGCGGAGTCCGCGGGATACCCGGCATGTCCGCATACGTTGCCGCCAAGCACGGGATTGTCGGCCTGACACGCTCGGCGGCGCTGGAAGGCCCAGGCCACGGCGTGCGGGTCAAACGCGATGGTCACCGGGAACGTCGATACACCGCTGTACCGGGATCTGCTGGGCGCGTCGCTGGAGGGCGAACTCCAGGGTCCGGTGCCCAATCCTGCTGGCAGGGTATCCAGCCCTGACGAGATCGCATTCTTTGCGGCCTTCCTCCTCAGCGATGAGGCCGCCTTCATCACCGGCGCCGCATTGGCGATCGACGGTGGCTTCACGGCCCAGTGAGCGCAGTCAAACGACTCGCACGCTCATGGCTGCTGGTAGCGCTAATTGCTCGTGGCAGGGCTGGCTGCCCGGACGGTGCGTAGTGCCGATTCGATGACTGCCTCTAGCTGTTTGCTGTGCGCGCCGCGCCAGTAAACCCGGCCACAGGACTGGCAGCGCGAGAACGCCTGGTAAGTGCGCCGTGTCCCGGGTTGCAGCACAGGCGCGACATCGGCCTTCCGGGCCGGGGAGAGCAGGCCGTTGCACGACGTGCACCGAGTCCATGGCGCCAGCGGCGGGGCGAACCTGTCCAGCACGTCAGTTAGCTGGGCATCGGGGTGCACGCCGCGCGCGTAGGCACCCAGCCACAGCTTCCGGCGGCGCAGCAGCCCGCGGTCCTGGGTCAGCAGTACCCGCCGCTCGGTATTTGCCAGTTCGATCAGGGCGTCATCGTCAAAGTCATTGGCATAGGCGCAATCCACCCCCGCCAGCCGGAGCCGGCGAGCCAGGGTCCCCAGGTGGACGTCCAGGACGAACTGCGCCGACGGCAGCCGCTGCGGCCGTGGCACCGCACCGACGTCCACCACATCCCCGCCGTCGGGCCGGTACCCGGGCGTGACCTGCTCGCCGCTGACCACCAGGCGGCCAATCTCAGTCAGCGGCACCCCGAGCGACTCCACCACGTGACCCAGCGACGAGGTCAGGTCGCAAGCCACCCGCACCACGCCGCCCCGGTGACCTGGCTTCAGGAACAGGCGCAACTCCGCCGCGAAAGTCACAGCTGCCTCTGGCCCGCCCATCTCCTCAGCATGCCCGGCGAACATGGGCGCTCACCTCATATTGGAAGCCAACCCGGAACGCTCGATCGTGCCGCCGAGGGTGAGACCTTGCGGAAGGGCTCGGCGGCCGCAGACATGGCTTGCGGAGGCCTGGCTTGGCTGCGATGCTCGGCCGGGTGGGCGCCCTACCTGCAATTTGCGCCGCTGCAGGCAGCCCGGCTGCGCCTTGGAACCGGTAACAACTGAGTCTGCGCATGCCATTCTTGCTGGCGACCTCTCCGGCGTGACGGTTGCTGAAGGCTTGCCGCATGAGGACACCAGCGATGGCCTGGCCCTGGCGATCAAGTATGGTCATCCGCCTGGCTGGCTCATCACCGCCGAGGGCACGGTGATCGGCGAGTGCGGCGCTCATGGGCCCATCGACGAGGCAGGCTGCGTGGAGATTGGCTATGGCCTGGCCGCGCCCTACCGTCAGGGGTACGGCAGCGAGGCAGTGGCCACGGGAGGCGAGGCGGCGAGCAAGATTGGGCCGGGCACAACGGACCGGAACCAGTCCGGCCATGCCCGCCTGGATGGTGGACAGCCGGGTCGCGGACTTGCCGCGGCGCCATCCTGCAGCGCGATGGTCGAGACCGGGCGGCGTAGACTACGCCGAGGCTGTGGACGGCCGCGTCTGCGGGCGGCGCCCTCGGCATCTGCACGCGTTCAGGGGTAACGTCCGCGGGCGCATCGATGCAAGAGGAGGGTCCATGCCTGGTCAGATCGTGCACTTCGAGATCCCGGCCGACGACACCGCGAAGGGACGCGAGTTTTGGGGCTCGCTCTTCGGGTGGCAGTTCGAATCCTTCCCCGGCCCGTTCGAGTACCACATGACGCGCATAAGCGATCAGGCGGGCCTGGCGATCACCAATATGGAGCCCGGCAAGCGAGGCACGCGTGCCTACTTCGACGTGGACAACATCAACGCCGGTGCCGAGCGCGTGAAGGAACTCGGGGGCGAGGCGGACGAGCCGGGTCCGGTGCCGGGCATGGGCTGGTTCGTGACGTGCAGGGACCCGCAGGGGAACGAGTTCGGCCTCTGGCAGAACGACCCGTCCGCCCCGGCGCCGACGGCGTAAATCTCGCTGCGGCTACCCGCCAAGGGCGCCACCAACTGCCCGCGCAGAGCCGGGGTAGCCACGGGGCGGTCGGAAGGGGCCGGTGACAATCAGCGGGCCGTCATGCCTGGCCTTACGCTCGCGGCCACGTTGCATGCGACCAGCCGGCCACGATGACGGCCGCCCAGCGAGCAGGAGAGCGCGGCTCCGGCCGTGAGCTCCAAATCCGATCAGGGCGTCGCCCGCCAACCGTGTGGCCTGAGCCGACGGCGGCATGTGTTCCAGCACATACTGGCCGCGCCGGGTCTTCGCGAGCGCGTCGAGGTCTGCCAAGCTGAGCACGGCGGCAAGCACCTCGGCCAGCGACGGGGTGGTATCCGGCGGACGGCCCGGCACCGGTCACTGTGGTCTTGTTCTCCCCGATGGTGGTCTCCGAGGCGCTCCACCGCTGCGGGCAGGCCTCCCGGACCTGCTCGGCGGGGAACTTCTGGTGATCCAGCAGCGTGCTGGCCAGGCAGTACAGCTCTGAGACGGTCTCGCCACCGGGGCCCGGGACGGTAGCGTTGTGCTCGATCACCCGTACCGGCAGCCGGCCGGCGGCCCGCCGGCCAGGGGCGTTCAGATACGACATCCGGGACCCGTCACTCAGCCATCCGCCGGGCACGGCCGGAAGCGATATGCCCTGCTTGACGCGCATCACCAGATGACCGCCGGCGTCCAGGATCGCCGTGGCCAGCTCATGACCGAGGCAGTTGCGGTCCACCACGAAGACACGGCCGGCGAAGATTTCGGGATGCCCGGCGACCAGGCGGGCGATCAGGGTCTGCTCACCGACGCCGCAGCCGTCCATCGCCGCGCCCAGCATCGCCCGGCCGACCCGCGCGGTCACCAGCACCGCCCGCGCCTGCGGGAACGGGCCGATATCGTCGCTGGTGCCCGAGGACCCGAACTCTTCCCGGTTGGCGCCGGTGGCCGGGCAGGTCGATCTGGAACCCGTCGATCGCGCACAACTCCCGGCCGCACCACAACGCCGCCTGCCCGGGCGGCGTGCCCGGGCCCGCGATCGAGCCGGCCGCCTGCCAGAACACCTCTTCCATGACCTGCCATCCCAGCCGCCGCCAGCTGGTGAACACCTTGGCCGTCGGCACGTGCCAGCGCCTGGCCCACGGCACATCGAGCAGGTGCCCAGCCAGCCGCGCCATCGTCTCCCGGTGGCCGCATTCGGGCGACAGCGTCATCGCCACCGTGAACCGGCAGGCCAGCTCCAGCGACATCAGCCGCCGCCGCACCGGCCGCGGCGGGCCTGCTGACACAGCCGGGTTCGGGACGTTGGCCTCTGGCGGCAAGGTGGCAGCAGCCGCAAAGGTTGATGTAGAGGCCGATGACGAGGTTCTGGAGGCCGGTCATGAACATTGCTTATTACCACGCTTCGAAATTCGGCAACGGCGCCATGGTCGCAGCGGAGTTCAGGAGGATCATGGCCGCCAGGGGGGTAAGTGTCACCGTCGAGCACATCCGGGATGCCAACCCGAAAGACCTGCCCAAGGCTGGCCTGTACGTTTTCAGCTCGCCAGGCCGCTTCGGAAAGCCGAAGGGGAACGCCCGCAGGTTCCTGCGCAAGGTCAGCCTGGAGCCGGGCACGAGGTACGCGATCCTGACCACCCAGGGTGCCCCGAAGCCGGACCCGAAGACCGGCAAGATGCCGTCCCAGGAGGAACAGGACCGATGGGAGCGGGTCATCCCGATCATGAATGAGCTGCTGGAGGCCAAGGGACTGAAGAAAGCCGCCGAGGGAGCGGTCCTGGTGATGGGCATCAAGGGGCCGCTGGAGGAAGGCTGGCAGGAGAAAGTCGCGGCTTTCGCCGACCAGATCATGTCCTCCCTGCACATCCAGACCGGCTGACTGGGTCATCCTGGGCAGGCGCCCGGCAACCGGAGGGGCGCGCACTGCCGCCGATATGGTCGGCCTCGCCAGGTAGCAGGGTCATGGGTGCGGGCAGCACCGATGAGTCGATCTGCTCACTGCCCTCGGCAGGCGGCTGGACGGATGAGTCGCTATGCGACCGGCTAGTTTGGATCTGATCAAGGCGCATGCCCGGCCGCCCCTGTGGTGCATGCTGTGAGTCAGCGCCCGCTTGCATTGCTGCGAAGTGAGCGTGGATGCTTGACCGGTGACGCGTGCACCGAGCCGGACGACGGTCGACCTGTCGTCTTACCCCGACCTCGTGGTGATCTACCTGGGGATGAGGGTCAGCTCGCCGAGCGCTTGAGGACCCTGATGTCATTCGGCCCGAAGATCCGCAAGTCGGTCGAGGCGCACCCAGACGATCTGTTGCTGCACGAGAACCTGTTATTCTCGCTGTTCCCGCCGCACGCGGGGATGCGTCAGTACTGGCGCGACTTCGACTCGCTCGAGCGCGCTGGGCCCGGTCCTGCCGCACCAGCAGTGGTGGCAGCAGTTCTTGCGGGACAGGGGCGGCACCGGCTTCTGGCACGAGACCTACTTCGGCGGCGGCCAGATTGAGTCGGTCTACATCGACATGCCGGGGATCGGCCTGGCCAAGTTCGCTCCGGTCACGCCCGCCCGTGGCTCGCTGTTCTCGGCCCGCCGCCTGGGCATGCGGGAGGTAGGCGAACCGCCGCAGGGCATCTCGGAAGAAGAGCTGTATCGGCGGTGATGCCACGGCGAGCTACATCTCAGGCTGCGGCTGTAGTACTGGTGCCGCTATCACAACATCATGGTCTGCCTGGGCCGCCGCTTGCATCCTGTGCCTCGTCCTCTTGCGGCGGAGGGTCCCGCTACTCGCCGCCAGACGCGCGCTCGTCTTCGGGCGGCCAGGTCGTTCTGCGGCACCGCCTGGAGGTCTCCTGCCCATCTTTGGTGGTAGAGCTCGACGGGCTGCCGCTGGTCCACCAGTACGGTCGCCTCCACCTCACGCCGGCTGCGGGCCGCGAACCGGCCCGGTCGGCGTCACTTCGGGTATTCGTCCTTCCGCCAGCTGCGGGGCTCGGCGGGTTGTGCTTTCGGCGTTCGCTCGAGCAGGAAGCTGTAGTACGGGGCGACGAACGGGTCGGGCGCCGACACGGTGTAGGCGTGGTAAACGGTTCCGTTCTCGCGCGCGAAGGCGATCCAGCTCGGGTTCTCGCGCAGCCCGTCCTTCAGCTCGGCCCCGATCTGGCCTGACCACTCCTGGAGCCAGCCGGGCGGGTTGTCGATCATCTCCTGCACCTCGGGAATCTGCTGCGCTTGCTCCTCGGTCAGTGCGAGTCCGAAGTCGAACGCGAAGTCGGTGTTGCAGGTCGAGACGTAGGGGAACTGCCAGCCCATCCGCCGCTTGTAGGCGCTCAGCCGCGCGATCGGCGCCCTCGAAAAACAGAGCAGCGTCACGTCGCGGTGGCTCAGGTGGACCAGCGAGCCGTCGAGCCCGTCGCCCAGGCTGGTGCAGCCGGGGCAGGCGCCGAGCGTGTAATCGGGGCCGAACATGATGTTGTAGGCGAGCAGCTGTGAGCGCCCGCCGAAGAGGTCGGCGAGGGTCTTTTTGCCGTCCTCGGTGTCGAACTCGTACTCCTTCTCCACCCGGACCCAGGGGAGATCGAGACGCTTGCTCTTGATCTCCTCGTCTCGCTCCGCCTGCTCGGCCTCAAGCCTGGCGAGCTCGTCCCGGGCCGCCTGCCACTCCTCGCGAGTACCGATCCTGTGCTCAGACATCCCATCTCCCTCCTGCCGGACGCGATACGCTCCCGCGCGAGCCGAACCATCGTCCCGATCAGACGCTATCGGGATCACGAAATGAACCCGCGGCGACCCGGAAACTCATCGCAGAGGGGCCCGAGGGACAGATTCCCGGGGAAGCCGGTCTCCCCTCGTAGCGTGGAGACATCGCCGCTCATGGTCGGCGATCTGGCGTCCGCTGGGCTCGAGATCGCATCACGCTCAGTGACAGGCGCTGGCGCACCGGATGCGCAAGTAGCCGCCGATGTGCGCGGAATCGATGGCCGGTTAGCGTTCCGGGGCAAACACAGAACAGGCTGTTCTGCGCTGTGCGGCCATTCCGTTGCACGTTGGCACAGTGGGTGCCTGAGCCGCCCCGGCTGAACCGGCCAGCTGACTTCCTGTTCACCGAACGCGGCCGTCGCCTGACCGCCTACCGGCTGCGCCGCCCTTCACCTGGACCAAAACCGCCGACCAGATCATCAACCGCATCTGCCGCTACTGCTCACGCATCTCCGAACCGGCTCACTAGCCGTCGATGGCACCCCCTCGTAGGCCGGCCAACCGGCGCGACCTGACGCTGGCCATGCCGGCCACCGGAGGGCAGATACCCGCCAAGGCCATTCATTGTTGGCATGCGATCTGCCCGGTAATTAGGTAGGAGGAATAGGTTACCGCCGGTTGATCCTTGCCGTTTCTTGGTGAACATGTTGCGCTGGCTTTACCTGACGCCGGATGCGGTGCTGGGACTGGCCGCCACGGGTGCGTAAGCGGGCGGGTTCAGGAACCAGGGACGCATCCGGCATCCCAGGCGTGATCCAGCAGGGGTTGCCATGAGGCGATTCGCCATGGTCGGGGCAGTGTTGACGGTGGGAACCGTGCTCGGCAGACGATGCCGGAGGACAGGAGCCACCGCTGCAGATACAGGGTGTTCGCGAGCGGGTTACGCCCTCTTATGAAGCCTCGGCCCGTCGACCCTGGCCAGCTATGACTACACGCGGGCGGCGCGGGATGCTGCACTTTGCCGCGCTGAGCCGCCTCCCGTCACCGCGACCACCTGATGGGAGCGCCGGGCTGGCCGGCGGCGGCCACTCCAGCTTCCTGCACGAAAGTCCGTCAAGTCCTGTGAAAGGGGATCGTCATGAGCTCGTCTTCCAGCGACCTGCCCACCCCGGCAGGCCCCGGCTCGGTCTCCGGCGCGCCGAACCTCCCGGCCGGGTTCACCGGCACGTTCACCAGCCGGTACGTCGACGCCGGTGGACTGCGCCAGCACGCGGTCATCGGAGGCGCTGGCCCGCCGCTGCTGCTGGTGCACGGCTGGCCGCAGAACTGGTACGCCTGGCGCCTGGTGATGCCGGCGCTGGCCCGGGACTTCGAGGTCATCGCGCCCGACCAGCGCGGCACTGGGCTGACCGACAAGCCCCCGGGCGGGTACGACCCCGGCACGCTCGCGAATGACCTGGTCGCGCTGATGGACACGCTCGGTCAGCAGCGGTTCGCCGTGGTCGGCACCGACACCGGACTCCCGATCGGCTACGCGCTGGCCGCCGATCACCCGGACCGGGTCGAGCGTGTGGCCCTCGCTGAGGTCCCCGGGCCCCCCGGGGCGGTTCCCTCACCGCCCTTCTTCGCCCCCGAGCCGCTCAACAGCAGGCTCTGGCACATCGCCGTCAACCGGCTCGACAAGGTGAACGAGCAGCTCGTCCAGGGACGGGAGGACATCTACTTCGGCTACGAGTTCGCCATCCAGGCCGGGAAGAAGCTCCCGGATGACGTGGTCGACTATTACGTCGCTCTCCTCACCAACCCCGACTCCCTGCGCGGCACCTTCGCGTTCTACCGCGAGTGGGACACCATGATGGCGCAGAACGAGCAGCGCAAGAACCGGCCGCTGACCATGCCGGTCCTGGGGATCGGCGGCGAGGCAAGTGGCGGTGAGCAGGTCGGGAGCGCGATGAAACTCCTCGCGAACGACGTGCAGAGCGCGGTCATTCCCGGCGCCGGCCACTGGTTCGCCGAGGAGGCCCCTGAGGAGACGCTGGCGGCGCTGACCGCGTTCCTGGCCCCGTACCGGGCCGGGCGCTGACCGCGGCGCCCAATCCGGCGTCGTCTCTGCGCTAACCAGACATCGACGGGTGGCGCGCACCTGTGCCAACCCCGCACACGCGACGGGCACCGGCCGGGGCCGCTGGCCGGGACATCGAGCCACAAGGAGAGCATTGTCATGACAGCACACTGGCGCGTGCCCGCCGGGCTGCACACGGCCTCGCTCCGGCTGCCCGTCGAGGGTGAGCTGCCTTCTTTGGACGGCGCGACCGGCTGGCTCAATTCGCCGCCGCTGACGGCGGCCGGGCTGCGCGGGAAAGTGGTTCTGGCCGACTTCTGGACCTATACCTGCATCAACTGGCTACGCCAGCTTCCCTACCTGCGCGTCTGGGCCGGGAAATACTCCGGCCAGGGACTGGTGGTGATCGGCGTGCACACACCGGAGTTCAGCTTCGAGCACAACCCCGAAAACGTCCGCCGGGCCGTGCAGGACATGAGGATCACCTGCCCGGTCGCGACCGACAACGACTACGCGGTATGGAGTGCCTTCGACAACCACTACTGGCCCGCCCTCTACTTCGCCGACGCACAGGGGCGTATCCGGCATCACCACTTCGGCGAAGGCGAGTATCAGCAGTCGGAAATGGTCATCCAGCAACTGCTGGCCGAGGCCGGATCCGGCGGCACCGGCCACGACCTGGTTTCGGTCGACGCACGCGGCTTGGAAGCCCCGGCCGACTGGGCCAGCTTGAGATCACCAGAAAATTACACCGGCTATGAGCGCACCGAGAACTTCGCCTCCCCCGGCGGCCCAGTGCCCGGCAAGCCGCACGTCTATACCGTCCCGGCACGGCTGGGGCTCAACCAGTGGGCCCTGTCGGGGGACTGGACCATGGAGGAGGAGGCCATCACGCTCAACGCGGCGAACGGGCAGATCGCCTGCCGCTTCCACGCCCGCGACCTCAACCTGGTCATGGGACCAGCAGCACCAGCAACCCCGGTGCGGTTCCGCGTCCTGCTCGACGGGCAACCACCCGGCGAGGCGCACGGGGCCGACGTCGACGGCGACGGCAACGGCACCCTCACGCACCAGCGGGTGTACCAGCTCATCCGCCAGCCCGGCCCCATCACTGACCGCACCTTCGAGACCACCTTCCTCGACTCTGGCGCCCAGGCCTACTCGTTCACCTTCGGCTAGACCGGAACGAACCATGCGAACGGCGCCAGGTCGGCCGGGGACCAATCGACCGCTGCGGGAGGAAGGCTTCAGCCTGCAGGGCAACGCCAAGACCATCGAAGGCAATCAGGTCCCTGACCGGGATGCCCAGTTCCGCTACCTCAACGAGCAGGTCCGGGAGCACCGCGACGCCGGGGAGCCGGTGATCAGCGTGGACACCAAGAAGAAGGAGCTGGTCGGCAATTACCACAACGGCGGCCGTGAATGGCGGCCCGCGGGCGAGCCGGCCCATGTCAAGGACCACGACTTCCCCGACCTGGAGCTGGGCAAGGCCATCCCGTACGGGATCTACGACCTGGCCGCCGACGCCGGCTGGGTGAACGTCGGCACGGATCACGACACCGCGCTTTCGCTGTGGAGTCGATCCGCCGCTGGTGGAACGACGCGGGCCTGGCCGCCTACCCGGCCGCACGGCGGCTGCTGATCACTGCCGACTCCGGCGGCTCCAACAGCACCCGCACCCGCGCCTCGAAGCATGAGCTGGCCGCGCTGGCCTTCCAGACCGGCCTGCAGATCACCGTGTGCCACTTCCCGCCCGGCACCCAATGCCGTTGCTTGACTTACTGAACTATCGCGGGATGGAGTGTGAGCACCTTGGCGGCCACCCGGCGGGTAGGACGGCGGGCCTGGCCTGCCTTGCGGAAGGAGTACTTCGAGGGCGGGCGCTTGAGGAGCCGGCCGGCCTCCCGCAAACGTCTGACGCCGTTGCCGGGCTTGCGGCAGACCTTCGCGGCCATCATCGCCATGAACTGCTTGATCTGCACGGATGTCTGTGCGCATTGACGGATGACGCTGCGTCGCACGTGCTTGAGGACCTTGACGAAGGAGATGCGGTCCGGGCCGGTCCGCTCCTCGCCGGCCAGCCGCATGATGATCCGGGTCATGCAGTGGTGCACCGCGAGATGCGCCCATGCCTCCTGACGCACCAGCTCCGGGTCCGCTGACCGCAAGATTTCCTGCGGGCCGCGCTGGAACGTCTTGACCTGCCGGAATGAAGATTCACTTTTCCAGCGCTGATGGCAGGGGGCGGCGAGTTCACCGGCGGGGAAGGCCACCGGGTCCATCAGGCCGGTCAGCAACCTGACGACCTCGCCCCGCCGGCGCGGTATTCGATCACCCTCACCAGGACCCCACCGGGATGCGCGCCCTTCTGCCCGGCCAGGTTCATCCGCGCCAGATACGTCCCGTCGTCCAGGACCTTCACCGGGCGGCGGGCCACGCTCGACCGTGCCCGGATCAGCAGATGCGCCCTGGCCTGCGTATAGGCCTTCCACAGCGCCACCCCGGGAAAGCCCCGGTCCATGATCACCAGCATCCCGGCCGCGCTGCCGGCCATCGCGATCGCCAGTTCCGGCTCCTCGGCGCGGAACCCGCCCACCCTGGCGCCGGTCGACGAGTGCGTCCCGGTCTCGGTCACCGTCACCACCCTGGCCTGGGGGAACCCCGCTGGCTGACCTTTGGCGTCTGCCGGCCCGCCGAACGCGGCCCGGTTAACCGGCGTGTCCGCCACGTCCAGCACGAACCCATCCACCGCGGCCACCCGCATCCCGCGGTAGAACGCGCCGTCCAGGCCGGCCGGGGCCACCGGCCGGGCCAGCCTGCGGAACACCGCCTCGATCACCCCCGCACCCAGCCGCTGCCGGGCCCGGGTGAACGAGGACTTGTCCGGAATCGCCTCGTCCATCCCCTCCAGCGCTCCCACCAGGTTCTCCGCGACATCGTCATAGGAATCCTGCTGGAACAGGGCAAGAGCGAGCACGTAGCAGACCATGAACCGGGCAGGAAGCGCCCCGGGTTTCTTGTCCCGCTTGCCGCACTCAGCCAGGACCTCATCCACCAGATCGGCGGTCACCCACTCGGTGAGCACACCCAGCCGCACGTCATCAGATAACCCGGCCCACGGATGCATACCCAGCATCATGCACCCACGGCTGCCTATCCACGAAACGATAGTTTGCAGCCGACAAACAACGGCATTGGCCGGGCACCTCCAAGTGGAACAAGTGTGTATGGCCTGGCGCCCGCCCCGGAGTGATGAAATGCCCTCGTGGGCCGCCGGGCGCGGTCGCCGTCTCGATACTGGAGCGCTGAGAGTCCGCAACAAGTTTGGCGCAGGGCCCGCGGGGCCTGGGATTGTCGCTGCGAGCACGAACCCCAGATTCGGTTAGCTACCAGGCCCTCCCCGGTGGGTCAGCACGGTAATCCACCGAGGAGGAGACATGGAACAGATCCACGACCGGGTGGCAGGCCTGGATGTGCACCGCGACCAGGTGGCGGTGTGCGTGCGGACGCCGGGGCCGCGTGGCGGCGCGCAGACGGACAAGGCCCGGTTCGACACGACCACCGGCGGTCTCGCCGCGCTGGCCGCCTGGCTGGCGGAGCGCGACGTCACGCTGGCCGCGATGGAGGCCACGGGCGTGTACTGGAAGCCCGTCTACTACGCGCTGGAAGACCGGTTCCAGCTGTGGCTGTGCAACGCCCATCACGTCAAGAACGTCCCTGGCCGCAAGACGGACATGTCCGATGCCGAGTGGCTGGCCGACGTGGCCGCGCATGGGATGGTGCGGCCCAGCTTCGTGCCGCCGCTTCCGATCCGGGAGCTGCGGGAGCTGACGCGCTACCGCAAGACCCAAGTCGACGCCCGGGCGGCCGAGATCGCGCGGCTGGAGAAGGTGCTCCAGGACGCCGGGATCAAGCTCACCTCCGTCGCGTCGAAGGTGCTGACCCAGTCCGGCCGGGAGATGATCGAGGCGCTGATCGCCGGCGAGCGCGACCCGAAGGCGCTGGCCGAGCTGGCCAAGGGCAAGCTGCGCCCGAAGATCCCGCAGCTGACCGCCGCCCTGCGCGGCCATTTCGGCGCGCATCACGCCGTCGTCGCGGCCCGTATCCTGGCCCATCTCGACTTCCTCGATGACGCGATCGCGGTGCTCGACGGGCAGATCGCCGTCCGGGTTGCCGGGGACTACCAGTCAGCGGCCAGGCTGCTGGGCGACGTTCCCGGGCTGGAGCGCCGCAGCGTCGAGGTCATCATCGCCGAGACCGGCGCCGGCATGAGCCGCTTCCCCAGCCCGGCGCACCTCGCCTCCTGGGCGGGCTTGTGCCCGGGCAACCACGAGTCGGCCGGCAAGCGCCGCAAGGTGGCCACCACGCCGGGCAACCCGTGGCTGCGGCGCACCCTGATCGAGTCGGCCCGGGCGGCAGCGCGGACCAAGGACAGCTACTTCGGCGCCCAGTACCGGCAGATAGCCCGCCGCCGGGGCCCGAACAAGGCCGCCGTCGCGGTGGCGCACAGCCTCCTCGACGTGATCTGGCACCTGCTCACCACCGGGGAGGTCTTCGCCGACCTCGGCGCGGATTACTTCACCTCTCGCCAGGACAAGGAGCACCAGACCCAGCGCCTGGTCCGGCAGCTGGAGAAACTCGGCTACACCGTGCAGCTCGCGGCTACCGCCACTTAGCCGCCGGCAGGAAGACCCTCCGGCCAGGGCACCGCCCCGGCCGGCTGCCGCGCGCCCGCTGGCGTCCGCATTTCACCCCAGATCGAGCACCGGCTGTTCTCCTACATCACCCTCAACTGGCGGGGCAGGCCGCTGACCAGCCATGAGGTGGTCGTCCAGACCATCGCATCGACCCGGACCAGCGGCGGGCTGCGGGTGGAGGCCGTGCTGGACAGCAGCGACTAC
>WNFY01005026.1_pt1 | contig 13575 bp, 13 predicted proteins | sample 5400091 | NCBI WGS metagenome assembly WNFY01 (sample SAMN13153364, study PRJNA577476) | soil metagenome | isolation source: 60 cm soil or saprolite under grassland replicate 1 | place: USA:California | collected 2016-06-15 | reverse complement strand
GCGATACGTTGATGGCCGGATTTACCAGCGTGCGCAACGTCGGCGCTCAGGGCCGCTTTGACGACATGGCATTGCGTAAGGCTATCAATGAAGGCTGGACTCCCGGGCCTCGAATCGAAACAGCCGGGCACGCACTCGGAATCCGGGGCGGCCATTGTGATGAAAACGGCTTTCGACCCGGGCTTCTCGACCCGTCGATTGCTGACGGCGTTGCCGATGGCCCGGAGCAGATCCGTGCAGCCGTGCGTTATCAGATCAAATACGGCGCGGACGTGATCAAGACCTGCGCAACCGGGGGAGTGCTGTCGGAGGGTGATGCGGTCGGCGCCACTCAATACAGTTTCGAGGAGTTGAAGGCGCTGGTCGAGGAAGCGAACAAACTCGATCGGAAAGTGGCCGCGCATGCCCACGGTACTCAAGGAATAAAACTTGCGGTGCGCGCCGGCGTCTCTTCGATTGAGCATGGATCTTTTCTCGACGAAGAAGGTGCCATGATGATGAAAGAACGCGGAACTTTTCTCGTGCCGACCCTCTCCGCTGCCGAAGCCGTGGAAAAAGCGGCGAAGAATGGCGTGCTCAAAGGACTGCGCGCTGACAAAGCCCTGGCTGCCGCAGTGGCGGTACGCCACGCGATCAGGATTGCCGTTGCTGACAAGGTGCAGATTGCGTTGGGCACTGATGCGGGAGTTGTTCCGCATGGAACAAACGCGCATGAGTTTGTGCTGATGGTCGAATGGGGTGGTATGAGTGAGATGGATTCAATTATGGCGGGTACACTTAACGCTGCGAGACTATTGGGTTGGGACAAGAACCTCGGTTCCTTAACGGTTGGGAAGTGGGCTGACATCGTTGCCGTCTCAGGCGACCCGCTCAAAGATATTCACAACATGCAGAGAGTATTTTTTGTAATGAAGAATGGAGTGATCTATAAACAGAGCCAGTGATGGTAGTTTTGCGGAACCGGGAGCGGTAGCGACCGGGTTCGTTGCTGAGCGTTAACTAGTTGCAGCGCGACGACCAGGTCGCCACCGCTCCCGGTTCCGCAAGGCTTAAATCCCAGGTTCAAACTAGGATACCACTTGCTCCCAACTCTCGCTGAAATCCTGAACGCGCGCAGCGTGATCGCCGGCTCCGCTATTCGCACGCCGCTAGTTCGGCTTAACGTCCGCGAAGCGTCGGCCGAAATTTACCTCAAGCTCGAGAATCTGCAGCCCATAGGCTCGTTCAAAATCCGCGGCGCGACGAATGCTATGGGCCACCTGACACGGGAAGAGCTGGGCGGCGGAGTGCTCACCGCGTCGGCAGGTAATATGGCCCAGGGGGTTGCCTGGCGCGCGCGCGAGCTTGGTATCAGCTGCACCGTCATCGCTCCTGAGAGCGCACCCGAAACCAAGATCAAGGCAATCGAGCGGCTCGGTGGACGCGTGATCCAGGTCCCGTTTAACGACTGGTGGCGCGCTTTTGAGCGGCGCGCGTTTCCCGGTGTGCAGGGCACGTTCATTCACGCGTTTGATGATCTGAATGTGATGGCCGGCAACGGCACCATCACTCTCGAAATCCTTCCACAAATGCTCGAGCGCGCGAAAAAGTTGATCGATGGCGCGCTCGTCGCGGACTTGGAGGAAACAGCGAGCGCGCTGCGTCTGATAGCTGAGCGCAACCGCGTAATTGCCGAAGGCGCCGGGGCTTGTCCGGTCGCGTGTGCGCTGAAGGGCCAAGCAGGAGCAGGAAAAGTAGTGTGCGTCGTTTCGGGAGGCAACATCGACTTCGCTAAACTTTGTACTATACTTGCCGGGTAAATTATAGTGAGCGACGCTAGCCGGCCGGCTAAAAGCCACGTGTGAATGAGAGTCCAAACTGGACCCGTACCCGTCGTGGCAGTGGCAACTCGCATAACTGCTGCGATAAGGCTAGTGACGACGAGCATGACGTCACACTCTTCGTCCTGCAGCAGACTCTGCGATAAGTTTGTCCAGACGCTTTTCTCTCGTCTCTTCCTTTTTCGCGCTGACGACCCACCAGCTCGTTTGTTTGCGGTACCACGCAGCTTGAGATTCAAAGAATTGCCACGCCGCCTTGTTCCTTTTCATTTGCCCGAGATACGGCTCCGGCAGATCCGCGGTACGCTGCTCATATGAATAAATTCCGGATTTGTTTTCACGACGCGCCTCGAAGGCCTCGAGGCCCGCGGGCTTCATCAGGCCCTTATCAATGAGCTCACGGGCGTACCTGATATTGACCGCACTCCAGGTGCTGCTGCGCTTTCGCGGAGTGAAACGAATGGTATAGCTCTCTTTATCCACGGTCTTACGAATTCCATCAATCCAGCCGAAGCAAAGCGCTTCCTTGACTGCTTCCGGCCAAGTGATGCTTGGCTTACCGGAGTCCTTCTTGTAGAAACCAACCAATAGCTCCTGCTTCGTGGTGTGATGTTTTTCAAACCATTTGCGAAAGTCATTTGGCGAGCGGAAATGTGTGATCTTGTTCATGACGAGTAGAGTTAGTAGCCTCGGGCCCGTCGACGTTGAGAAGTACAAAACCGCGATCGTCAGCGCTCGCGGTTTGTGTAGGCGTGAAAGATGGATGTTCACGCGGTCGGGAAACGCGTACGATTCCCTGTTATCTCCAACCAGAATGTCTTCGCTACCGTTCGCGGTTTTGTGTGCCCTTCACATCCCTCATCGGCATCGGGATTTTGCCATCAGCGCCCCGCGTGAGGGCAACGAAAGCGGAATCGTCGCGCAGGGAATCGAACACAGCGTCTACACGAGCTTCCATCATTTCTTTAGAGCGCACTGCCTGGTAACGCTCATACTGGAAGAAGTGACGTTGCAGTAACGCGAGCGCCTTCTCGCGATGGCCGGTTTGTGCGTAGACTGCGGCAAGATTATATGAAGCGGGTAGAAGCCTTTGATTTGCGCTTGCAATTTTGAGAGCCTCTTCGCCATGACCGGAGGCAGCCATGAAGACGGCCGCAAAGACCAGGTTGTAAGGATCCTTCGGATCGAGCGCCAGGGCTTTCTGCGTATACTCATTGCCCTTGACTAGATCTCCTTCAGAATTCCAGTACACGGCCAGATTCCGGTATGCAAGCGCGATGGGGTACTCCGCAACGGACTGCTCCATCGAGGTCAACCCTTTCTTGAATTCGCCTTCGTGAATAGTGATCTTGCCCAACCCATGCAGCGCGACGGCGCGTGAGAGCGGGTCGGCAGGCATGTTGAGAATTGTGTCAAAGGTGGCGCGGGCTTTATCCCAATCGCCGATATGGTGACGATAGAGTTCGCCCAGGTAGCGCAGCGGCGTGGGATCCGCAGGATCCATGCGGTTGGCCTTGATGTAGAGTTTTTCTGCGATTGTATAACGTGCCGCCAGTTCTGCTCGTAAGCCGCTCCGCATTACTTGTTCGATGCGCGCGCTTTCACCCGCGTCAAAGACCGGGGTCGCGGCGGGTATGCTGCCAATCTCTTGAACGCCCAGTTTCTTGAGCTCTTTGGTTGCTTCCTTAGCTTTCTTGGGAAACAGACATTTGTCGTCTGCTACCGTGCGAAGCATGGCGATGGCCGCAGTATTGTCACCGGCTTTCGCCTTTTCCCTGGCGGTCTTCAGTTGCTCGTCAAGGGCGTTCTCTCGCTGCTTTATTTCGCTATCGAGAACTTTCTCAACCTGGTCCGCTTTGAGGTAACCATCCTTGTTCTCAACCCTCTTGATAGGGGAACCATCTGGTGTCGTCAAAACAGCCACCGGTGGTTTTGAGTCGCCTACGATTTTTTGTAACTCAGGCCGGCCATAGTCTGCCACTTCCATCGACACGCACTGCCCGGAGTAGAGCGATAGAATCCGCGAAGTCAGCATGCTCGATTTTTGTGTCTCTTCGGTGGTCTTCGGGAACCAGTAGAGTACAAGTCCCTTGTCCGGCGTGGTGTTGGGCGCCCAGATTTTCCAGGGCACGTGATACACGATAGGTGTGGGACCGCTGCCGCTCCCACTAGCCATGCCGCCACCGCCTCCGCCTCCGCCTCCTCCGCAGGTGGCCCAGACAGGTGAGATGGCGAAAGGGATGATCAGAAGAAACGCTAAGGAGTGGGAAAGTAGTTTTCTCATGGCGCGTGATTATACCTGCGATTCTGTGGCTGAAAAAGCACTATTGAAATGTTTCCGTCGTCAAATTGCAGACAGGGGTCTGCAGGAATGCCAGCTTTATCGCCCAGACTCATGTGATTGCGCGACTTGGGATGTCTCAAGCTTAGGAGGGTAGCTTGCGGTCGTTGAAGAAAAAAATACCGGGCCAATGAAATGCCAACTTGCCGATAGGGCCAGGAAAAACTCAAATACGGAAGAGACTGTGCCTTCAGGATAGGGAAAGCTGATCAAAGTTCCTTCCAAAACTGTTCGGCAACGAACTTCTCACAAAAAAGGCAGCGAGCTTTTTCAGAAGCTCGCTGCCTGCACTTCTTGATTGCTGCACTTTGTCTTCATGACGATGGGAGACGATTTCCTTCGCCAACCTGGCCGGGATCTAGAGCATTTGAGCGCGGGCTTGTTTTGCTCGAGCTGCTCCGATAGCGGTCTCAACCTCCTTTACTTCCTCGGGAGGTGGTAACACGGCAGCCATCCCCAGGTTTTGGATCCACAGCTCACGAGTCCATCCGGTCGTGTGATAAAGGTGCTCGTCTTCGTCTTGCTCTACTTCCTCATGGGCTTCTTTCAACGCTTTCGCTTCGTCGCCCTTGAGGTTCTTCGCGACCTCACCGATGAGTTCCCAGTTGAGATGATCCTTCGTTTCTGCGAGCACCACGCACTCTGCCGCGACAAGCTGCGCAGCTTCAGGTTCGCCTGCGCTTAAGGCCATTTCCATCGCCTTAACCAACGATTCCCCAATGTGGCGCACGACTTTTCGTCCGGGCGTTTCTGCATCGAGATCGAGATTCATTCTCTTCATGACGTCTGAAACGACCTCGACGTGGTGCCTCGTCTGCTCCAGATATTCCTGCCACTCTTCCTTCAGATCATAATTGACTGCACATTCCAGTGCGGTCGTGTAGATCTCTACCCCACCCTTCTCAGTTTCCAACGCTTGATACAGCAATTCGGTTACCTGCCGATTGTTAACCTTGCTCGCCATGACCCCTCCCTTCGATGTTCGTACATGAACTTTCCACCTGGAAAGTTTTCGGTCGCTCATACTTTTCTGACGGATCCTGAATAGCAACTGAGGTGCCAACTTGGGCGACGGAAAGAGATTTCGGAGTTTACTCAGAATCTGAGGAGTCATGGGTCCGCTTTTCAAAAATCGAAGAGTGGAAACGGCGTAACATAAGCGAACGGTTATCGTCGTCAACGTAGTCGTTAAAGACTCTGGCCGGCTGGGAATATTTGCGCCAACGCGTTGTGGCAACTTTTCAACGTCAAAACACGGTTTGCCCAGCACGAATATTAAAATGTGCTCCTTGCGTCATCCTCTGGCTTTTTGTAAGCGAGCGGAGGCCAATCGCATTCTTACATAACTATTACTCGCGCCGCTTCGGATCGGATCTAAGATCATTGCCTTATAATTCCCCATGTTCTATTAAGATCGTTAACGCTGATCAGGACATTCGTTGCTGCTAATCAGGATGGCAGACTCTCTTCGACGATGTAGGAGGACGCGATGAAAGTTTTACTGGTAAATCCGGAGTTCCCCGACACGTATTGGAGTTTTCGCCATGCACTGCCATTCGAGGGCAAACGAAGTGCTTTTCCGCCGCTTGGGTTATTGACTGTCTCAGCTCTGCTGCCGACGTCATGGGAACGACGCCTGGTTGACTTGAACGTTAGGAAACTGAAAACGTCAGACATCGCGTGGGCTGACATGATTTTTGCTACAGGAATGTTGGCCCAGAAAGAGTCGCTGCATCAAGTGGTCGCGCGTTGCAAGAAGCTCGGTAAACGCGTGGTGCTGGGGGGGCCGTATGTGACGAGTACTATCGAAGATCTGCCGCCTGCCGATCACCTCTTTCTGGGCGAAGCGGAAACGACGTTGCCTCAGTTCGTGAAAGACCTCGAACGGGGCGAAGCCAAACCTTCGTACAAGGCGCCCGAGCGGCCCCCACTCTCCGTCACTCCTATTGCGGACTTCCATCTCGCGGAACTCAAACGCTACAGCGCAATGTCAGTACAGTACTCGCGAGGTTGTCCCTTTTCGTGTGAGTTTTGCGACATCATAGAAATCTACGGCCGTGTCCCCCGGACGAAGAGTATTCCGCAAATGCTGGCTGAGTTTGACGCGCTGCTGGCGCTTGGTTGGCGCGGCACAGTGTTCATTGTGGACGACAATTTTATCGGGAATAAAAAGAACGTCAGATTGCTGCTGCCGGCGTTGGCGGAATGGCAAAAGAAACATGGCCACCCCTTTTCACTCCTGACCGAAGCCAGCGTGAATCTTGCTGATGACGACGCTCTGCTTGACGATATGCGTGACGCAGGCTTTCGTCGCGTCTTTCTCGGCATAGAGACTCCGGTGGAGGCGAGTCTGAAGGAAGCGCAAAAGTCACAGAACCGCGGCAACCTGCTTGAATCGGTTAAAAAAATTCAGAGCTACGGCATGGAAGTGATGGCTGGCTTCATTGTTGGCTTCGACAACGACCCGGACGATATCTTCGATCGTCAGATAAACTTCATTCGCGAGAGTGCAATCCCGCTTGCTATGGTAGGGCTCCTCAATGCGCTTCCGGATACGCAGCTCTGGCGCCGGCTGGAACGCGAGGGACGATTGCTGGGCGAAGCTTCCGGAAACAATACCGTCTGCACCGTGAACTTCGTGCCGAAAATGGATCTCGAAAGGCTCGTCGCTGGCTATCAAACGATCATGCGGACAATCTACAACCCGAAAGAATATTATCAGCGCGCACTCAACTCATTGAAATGTACACCTCAGGATGGGACAGAACCCCAGCAGTATACGGTGTTCGGCGCTATCGCGTCCTTCACGCGGATAGCAGTGAAACTGGGTGTGCTTGATAGTGAACGCAGGGAGTTCTGGCGCTTCTTCGCCAAGACGGCCGCCAGACATCGCAATAGGTTTGCCGAAGGGTTGCGACTGGCAGCTATGGGCTATCACTTCCGCAAACTAAATGAATCGTATGGCGACGGCTGAGCGCGAAGACTACAAAAGACAACACCTCTGACCCCTCCTTAAATTGGCGGCAACCCGATCCTCCAATTTTTTCATTTGCGTCGGAAACGTTTTTCAGTCTCGCCGGCGCTAGGCTTGCTTCTTTCTCTTCTGACTGGCAAGCGTGAGTATGTCGCCCGGCTGGCATTTAAGCGCACTGCAGATCCTTTCCAGGGTGTTAAAATTTATCCCCAGCGCCTTGCCCTTTTTCAACCGCCACAACGTTGTATGACTGATGCCCGTGTCTTTAGCCAACCAATAGAAAGTCCGCCCGTGCTCCAGCAACAATTCATCGACTCTAATTTCAATCACGATGTGCGCCTCCGATATTAACTACATATGACAAATAGTACATCTGAGATATATCCTACATTTGACATATAGTGTTGTCTAGCGTAATCTGCGTATGGAACCGAGTGTCGACTTACTCTCTTCTCAGCTCTTCTGGAATCAGCCAGACTACCTGAACGTAACAGCCAAAGCCCCGGCATATACGCGCTCTCGCATCAGAGCGGCAGACTAATCGAATCGAGCTTTTGGAAAGCAACGAGGAGCCAGGTGATAAATCTTTACATCAACGAGCGTCGTGTCGGAAATGTAAGCATCCTCGATATGAAGGGCCGAGTGAGAATAGGCGGAACCACCGTGGCCTTGCACCGGTCCGTCCGCAATCTGGTTGAAGAGGGGAAGCTCCAGGTTCTTTTGAATCTCGTCAACGTTACCTCTATCGACTCATGCGGGTTGGGTGAGATTCTTTCGAGTCAAGTTACCCTGGGCAATAAAGGCGGCGAACTGAAACTTGTTAATCTAACTGAGTCGCTCCGGGAATTGATGGCTGTGACAAGAGTCCTGAGTGTATTCGACGTCTGCGATACCGAGGAGGAAGCTCTGGCGAGCTTTAAGACTCATGTTTTGGCGGTGAAGAAAGTGCAGGGTTCATTTGTCTAGGAAATATTGTTCATGAAACTTGTCTTCATCATCACTGCGCTCGAGAGTTTGGTCCTAACCCTATGGCTGACGCTTTTCTGGTCCTTTAAACAGAGAAAACTCAGGATGAGCGGAGCTCTGGTGCCGGAATCAGCAGCCGCGGCCGCGAGAGTCCCTGCGGAGTCGCCCCGGGAAGCCGCTCACTGGCTCTTCATAAATGGATGGCAAATGCGAGATCAGGCGAATGATCGCAGACCCATGCTTGGTGCCGCCAACCGTGGCATCGGACCGCAGTCAGTACGTCGCTCAATAGCTCGCCGCACGCATCAGGTGCGTTTCAAAGAATGGTCACAGGGCCGCCACGACTGGTAAGTCGGTTAGTGTCCCGGGCGAGTTGGAAGCCAGTTTGTTATCAATTAGATCTAATGGATTGATTGTGTAAGTCAGCTCTTTTTAGAGAACCGCTATCGACATCGGGATTTGCGAGTAGCGCCCTTCTTCTCGTGCCGTATGTTGTTTTTCGAAACGCGACCACTTAAGGAGAAGCAATCCTGATGTCTTGCACTCACATCAACCACAAACTCTCATTCAACTATCCAGTCCCTGATCTCCTGGTTCGTGGATGATGTGAGAGCCTCATGACGACAACTTCTAACACCGGGGAGGCTGTTCTTCACAAGGTGCAGAGCAGAAGGAAGAAATGAGTCGCGTAAGGAAAAGCATATTCGGAGTTTGGGCCACAAGTATCGGCGTCGCTTTACTCGTGGTGATCGCCGTCTGGCAATTCCATCTCTTCGTTACTTTCAAGGACACGGACGGAATATCTTGAGCAGCGTTTATGCCATGCAGCGTGCCAACGGCGACTGGTTCGCCCTTGATGACCAGGGACGCTCCCGCGTGCCGCTCTTTTGCGACAGCCGCGAGGCGATGAACGCCCGCGCTTACAATTCGGACATGCTTGTTTTCAAGCCAGTCCTCCTGAACGAAGCCTGGCTAAAAACGTTCGCTTCGGGGCAGGGCGAAACCTTCGACTTCTGGCTTGTTGCGAAAGAGTCGACCAACATGAAGCGCGGGCAACTCATGAATCATACGCAGCTCGCTTCGCTGGTTGGTAATTCCAATGAATGACTCGTCCTAAATCCTCCATTTGCGGTTCACCTCCGATTTTGTTTTGTACGAGATGAAAGGTCGAATATGGTTGAAAAAAAAGTAACGGTGAAAAGTGGCAACGGCCTCAATGCGGACTTGTCGGAGCTCGATTCAATCTACCGATTGATCATCGTTGCCGGACTAAGAAGTAAGCAGCTGGTCCGCGGCTCTCACCCCAGAATCGTTGTGGATCCGCTACGACGGAGAAGCACAAGCATAGCCCTAGAGGAGGTGAGGCAGGGTCTCGTTCCTTTCAAGGTACGTCCGGTTCTGGAGCCTGCGGCGCTTGCGGCCAGAAACGGCGGCAGTAGCGAGTCGGTGTTGCCCACTTAATAGCGTAAGTTTAGCCATCTCTGTTTCAGTTTCAGGTTATGCAGATGAATGGATTAAGAGTCTACGTTCAGGCGCTCGTCACCACTCCCGAGGGCGGGGCTAGCGTCTTCTATAGTCGTCGGGGAAACGGCCCATATTATCGTTGGTGGTACGACGAACAGGGCTCTCAGTGGCGCCCCTCACGCGTGAACACTTCGGACGTCACATCGCAGATGTTCTCCACGACGAGTTGGAAGACAATCCCAACGTCGCTGCGGACGAGATTGGGCGAGCACTATATCGATTAAGCTCCCGCCTCTTCGTTGAAAGCTCAGAGCGTGGTTCCGCAGATCGCGCACACCTAAGCTTGCATTACTCATGCGCTTCCAATGCGACGGTTTGAGTCGCGCCTGACAAACATGTAACTTATCGTCTGATGGTCGCGCCCACTCCCGAAACCGCAAGAGCGGAATCTGCTCATCCCACTCCTCGGTCCGCTTTCACTGCTCTTCGTTATCGTGATTTTCGCTTGCTCTGGCTGGGTCAGATCGTTTCAGTGACCGGTTCGCAGATGCAATCCGTCGCTATAAACTGGCATGTCTATTTGCTGACGAGGTCAGCCTTTGCTCTTGGATTGGTTGGACTTTCACGCGGGGCTCCCATCATTCTTTGTTCGCTGGTAGGCGGCGTTGTTGCCGACGCCGTTGATAGAAAGCACTTGATGGTGATGACGCAGAGCGTAATGCTTGTTACCGCTGGCGTGCTTACGATAGCGACGATGGCCGGCTTGAAAAGCGTTTGGCCGATCTATGTTCTTAGTGGTATCGCATCTGCTGCAATTGCCTTCGATACTCCCGCTCGCCAGTCGTTAATGCCTATGCTGGTGCCGGCAAAGGATTTTCCCAATGCGGTGAGTCTCGGTCTAATCGTTTTCAATATCGCCACGATCGGCGGACCATCTTTGGCAGGTTTTCTGCTGGCGAGCCGTGGTCCGGCGATAGTCTATGGGGTCAACGCTGCTTCCTTCCTCGCTGTCATCGCCGCCTTAATTGCGATGCACACCAGCGGAAGGTCTGTCGAGGACGAACGGAGAAACGCTGTCAGCCTCGAGGCGTTGAAGGAGGGCTTGAAGTTTGTCTGGCGAACACCAATTATAGTGCAAACAATGACACTAGATTTCGCCGCGACTTTTTTTGCCTCGGCGACGCTCCTGCTCCCGATCTTCGCTCGAGAGGTGCTGCATGTCGACGCGCGTGGGTATGGTTTTCTCTCCGCCGCTCCGGCGATCGGTTCTGTCGTCACCGCCCTGATCATGGCCCGTATTGGAACATTTCGCCGGCAGGGCCGGCTTGTAGTTATTTCCGTAGCGATCTTCGGTCTGGCGACAACGGCCTTCGGTCTCTCCCGGTTTTTTTGGTTGTCACTGGTGCTGCTGGCGCTGACGGGAGCTGCCGACACTGTCAGCACTGTGCTTAGACAGACGATTCGACAGCTGGCGACGCCAAATCATATTCGCGGCCGTATGACTTCAATCAACATGATGTTCTTCATGGGTGGACCACAATTCGGTGAACTGGAGGCAGGTACCGTGGCGGGCCTGATCGGGGCCCCGCTTTCGGTGATCACAGGTGGGTTTGGTTGCCTTGTTTGCGCTTGTATTGCTGCCTGGAGATCGAAGAGCTTGATGGGATACGAAGGGTAAGAATGACAGACTGGTCGGCAAAGGAAACGACAACACACCAGGACCACGTGATTGCACATGTGCTCGGCGCTACGGTTCTCGGGTATTTTGAGTTAGACGAGACAGCTTTCGTGCTGCTTGATATCGGGTTCATTTGGACGATGTATCTCGATGGGGAGATGGGTCTGTTGCCGCATCCGGTAGCCATTAACGAGCTCGACACAGATGAGTCTGCCAAGAGCCAGTTGCGTTTGGATATTGATTTACTACTGAAAGAACGCGAAGGAGAACAGCAATCGAAACTCATCACGGCCCCTGCGTGCGAATGCTTGATCCGAAGTGTTGAGTTCCTGACCCGGGACCACTCCCGTCGCCTGGTCTTGCACGGTGATGGCGGCACTATTGCTATCGAAACTTCCTTAGATAGTGGCGAGGTAAGGATTATGAATGAGGATCGCGCAAACGAAGAAAGTCCCGACGGTGGACTAGCTGATGCAGGCAAGGCGGAAGAAGACTTTGTACGCGAACGTCTTCGGGAAGAGCTTGGACGGGAACCTACGGAAGAAGAGTTGGACGAATGGCTCCGCGAGCACACCGAAAGCTATTAGAAGCGGCTCGAATGATCAGCGGGCAAAACAATCATTGGTCATATATCGTTTGACAAATGATATTTGACCAATAACGACCAATGATTTGTTATTCACACAGCGGCGATCGTTATCTGATTGTCGACTTGCTTAACACCTTTTAGTCTTCTGACGACTCTTTCTACCTGAGTCTTCAGAGCTTCCGTCTGTACGGTTCCCATCAGAGTCACCTTGCCGTTTAGCACAGTCGCGGTAATTCCCAGTTTGGCGAGTGTGGGATCTTCATTGAGTTGCTTGTCGATCCTCGACTGAATAGCCGAATCATCGTTCGCGGTTGCTTCCGTGGTACCTCCTGCAGGCGGAGCGACGCCAATTGGTGCAGGCTGTGTGGCCGGAGCTGGTTGCTGAATAACCACCGGAGGCTGCTGAGCAGCAGGCTGTTGCACGATTGTAGTCTGCGGCGGCTGTTGCTGCTGCTGTGCTGCCAGATTAGCATTGGCGTCGGTGCTTGGCCGGCTGCCCAGGTAGAAGAGCACCAGAATAGTAATGAGAGCAATCGCTACAACTACGAGAACGCCGACCATGCCCGCAGAGATGCCGTTTCGCTCCGGTGTTCGCGCTGTTTCTGTTTGGACAACCTCGCGCCTCGAGGTTGGTGTTTCTGTTACAAGGCGGCTTCTTCGAGACTGATCTTCATCATATGCCATTGCTTTGTTCTCCGTTCTAAGTTTGTGAATCGTGTGCTGATAGATTTTGCTGAGAGACAGATCCTCCTCCGCTTATCGATCCTATCGTTGCTAATTGCAGCTAGCTTGAGTGACTTAACCCGCGAACGGTGAGGGCGTGCGCATGGCCCTCCGCCGATATGAGACTTCCGGCCACCACCAACAAGGTCAAGACTATGATCAGAATTAATAGTTCCTTCACGCGGCCACCCGAATCAATTCTGTTCTCACTTTGACGATGGGAGCTTGTCCTTATCCATCCGCAAGAATCCATTGGGCAATCGCTATTCCCTTCGTGCTGCATAAGTGATTTCGGCGTGGAAATGAAAAGATCCTTAATAAATTTGACCAGCCTTGGTGACAGGTCAATCACAGGAAGGTGATTGAGGGATTGCCAGCTGCCGTATGATTTTGATTCTCAACCTTTGCGCCAAGGTTTGGGATTGAGACAGTGGAGCTAATCGTGGCCTGGTTGCCGGAAGTGCACTCCCTGGCAGGAAGGGTCAGCCAAAGTTCCGGGGTCCAGCGATTTACCAATCAATATTTACGATTTACTATTCATTAATATATGACAACTGCAGTAGTTCACCACTCGGTTTTCGAAGAGCACGACACTGGCCCTCATCATCCTGAGTCTCCTTCGCGGTATAGCGTTGTGATGGATGCTTTGCGAAATGACCAGAGCCTTTGGCAAACGCTTTTGGAAGTGCGAGCGAAGGAAGCTCCCCGGGGAGATATACAGGCCTGCCATACACCGCAGCTCTATAAGACTATCGAACGTGTTGTGAGTGAGGGAACGGCTTATCTGGATGCTGATACCGTCGTTTCAATGCATTCGTTGGACGCTGCCAGATACGCGGCTGGCGCTCCATGTCAGGCAATCGATCTAATAATGACCGGCCACGCCGACAACGCTTTTGTACCTGTTCGTCCGCCTGGTCATCACGCGACATCGGAACGAGCCATGGGGTTTTGTCTTTTTAATAACGTGGCCATCGCGGCTCGCTATGCGCAAAACCACTACCGGGAGATTGACAAAGT
>WNFY01004076.1_pt1 | contig 13577 bp, 10 predicted proteins | sample 5400091 | NCBI WGS metagenome assembly WNFY01 (sample SAMN13153364, study PRJNA577476) | soil metagenome | isolation source: 60 cm soil or saprolite under grassland replicate 1 | place: USA:California | collected 2016-06-15 | reverse complement strand
AGCGGCGAGATATGTCCTTGAAAAGAGTCCTATCGATGAGACATTGATACGCATAAAAATCGTATTTGGTATGTGTACCGAGGCCAGGCAACGCGAGCGCTGGCAGGACATGTACTATTTTGCCACGCAGCTAGCGCCAGAGCACCTCTCAAAAGAGCCAAAAGTTCATGAAGGGCGTCAGTACATGCCCGATTACCAACGCTGGCTCTATAAAATGCTCAAACCAACATTTGAGCTACAGCGATATGACGAATGTCTGCAACTAGCTCAGCAAGGATGCATCAACTATCCTTCTGACAAAAATTTTCCTTGGTGGCAAGCCCTGGCGAAAAGAGCATTAGGACAAACTGAAGAGGCACTCAGTGAACTACAGAGCTTGAATAAACGGTTCCAGGAGTGGTACATCCAACGCGATATAGCTGATGTATATACACAATTGCAACAGTACCAGGAGGCATGGATCTGGTATTGCAAAGCAGCTTTACTGCCTGGGAAATTACACACTCGCTACAAAATGTTTTGTGCAATGGCAACGCTCCTACAACATCTGGAACGTTGGCAAGATGCCTATACGCATATACAGCTCGCACAAATGATTGCGGAACACGAAGGCTGGTCCAGGCCAGCGGAGATGCTCCGTACGCAACTTGCTCAGCTTGCAACGCAGTATCCTATCCAGGTGCAGCAAGACAATGTGACCAATGATTTTCAAACAACAGCACGCCAACTGAAACAGTTGTGGCGGAGAGAAATCTCGGCTATGCGTCCCCGCCTCCGAGGAACGATTAAAACGATGAACGAGCGATCAGGGTTTATTTACACAGAGAAAGGTGATTACTACTTTAGCATGCGGGATATTCCCAGACATCTTCCACTTGCCATTGGTACAACAGTTGAATTTGAATTGGAGGAAAGCTATGACCAAAAGAAACAACGCGAGAGCTTTAAGGCAGTGCATGTGTGGATCCTCCGATGAGTCTATACCTGTAACTTTTGAAGTGAAACAGAATCACGCACGATCGCATTGAAGAACATCACCGCGTCGCATCAAGGCCATTTTTAAGGCTTCCCTGCATCTTTTAGGAGAAACCCATCAGCAGGTAGATACTGCCACTTATCAACAGTATATTTAGCAATAATGGCAATCAATCGAGCAGTCGGCAGTTGGTGGCGCTTACAAGTCAACCTCATATTTCTGGTATCCTTCCAGGTCTAACCACCCTTTTTTCAGCCTTCCATATTTGTTTCAGGTTTCCTTCCACCTTTTTTTCTGGCCGCTGACCGTTCAAAAACCGTCGTCAAGAGGTATACCATCAGTAGCATTGGCACTTGCATCAAGATCTCTAGCTTCCATCAGTAACCCAGAATTGGCTTTGTTCCTGAAGAGGATTAAACTTCTTCAGCCCGCGATTGCTGTTCTCTTAATCAATACTCCCGCACTTACACTCGATGAACGTATTTGCCGGTTGAACGCGCTTCTTACAAGTGACCACGAGGAACCTTTTGCTCCTCTTTCTTCAGTAAGAGATGGTCTCTATTGGGGAGCGGAGCGTATCTGCGTGACAAGCATCAGATAAAGACCCTCACATGCTTTAGCGTCTATGCTTTAAATTATCATATAAAGTTGTTTTCATCGACTTGAAGGATTCTACAATTTTAACTCTTATAAACTATATAAAGCTACAATGATGACAAAAACAATTCTATAATGTAACAAGCCTTGAATGCGTTAATGTATGAAGCTCAACCACTGGAGTACGAGAACTTATTGGAATCTTTTCTTTCATGGGATAAAAATGCAACTTTTTCCGTTCTCGTTCGTATCAATTGATGTTATCATTTCTTGTTTGAAGTAATGACGTTTACTACGAATATTCTAAGAGATGTCTCACACCTATCTCCAAGCATGAAATATTCTCAAAAGTATTTTTTTCGAAAACGCTTTCTCTACAAATACTTCTCCTAAGAGAATGTTTATCCAACATGCAATCTTCTTACTTTCCTAGAGTGGTCTGCAGAAGAAGCTCTATATCGTCCAGGAGATCCTTCCCTTTATCAAGAGAAAACTGAATACAAAAATATCTCTCAGACAAGAGATGTTCAGAATGAAGCAGGTACCGCAGCGTACCTGCTTTTTTTGTGCCCTCGGCACAGAAAGGAGCGGCATATGATCGATATTGACACACTTCAAGAGACACATACCTGGCAGTATATTCTCACCGTCAATCCAGTCAGCGTCGATGGATGCTGCTATGCTCAATCGCTTTTACAGCTCTGCCCACTCCCCAGAGCACGCATGAAGAGTGGGCAAGCAGCTTCTCCTCCCTCTTCGCCTACTGACCTTTTCCTTTCGGCTTGGGACCACGGCGTCTCTCTCGTGGTCCTGGCATCCTGGTTGGCAAATGATCGCCAGGGCTGTATTTTCTCTTCTGCTCTTGAATGATCTCATCATTCATGTGCATATAGTTCTTTACCGTCGAAAGATCTTCATGCCCCAGCAGTTCTTGCAGCGAAAAGGGATCATTGCCCAGGACCAGGTAGCGAATCGCAAACGTGTGTCGGAAGATGTGCGGGCTAATCCGCTTGTCAGTGATTCCGGCCCGCTCACGGACCCGTTTAAAGAGCATCTCTACGCCATTCTTGGTCAGCGGAGTACGCGTCTCAGAGAGGAAGAGATGATCTTCTCCCGAACTGCCCCACTCGGCCAATTCCTCCTCGTCTGGTCGCTGCCGATCCAGGTAGTAGAGCAAATTGCGCAAGCAATTGTTGCCCAGCGCCACCCGCCGTTCTTTGGAGCCTTTGCCTTTCACGGTCAGAATGCCATGCTTGCGATCAAAATCACCCAGTCGCAGCCCGCATAACTCTGAGACCCGAATGCCCGTATCGTAGAAGAGCCAGAGGATCGCGCGATTACGGACCACGGCTCGCTGGGCGAGTGGCCCCGTTTCGTTGGGTGGAGCACAGGCCAGCAAGAGTTGCTCAAACTCCTCCGGTTCAATGGTTTGAATGCGTGGCTTCCCTACTTTCGGAAAGACCACCCGGTCAAAGGGATTGCGCTCAATAGTCTCCCGTCGCACGAGCCAGTGGAAGAAGGCACGCACCGAACGCGCATAGGTCTGAATCGTGCGTTCACTGCGGAGCTTTCCTCGCCTGCCAGGAGTCTTGCGCAGAGAGGCGAACCAGGCGCTAATGTCAGGGGCATCGACTTCCCCCACCAGCGTAATCGCTCGTTCCTCTTGTAAAAAGAGGGAGAAGAAGCCGAGCGCCGTCTGGTGCCATTCGAGCGTCTTCTTGCTGTGGTTGCCTCCTTCATGATCCTGGAGGTAGTCATCAATCGCACGAGCTATCGTGGTCATGGCACGACGTTTGGCCTGGAGGTTCTCCTGAGTCTTCTCACCTTTCGGTTTCTTTGTCGGCCTGATGTCTTCCTCTTTTGACTGGCGCTGTTGTATTTGCGTCTCCAATTTCGCACGTTGTGCATGAGCCCGTGCTTCAGTCACATCGGGAGAACGACGCTTCCTCGATGTCGTGTGTGATGACGATGGAGTAGGGTGATTTTGCGAATCTGATCGTGACATACAGAGTCTCTCCTTCTTGCTGGGAAGGCCATTGACAGGCAAGGAGAGAAGGCAGGTGCTTACAAGCAAGCAATGGCAGGTGTTTGCGTGTTTCACAAGGCAGGTGTCTAGAGTGGACGAGACAGGTGTTTCCCCCAAATCGGGGCAGGTTGTCATTGTACACCTATCCACCAAAAACACAAACGCCTCTTTGCCAACCTTCTCACCGCCTGTTTGCCTTCAGACAGCGTGTAGACAGCCTGCAAAGAGACTACTTGTATCAAAAGAGCGGGAGACGGGGCTCGAACCCGCGACAGCCTGCTTGGAAGGCAGGTGGTCGCAAGATCGCCGACCGCTTGCCATGAAATGGCTCTGGGAGAGCGTTCATACATTTCGATCATAATCCACGCTCATCTGCGGCAGATGGTCGCTTGCATTTTAAGGCAGACGGTCATGGATCAGGTACACTGGAAAGAGTATACGCGCCACCTTCTCGAAAGGCAAGAGAGGCAGATGGTCAACCACCCGGGAACACAGCACCCGCCTTCTCTCGTGCTCTCTGAAATGTCCTGAACATCTTTCTCATGGCAGGGTGAGGATCAGCAGAGCAAGGGTACGGAGACACCTTCGATGGAGGGGAGCGAGCAGGTCGCGCACTCCCAGGATACCAGCCTGCTGCTTGGGTCCGGCATGGTCGAGAGCGTCAACAAACTGGTGGAAGCGCAGCTCAAAGGGGCAGGCATGCATTGGCAACGGGGGCACGTCAATCCTGTGCTCGTGTTGTGCAACGCCGTCTGCAACCAGCGCTGGCCGGAGACCTGGCAGGCCTGTGTCACCCAGTGCCAGACAGTGTGGAGGTACCGGCGAGCACAGCGCACCGATCGGCGGCTGGCCTGTTGGGTAGTACTCATTCTCTTGACGTGCTGGCGTCACTCTGCCGCACCGCCACCTCCCAGCACCTTATTCCTGGCGACAGGCTTTTCTCAGACGCCCGCCTGCTTCGCGCGATCGCCCTGCAAAAAATTAGCCCGCATCCTACTGTACCGGGAAGGTTCCGAACATATGCTATACTGTTCTGGAATCGGTGCGTGGAAACCATTTGGTGATGAGCATGAGCAGCAAGAACCCGACTCCTGCGATCGTCGCAGGTCAGACCCTGATCTACCAGCGAGACGGCCAGCGCTATGGGCTGCGTGTGGGAACCTCCGCCTGGTTTGCCTGGCTACAGATAGCCACGATCTTCCGTGTGCGCAGTCCGTTCGGAACCTTTACGATGCGTCGCGAGCAGGCCGGCAATCAGCGGGGTGACTGGTACTGGCGTGCTTACCGCAAACGGGACGGCAAGCTCCACCGGGTCTATGTGGGTAAGGCGGGGGAGGTCACTCTAGAGCGACTGGACGCCGTGGCAAGACACCTGTTCGGGCAAGACGAGGAGGAGGTGAGTTCCAGAGCAGAACGCTCGGATGGCCGTGCTCCACGCAGCCATCGAGAGAGGCTCCTTTCCTCTGATCAACGCACCATGCCCACGCGACACACCGAGCAGGAGAGCAGGCTTTTCTCACCACTCCCGGTGCCGCTTACCTCGCTCCTTGGGCGCGAGCGGGAGGTCGCCGCCGCCTGTACCCTGCTCGCGCGCCCTGAGATTCGTTTGCTCACCCTGACCGGCACCGGCGGTGTGGGCAAGACGCGCCTGGCGCTGGCCATTGCGAGCGAGGTCCAGGGGACCTACTCCGATGGGGTCTGCTTCATCTCGCTGGCCCCTCTTCAGGATGCCGATCTGGTCCTGCCCACCATCGCGCAGGCACTCGGTCTGCAAGTCAGCAGCACCCGACCGCTACTGGACCTGCTGCAAGCGGCACTGCGGGAGCAGCATGTGCTGCTGGTGTTGGATAACTTCGAGCACGTCGTCGCAGCTGCACCGTACCTCGTGGACCTGCTGGCTGCTTGCCCGCAGCTTACAGTGCTCGTGACCAGTCGGGAGGTCCTGCATGTGCGCGGCGAACACGCCTTTGCTGTCCTCCCATTGGCCTTGCCCGATCCACAGCATCTGCCTGATCCCGAACAGCTCACACGTTATGGCGCGGTGGCGCTCTTCTTTGAACGAGCGCGGGAGATCCAGCCCACGTTTCAGCCGAGTTTCGAGGATACCCTGCTCGTCGTCGAGATCTGTCGGCGTCTCGATGGCTTGCCCCTGGCGATTGAACTGGCCGCAGCCCGTCTCAAGCTGCTGTCCCTGCCAGCCCTGCTGGAGCGACTGGAACACCGCCTGGCTGTCTTAACGGGTGGAGCACGCGATCTGCCTGAGCGCCAGCAGACCATGCGCAATACGATTGCATGGAGCTACGACCTGCTCTCACAGGAGGAACAGCGCCTCTTTCGCCTGGTCTCGGTCTTTGTGGGAGGCTGTACGCTAGAGGCGGTGGAGCAGATGGACAGAGCGCTCGGCGGCAAAAGCGCACTGGTGTTGGATGGAGTGACGTCACTGCTCGACAAGCACTTACTCCGCAAGGCAGAGCAGGGTAGCGATGCCCCACGTTTGCTGATGCACGAGACGATTCGTGAGTACGGCCTGGAGGCGCTCGTTGCCAACCAGGGGCTGGAGGCCGCGCGCTCCGCCCATGCAGCGTACCACCTGGGACTGGCGGAAGAGGCCGAGGTCTACCTCGAAGGCGCAGAGCAGGTAGTGTGGCTGGAGCGGCTGGAGCGCGAGCATGCCAACCTGCGCGCTGCCCTGGACTGGTCGCTCTCGCAGCACGAAAGCGAGATGGCCTTGCGCTTGAGTGCTGCCCTGTTTCACTTCTGGCGGGCACGCTGGTACCTGAGCGAAGGCAGGACCTTCCTGGAGCGTGCGTTGGCGAGCAGCCAGGATGTGGCCGAAGAGGTGCGGGCCAGGGCGCTCCTGGCGACCGGACTCCTGGCGATCGAGCAGGGCGACTATGAGCGGGGAGTGATGCTGGGCCGGGAGGTGGTCGCGTTGCAGCGCAAGCGGGGAGCCAGCCGCAGCCTCGCCTTCGCGCTCTTTCTCCTGGGACGGAGCGCGTGGGTGGTCGGTGACTTCAAGGCGGCACGTGCGCACGCCGAGGAGGGGCTGGCCGTGGCCAGAGCTGGAGGCGACCAGACCATCCTCGCCTCTCTGTTGGTCCTGCTGGGACAGGTCGCGTTCGATCAGGGCGAGGACAGCCGGGCGTGGACGCTGCTGGAAGAAGGGCTCACGCTCCACCGGGGAGCAGGGAACACCTACGGCATCCTGTACGCTCTCTTCTCCCTCAAGCGGATGCACTTTGCCCAGGGCGAGGTAGCCAGGGCACGCGCCCTCAACGAGGAGTACCTGGCGCTCTCAAGAGCGATGGGCCTCCGGCCTGCCATGGCCGATGCTCTCAGCTTTCAGGGGTGCTTCGCGCTTGAGGAGGGCAAGGGAGAGATGGCAGGGAAGCTGTTCGAGGAGGGCCTGGCGCTCCTGCGCGAAGTCAACGATAGCTGGTTCATCGCCATCTGTCTGCAGGAGATCGGCGTGGTCGTCGCAGCACAGGGGAGGATGGCGGAGGCTGCATGGCTCTGGGGTGCCGCGGAAGGCTTGTGTGCTCAGCTTCGGGCATCTCTCCCACCGACCGAACGTGCCCCAATGGCCCGCTCGGTCGCGGCTGCGCGTGCCACGCTGGGGGAAGAGGCGTTCACGCTCGCCTGGGCCCAGGGGCGGACGATGACGCCGGAGCAAGCGGTGGCGCGACTTTCACGCACCGCATTCACCGGTCGCTCTCCTGCGCAGACCACGAGGAGTGCCAGAGCAGCACATCAACTACTGCCTTCCCCATCCGAGACGCTTGACCTGACCGAGCGGGAGCTGGAGGTGCTGCGCCTGGTCGCACAAGGGTTGACCGATGCGCAGGTGGCTGACGCCCTGGTCATCAGCCCACGCACCGTCAATGCGCATCTGCGCTCCATCTATAGCAAACTGGGTATTACCTCGCGCCATGCTGCCACCCTCTTTGCCCTCGAACACCATCTCCTCTAGGTGCATGCTGCTCCGCCCACGCCTCACCTACGTCCATGCGCTTCACCCCACCTGGAGTCATGCAGATGTCCCCGCCTGGGTAAACCCTCCACATGAGACGTTGACACGTCATCTCCATCGCTTTGAGATAGGCAACACGAATACGTTGCTTTGCCGATGTGGAAGCCGCCCCTCTTGCACTAGACTCTTAAGTAGTAAGCCTGGATGCTCCTCACCGAGTGAGAAAGCCTCACCGGAGTCGATGAGAGCTTCGGGACTTGAGGAGCATCTGCGCCATGTTCAGGCAGCACGCGCCTCAAACTAGGCAAACATTGACACAAAAAGGAACAACACAATGAATCTACGTACATCTCGTATGGAACTACCTGCATCTCAGAGCGAGCAGACATCGGTGTCCACCGCATTCACATTCCAGCGTCTGAGCCTGGCGGCCTGCATCATCCTCGCGCCGCTCTCGATCACGCTCTACCTCCTCTCTTGGGAAGGAAATGGCCGCGAGCCTCTCATCGCCAGCGCGATGGCTGGCCCGACTGGCAACATTCTGCACCTTATCGGTGCCGTCGCGGCCTCCTTCTTCTTGCCCCTGGGTTACCTGGGCATGTCGCTGCTGGGCATGAGACGCGCACCCTGGCTTGCCACCATCTCGGCGGCACTCTCCCTCCTCGGATGGATTCCCTGGGCCGCGCTCATCAGCCTCGATGACCTCGCCTACAATATCGATAGTGGCGGCAGCACCGCGCAGCTTGTCGCGCTCTGGAAGCACTTCAACGGCGACGCCGTCATGACGACCTTTCTGCTCATCTACATCATCGGCCACCTGCTCAGCGCTATGCTGATCGGCTTTATGCTGGGTCGGCTACGCCTCGTCCCCGCCTGGGCTGCCTGGGCTTTTGCCCTGACCAGTCCGCTCACCATGCTCCTCTTTCCCGTACATAATCTCGTCTTCCAGGAAGTACTCATATATCTGATCTGCGCGCTCTGGATCAGCAGCACCATTCCCGCCGCCTTCGCTATGTTTAAAAACAAAGAGCTGGCTCAGCCAGCTGGTAAATAAGCCGAGCTGGTAGACTCTTCTTGCAGATCTCCTACGACCACGCAGGTGACAGACAGATGGTGAGAAAGCGGTCACGCGACTTCTACAAAGCCATGCCCACTACTGACAGAGAGCTGTCACTCCACTGAGATATACTTCCTGTAGAGGAATACACAGTATCGATGAAGCAAAAGAAAGGAAACCCTCTATGAAACCACGCATTACCATCATTACCCTCGGTGTAGATGATCTGGAGAAGTCGCTGACCTTCTATCGAGATGGCCTTGGCCTTCCCACGCAGGGAATCATTGGCAAGGAGTTTGAACATGGAGCAGTTGCCTTCTTTGATCTACAGCCTGGTTTGAAGCTCGCTCTGTGGCCCCGAGCCTCCATCGCTCACGACACCAACCTGGCCCAAACTGACCACAGCCCGACTGAACTCACCATTGGACATAATGTCAGCAGCAGAGAAGAGGTGGATGCGGTCATGCAGCAGGCTCGCAGTGCGGGCGCGCAGATCATTACGCCTGCAAGAGAGACCTTCTGGGGTGGCTATGCTGGCCACTTTAAAGATCCCGACGATCATCTGTGGGAAGTTGCCTGGAATCCCCAACTCTTGCCAGAATAGACCTACGAATGGTCACGTGTGACCCAATGCTGCACTGATGTCGCGTTTGCCGGTTATGAAGATGTCTCTGCCTAGGTAATGCTTCACTCGCAGGCGTTCCATATCACATGTCGAGATAGGCAATCCCAATACGTTGCTTTGCCGATGTGTTCTCCTTCTCCAAAGAGTACACTCTCAAGGTGTACATCTGATCCTATTACTTGTCAGTATGTCGCCCACCGATTCTCAACATGTACCGTCTGGGAACACAAAAGAGGAGGAAAGAAGCGGAGAATGGTATGGGCAATGGAGCAAAAATTTGCTCTTTGAGCATGTCCATCCTTCTGGTAGACTGCTGAAGCGGATGTCCCTTTCCAAGTGGGCTTCTGGCGAGAAAACAAATGGGGAGCGCTTTCTCCAGACGCTGATCATCGCTGGTAGGAGTCGCGGCCACGCTCGTGGGAGTGGCTGTGCTGGTCGCCACGATGCTGCGGCATCTTCCACCGATTGGTCAGATGGAGGAACAGCCATACGCATGACGAGCGCTTCATAACTCATGTAAAGAAGAGGAAAATCACATGCCAACAGTCACGTCTCAAGACGGCACGAAAATTGCTTTCGACAAGGTGGGGTCTGACCCAGCCGTCATCCCGGTCAACGGTGCCATCGCGTATCGTGCCCTGGACCCCACTCTGGCACACCTGGCCGAACGGCTTGGCCAACTCGGTTGCTTGAGGCGGTCACCGGGTTCTTCCAGGATCTGGCGACTCGCCCTGACATGGTTCGGGAAGTCGGCTGGATGAGCCGCGTAAGTTTCACTGGTTTATGAGGAGGTTTCTCCTAGGGAGGACACGATGAGAAAAGTTATTGCATCCCCGTTTCTCACTCTTGATGGCTTCATAGCGGGGCCACAGGGAGAATTGGATTGGGCCGTCGGGGGTGAAGAATTTGACCGTGAGATGCTCCCTCTTCTCCTGAAGAGGGTGGATGCCATTGTCTTAGGGCGCGTGACCTATCAAGAGCTTGCCGCGTACTGGCCCTTTGCTTCGACGGAGGATGACATCAATGCTGAACTGATGAATACCGTCCCCAAAATCATCTTTTCACGCACGCTGGAGCAGGTGGAATGGGGAAAATGGGGCAATACCAGGCTGGTGAAAGACGATCCGGTAGGAGCCATCGCGCACCTGAAACAGCAGCCAGGCAAGGACATAGTGATCTTCGGCAGTGGCAGACTGGTCTCGCAGCTTGCGCAGGCTGGCTTGGTTGATGAATATCAGTTGCGAGTGCATCCGGTGATCCTCGGCAGCGGCAAACCGCTTTTCAAGGACCTCAAGGAGCCGGTGAAGCTGAACCTGCTCGAAGCGACGCCCCTCTCCCAAGGGGTCGTGGTCCTGCACTATCAGCGAGCCTAGCACTCAGTCATGGATGAAAAGAGGGCTCTGCCCTCCCCCGCGAAGCGACATGGCCTTGTGCCTGTCGCCCCGTGGGGTCAAGAGAACACTCAAGAAAGCGGCGAAAATCCTGTGAAGAATCCCTGCTCACAGCAGTGATGTTGCCCTGAGAGTTTCCCGCAAGCATTTCGCCGGTTTATTTAGACAGATGGGAGAACAGATGAGAAAAATCGTGTCGGGTTTGTTTATGGCCCTTGATGGCGTGGTCGAAGCGCCTAATACATGGCAAGAACACTTCGATGAGGACATGGGGGAAGCGATGATGGCACAGCTCAATGCTCAGGACGCGGTGCTGCTGGGAAGAGTGACCTATGAAGAATGGGCCTCCTACTGGCCTACCGCTCCTGATGAGCCCTTCGCCAGCTATATTAACACCACCCCCAAATATGTCGTCTCCACCACACTGAAAAGCGTCGAGTGGAGCAACTCGACCCTCCTCAAGGGAAATCTCGCCGAGGAACTTGCTCAGCTCAAGCAGCAGCCAGGAAAGGACATTGGCGTAGCTGGGAGTCCTGGCCTGGTGCACTCTCTCCTCCAACAGGATCTGCTCGATGAGCTGATCCTCCTGGTCCACCCAGTGGTGGCAGGCAGCGGGAAACGACTTTTCAAAGAGGGGGATGCTCTCAAACGAATGAAACTCGTCTCCACACAGGCGACCAGGACGGGCACGGTGATCCTCACCTATCAACCGGTAATAGAATAGAGGTCTGCAAAAGGCTTTGTGTACATCTTGGCATGAAGCTGGTGGAGTTTCACCAATTCCTCTGGCGAGAGCGTTTTTCCTTCTTTCTCTCGCTTCTCGTCACCTTCTAGAGAACTGGTCAAGGAAGAGCACGCTCTGATCAACAGCGGAATTGCCAAAAATCACCAGCTTCCTGTCAAGATTGACACAAGAGCTGTCTAGCTCACGCCATGCGCAAGTTTTTTCTGAGCGTCAATGAGCTCTCATTTTGTTCTTGAGTGGTGCAAAGGCGAACCAATGTGAGCTTGCCCTTACCACCTTGTCCATCGCGTGAGCACAGAAGAAGAGATGGCAGGAAAATCAGAAAGGAAGAGATCGATGTCTCCTGAAACCAAGCAACCCCCGTTTGATCCTATCACGCCGGACAACGCCGTGCTGCTACTCGTCGATCAGCAAGAGGGATTGTTCAGCAGAATCCTGGAGCCAGAGCAAACCCGGCACAACCTGCTTGGCCTCGCCCGCGGAACCAAAGTGTTGGGAGTGCCAACGATTATGACGACCAACCCAGTCGCTGGACCCCAATTGGACGACCTGACGAAGCTGTATGCAGGAGCACAAGTCATCGAGCGCACGATTATTAACGCCTGGCAGGACCCACGAGTCCACGAAGCCCTCACGGCTACCAGGCGCAAGAAAGTGCTCATCGCGGACACCGGCTTTGACATCTGTGCAGCCCTGCCCGCTCTTGCCAGCGTGGCTGAAGGCTACGACACCTCTGTCGTTTACGATGCCTGCGGCCGCTTTGAGCCGATGCCCGTAGCGGCCATTACCCGTCTGGCTCAGGTAGGGGTCGTCCTGGTGAACGCAAGAACCATCGTCCTTGAGATGATGGCAGATAATGCCCATCCATCCGCCAACGAGATCTACGCTGCCCTCTCCAGCGCGTAAAACGGCTGGCAGAATCAGGCAGACGCAGCGTTATGCCTGGTTCACCCGCTCTGGCTTTGTCCCATGCGGCAGGCGGCGTTCCTCTCATGTCATGAAAAGTGCAAGGCCGGGCTTGCTGGATTGGTGGAGGAGAAGCGTGCCAGAGTGGGCGTCTTCCTGGCTCAGATGTACGGAACGTGCAGGAGAGGAAAGGACGCAAGACGCAAACGATCGACCGTGATGCACCCTGGCCCGCGCAACGGGGGCGTGTGACCACGCAACGGGCGAGCGAAGAAAACACAGAGGAACCAGGTTGGTTGATGCCCGCACAGGAAGGAGCAAAGATCATGAAAGTCAAGGACGCAGGAGCGCTGCTCTTGCTTTCGGCTCTAAGAGCGTGTTTTGTAATGCGTTGCGGAGCCCTGGGTGGCAAGATGAGCAAGATAGAAGAAGTTTTTTCGGATTCGTATGATATGCTCTCTCAAGAGGTGCAGCTCGACGCACTCTTGGATTAGATGAGCAGAGCCACATCCTTGATGCTGAGAGAGGAATATCAGTCAGATGAACAGGGGAAAGCAGTCTGCCGACGGGGTGGGCGAAAGCAAGCACGTGGGGCGAGTTCCAAGAGACGAGAACTGGACGCTTCGCGCTGCGTGAGGAGAAGGCTCAAGCATCGCAGACGAGGTAGGCCAAAGATGACCGTCGCTTTTGCTGACGAGTCTCGTCTGGAACGCGCCAATCGGTGTCCGGCACCTGAAGTACAAGCCCCCCGGGAAAGAGAAGGAGACAATCCATGGGACGTATTATTTTACACATGATGATTTCAGTCGATGGTATGGTGAGTGGACCTCAAGGCGAGCTAGACTGGATCGCCAATGATGAGCCACTCAATCAAGACCACTTAGCAAGACTAGAGCAAGCCGATGCAGTTCTATTGGGCGCAGGCGGGTATTCTATGTCTAGCTTTTGGACGGCCGCCGAACATGACGAAAAGGCTGAAGCGATTATTAAAGACCTTGGCCGTGCCATAAATAAGATACCCAAAATCGTGTACAGTCACAAAGACATGCCAGTTGACTGGCGCAACACCAAAGTACACGTAGTTAAAGATGACAACGCGCTTGTGGAGGACGTAGAGCGTTTGAAGCGGGAAACTGAGGGTCCTCTTCTATGCTATGGCGGCGTACGTTTTGCCCGGACATTGGTGCAGCAGGATCTCCTTGATGAAATTCACTTAGACGTTTGTCCAGTTATCCTGGGCGTGGGTCAGCCGCTCTTTACTGATCTTACGCATCGCACCAACCT
>WNFY01004667.1_pt1 | contig 13578 bp, 9 predicted proteins | sample 5400091 | NCBI WGS metagenome assembly WNFY01 (sample SAMN13153364, study PRJNA577476) | soil metagenome | isolation source: 60 cm soil or saprolite under grassland replicate 1 | place: USA:California | collected 2016-06-15 | reverse complement strand
AAAAATCCATCTACACCTACCCAGGGCACTCCAAATCCACTAGTAGCTATAATGGAGTGAATACGGTAGCATGGTCGCCGAATGGGACACGCATTGCCTCAGGAGGTGATGATAAGACTGTACAGATCTGGGATGCAAGGGACGGTGGTCACCTCTACAGGTATCCAGGTCATACTGATGCAGTAAATACGGTAGCGTGGTCGCCGGATGGGACACGCATCGCTTCGGGGAGTACTGATAAGACTGTGCAGGTCTGGGATGCAAGGGATGGTGGTCACTCCTACACGCATCTCAGTTATACTGATGCAGTGAATACAGTAGCATGGTCGCCGGATGGGACACGCATCGCTTCAGGGAGTGATGATAAGACCGTACAGGTCTGGAACGCAAGGGACAGTAATCATGTATACATCTACCAGCGACATTCTGATAAGGTGACAGCGTTGGTGTGGTCACCGGATGGGACACACATCGCTTCGGGGAGTACTGATAAGACTGTGCAGGTCTGGCAGGCAATATGAACAGCGACTATTGCGATGGTGTATAGTTATTTTCTCCATAACTTCTCTGTTCTATCCCCAAAAATACTAATTGACATCGGCATCATATGCTGTTATCCTTAGTATCAACAGAGAAAAACAAAATAGAGTATGTCTGACCCGCGATGATCGAACATAGTATGAGGCGAGGCCAGTATCCGACAGCGATCCGATGCATGGTGAGAGATCGGAATGGTATTACTCCCTCAGAACCCTTTCGTGAGCGGCTGACCGAAGAAAGCTCCATTAGTCCATGGACGAACTAACCAGGAGCAAGTAGGACCAGGTGGGTGGCTCCCACGCAGCGCCATAGCCGTAAAGTGGTCTTTCCGCCTTCGCTACACTGAAGTAGGGGAGTAAAATGCTTCACGCAACGTTTCTTTATTGCGATTGGAGATAGTGTCAGAAAGACAAGCCGGGTGGTACCACGGAAGCATATTTTCAGCTTTCGTCCCTTGATTTATTTGTTGGAGGGGTTACTTCGGTGACTGCACGTAGCGCGGCTGGCAAGCGCATCGACGATATTTTTCCACAATTGTGCACGAACAGCCAGCTTCCCGGACAGGTAACGCCAGCTATCAATCCATCCCTGGTGATTAGCGAAGAGCCAGCGCAAACTGACCTGGCTTTTATCTGCTTGCCACATGCAGTTGCCGCTGAGACAGGTGCGCGTCTGCTTGAGCGCGGTACAAAGGTTGTGGATCTCTCGGCTGATTTCCGCTTACACGATGTCAGGGAATATGAGCAGTGGTATAAACATACACACCCCGTACCCGCTTTATTGGAAACGGCTGTGTATGGTCTGTGCGAACTGCATCGAGAGCGCATTCGTACTACATCTCTGGTGGCGAATCCTGGCTGTCACGCAACGACTTCCATCCTGGCACTGGCACCTGCCGTAGCGGCGGGTATCATCGAACCAGGTGTGATTATTGATTCGAAAACGGGCATCAGTGGCGCTGGCCGCAGTCTCACTCTCGCGACGCACTATGCCGAGGTTAATGAGGATGTAAGTGCCTACAGCGTTTTGGGTCATCGACATCTGCCTGAGATTACCCAGGAACTTGAAGAGGCGGCGCAGGCTGGTAGTCATCCTGTGAGTGGCGGATTGCGTCTGACGTTTATTCCCCATCTCGTGCCTATGACGCGCGGCATCCTGGCGACGTGTTACGCTGACTTGCAGCCCGGGCAGAGGTCACTTACCACGAACGATATTCGTGCTATCTACGAAGAATATTATGCCAACGAACCATTTGTGCACGTGATCGATCAGCCACCGCATACAAAGTGGAGCTATGGCAGCAATCATTGTTTTATTCATCCGTTCGTAGATACACGTACACAACGTCTAATCATCATTTCTTGTTTAGATAATCTTGTAAAAGGTGCCGCCGGTCAGGCGGTACAGAATGCCAATCTACTCTATGGATTTTCAGAGAGTGCCGGGCTATCTGCTATTGGCATCAATCCGTAGAAGTTGTAGACTCTTCGGTTTCTGTGATAAGTAGCTTCGAAGAGTGTGGAGGAGTAAATAAACCATGGCGATAACCTTTTCGCGAACGTCGGAGGGCGATATTATTAGTGATCATCTGCTTATTGCACAGGTGATGAGCGAGGCGCTGCCGTATATTGAGTATCTCAAGGGTAAGACGCTTGTGATAAAATTGGGCGGGAGTACGCTTGAGCACCAGCGTGGTGTATTGCAGGATATTATCTGGCTGCACACCCTGGGCGCGCATCCTGTGCTGGTGCACGGTGGTGGTCCATATATCAACGAATGGTTGACTAAGCTACAGTTGCCGACACGTTTTGAGAATGGTCTGCGTGTTACCGACGCTCAGACGCTAGAAGTGGTTCGTATGGTGCTGCTCGGCCAGGTCAACCAGGGTCTGGTCCTGATGGCGTCACAGATGGGCGGCAAGGCTGTTGGTCTGAGTGGAACCGACGGCGGCATGGTACATGCACATATTGCCGACGAACGCCTGGGCTTTGTAGGCGAGGTCGACAGCGTTGATCCTACGCCGATCCAGGCCCTTATCGAGCAGGGCTATATTCCTATTATTGCGCCGTTGGGTGAAGGGCCCGCTGGCACCTGTTTGAACATCAACGCCGATCTGGTTGCTTCCCACATCTCTGGAGCACTCAATGCAGAGAAGCTGATTTTCCTGAGCAACGTCAAAGGAATCTGCCGCTCAGATGGCTCATTGATCTCAGACCTGAGCGAAGTCGAAGCGAGGGAACTCATAGCCGAAGGTGTCATCAATGGTGGCATGATCCCGAAAGTCGAGGCCTGCCTGGAAGCGCTGGCTGATGTACCACGCGTACATATCGTAGATGGTCGCGAGGAACATGTCCTCTTACAAGAGCTGTTCACCGATCAGGGCGTGGGCACGATGATTACCCGCTAGTTGCCAATGGCCTTATGTGCGCGAATATAATTGTGAATGCCCCTGGCCTGACCAGGGGCATACCTTGATGTAGGGGCGCGATAACCAGGTAGGGGCGCGAAGCCTGCTGTAGGGGCGCGATTTATAAGCCCGCCGCCTCGCCATTTTCCTGCGTTCCCGTAACATGTTGACGCACATTCCCGATATTGGAGCCACGGATACCGCACGAATTAATGATTACGAGAGGATATATTCGATATTATGAAGAAGCGCGTTGAGCGATTGCGTGGTATGCACGATCTCTTGCCTGAGACGCAGCAGCACCAGCGCTGGCTAATAGATCAAGTAAGCGCGTTCCTGGCACGGGCAGGGTACGCACAGGTCGATGCTCCAATTCTGGAGCGTAGTGATCTTTTCCAGGCAAGCTTTGGGCAAGATTTATGGCAGAATCTCTATTCTTTTCGCCTCCATCATCGCGATCTCTGTCTGCGCCCGGAATATACCGCTTCCATCTGCCGTCTCTATCTTGATCATTATCAGCAGCAATCGTTGCCATTGCGCTTCCAATATGCTGGCCCCGTCTTTCGCTACGAATCTCCGGGCCGCAGTCGTTATCGCCAGCATACTCAACTTGGGATCGAATTATTTGGTGGACATGCTGTTTCAGCCGATGCTGAAATTATGCAACTGGCTTGCGATATCTTGAGTGAATTCCACATCTCACAGTATCGCCTGGAACTGGGCCATATCGGAGTTGCCAGTGGCTTTATCAATCGCCTGTACCTCGATGACCATGCCGCCCGCCTGCTATTAAGCTTAATGGAACAGATCAATCGTTCTGAGGATGGTGAACGTGTTGCGCAAGAGCGCCTTGAAGCTCTGTATCCAACCGAAGCGGAATTGCCAGCTCTGGGCTCGGGTATGGCCAATGCCCCAGCTTCCGAAGTAGAGACACGCTATGTAACTTCCCTGCTCAGTGGGATAAGTATCGCCTTTGGTGATGACGCAGCACGTCACGAGATCGTTGAGCGTTTCCTGTGGAAGATGGGACGTGGTGAGCAGCGACGCCAGATTTTATTTGCCCTGGAGTTTCTGCGTGCCCTACATTCTGTCTCTGGTTCACCTCCCGACGTCTTCAGCGCCTTGCAGGATCTGCTAGACCGCTATAGTCTCGATCCCGCCCCGCTGACAGAATTGCGGCAACTGGTGACGATTATCGAGCAGAGTGGAGTGCCTGCGGAACAGATTGTGCTCAACCTGTCACTGGGCCGTGGTGTTAGCTACTACACCGGGCTTGTTTTCGAGATCCATGCTCAGGAGGAAGATGGCTTTGATAGCCAGCTCTGCGGCGGTGGTCGCTATGATCGTCTTGTACGAGCAGTTGGTGGTACGCGTGATGTCAGCGCCTGTGGCTTTGCCTTCGGTGGCGAGCGTCTTCTCTCGCTCATTCCCAAAAGCGATCTGCCTACCCTTGCTATCACTCAAGCACTGGTCATCCCGGTAAGCGGCCAGGAGGTGCCATATGCTCTGCGTGTAGCGCGTGCGGCGCGTGCGAATGGTATGCGTGCAGAGGTCGATGTCAGCGGACATGGCGTTGGCGCGGGCTTGAAAACGGCCTCGAAGAAGCAGATTCGCCTGGCATTGATCGTTGGCGAAGATGAGCAACACGAAGGTGTGGTGACGGTGCGCGATCTTGCTACTGGTGAAGAGCAGATCTCGCATCTTGATGAACTGGCGGAGCGAGTGCCGGGGGAGGACCAATTCTTATGAGCGCTAACAGTCGAATACGCCTGGCGCTGCCGGGTAAAGGTGCATTAGAAGGCCCGACGCAAAACTTCCTGGCCGAATGTGGCATGAAGGTCAATCGCAACAACCCACGGCAATACCTGGCTCGTATCAAGAGCATGCCCAATATTGAAGTCGTTTTCCAACGTGCTGCCGATATCCCGGCGTTGGTGCAGAGTGGCGACGCGACGCTCGGTATTACCGGCTATGATATCCTGGCCGAGCATCGTGGCTATGGAGATGAACTGGAAGAGGAGAACGGTCACGATGAGGATCTGATATTGCTCAATCGTGACCTGGGTTATGGGAACTGCCAACTCGTGGTTGCAGTGCCCGAAACCTGGATCGACGTGAGCAATTGTGCCGACCTGTGGCACCTCTCTAGCTACTATCAGTCGCACAAGGGTCGTGGCCTGCGCATCGCTACTAAGTACCCGATCCTGACCGCAGCGTTCTTGCGTCGCCATAGTATTACCCATTGCAAAATATTTTCGCCCCACGGCGCTCTGGAAGCGGCTCCGCTTACCGATACGGCAGATCTGATCGTGGATCTCACTGAGACCGGCACGACGCTGCGTGAAAACAATCTCAAGCTTTTGGAGGATGGCACCGTCTTACGTTCTCAAGCCTCTCTGATTGCCAATGCGCAGATGTTGCACAGTGATGAGCGCGCGTTGAGAGTTGCCGAGACGATGCTGGAACTGATCGATGCTCGTGTGCAGGCGCGCAATCGCTCGATGCTCACCGCTTATATGCATGGGGAGAGCATCGAGGTGATGCAACATATCTGTATTAAGCTCAACCAGCGCCTGAAAGCGGTGGTCTCCGATAGCGAATTTCGTGTTGCAACCTCTGATCTGATGAATAGTACAGCACCTGAGTGGTATACTATCTCTGGTGTCGTGAGTGCGGGCGAAGCTGCTCCTGAACTGCTGGAAACTATCGCGGTCCTGCGTAGCGCAGGCGCGATCCACATCAATGTTACTCCGCTCACCTATCGTTTTGCAGAGGAATCGGTCAGCGTTCGTGTCTTACGCGAACGATTAAAGAGGATTGTGCGGTATTGACTAACATAGTCGTATTTGACCTTGACGGCGTAATTACCAGCGAGGAGGCCTATTGGGATACGGCGGGCCTGGTAGTACATGAGCTGCTGTATAGCCCGCGTTATTGGAATATCGGCAACGTGACGGAGGCATATCACCCGGTGCAGACTGCTGAGGAGAGTCGCCGCGTCAGTCGCCAGGTCCTGCCCGCAACGTTGATCGCCGATTTTAAAGCTCGTTCTGTCAACTCCAACTGGGACACCTGCTATTGTGGGTTCTGCCTGTATCTCATACACCTGTTAGCGTGTCTGCCTGATTGTGTATCCCTGTTGCCTCTGCGCCCCTGGGAGGCTGACTGGAACGCTGATTTTCGGCATGCACTGGCCCTGGTGCCTGCAAAGCGTAAGAGGATTGATCCTGAAACATTTCATATTTTCTCCCGGCCACCTTTTCAAGGGGCTATTGGCCTGGAATTGATCAATCGTTTTAATGATTACGCCAGCGATCGGTCAGGTGTTCGTATAGGAGATGCCTTTGCGCGCTACAACTCCTCATGGCTCTTCTGCCAGGATCTCTTTCAAGAATGGTACCTTGGCGATGAGCTCTATGCCCGGAACTACGGCCATCCGCCCGCTCAGACAGGCAAACCCGGATGTATTCACTTCGAGCAGCCTCTGTTGCCTGTGGAGAAGATGCAGCCAGCTCTGGAGCAATTATGTGGGCAAGGTTACACGTTGGGTGTTGCTACGGGGCGTCCAGGCGTTGAAGGGATCGCACCGCTCAAAAATTATGATCTCTACCAGTATTTTGCTGAGCCGCATATCGTGACGCATGCAGAGGTTGCGCAGGCCGAAGCTGAGCAGCGCGCTAAAGGGAATACAAGATCATTAGTGAAACCGCATCCTTACCAGTTCTTGCGGGCGGAGAATCCCAACTATCAGCCAGAACAGCCTTCCCTCCCGCGCGGCAGCTTTATCGTGGTTGGAGATACTCCCAGCGACGTAATTGGTGGTCGCGCTGCCGGTGCTCTCACGATTGCCGTCCTGACTGGTTCACGCACTCCAGATGCGCGTGCTATGCTAGAACAGAGTCAGCCCGATTTTATCGTTGATGACATGACTGAGGTGCCGGATCTACTTGTACATATTGACGACCTTGCCACTATTCAGCGCCTGCAATTTACCGATCGTGCAAAGGCCGAACTGCTGCTCCAACGCTGGTTTAGCCGTCATATGCACCTGCAAACTGATAGCGTTACCTTAACACCAAGGGCCGTCTCGCTCAATTCTTTCAACGGCATCTATTCTGTGAGCGGTGATGAGTATTTCTTCAAGACGCATGTAGAAGAACAGGGTGTGCTGGCAGAATATTATCATGCTGAACTGCTCTACAATGCAGGGTATAACATCGTCAGGCCGCTGCGTACCCTGCACGAACAAGGCCAGCAGATGGTCATTTATCCCGTGGTGCAGTATCCCGTGATGTTCGACCTGATGCGCGCTGTCGAGACGGGCGCTCCAACCTTCGCCACCGTCGAACTACTCACAGCCGCCGAACAGCTCGAATGCGAGCGCCTGTTGTCGATTTATCAAAAGAGCCTGGCATCCAGCAGTGCCGAAGAGCATGCACGCGCTCCGATCCATCAACTCTTCTGGCATCGTCTGACCGGGGGCCGTCTTGATCATTTTTATACTGGCAAGCAGGTGCCTCTACCCGGAAACAACCAGCAATCTGAGAGGAGTATTCCTTTTGAAGAATTGTTACAGTACCGCTGGTCCATTAACGGAAACGTCGTCGCGGGCGAAAAAGATACGTTGGGCAAGCTTATCGAGCGTGCGAAGGTGGTACTCAATCCGGCACGTCCCGCTATGACAGTCGTCGGACATGGTGATGCTCATTTCGGCAATGTGTTTTTGGAAGATCAGCGCTATTATTGCTACTTTGATCCTGCTTTTGCAGGTCGCCACGCGGTGCTGCTTGATATTGTGAAACCGTTCTTCCATAATGTATTTGCAACATGGATGTATTTTCCCAACGAGGTTGCACGCGAGCTGCACTTGTCGGTCGCCCTGCGCAATGAACAGGTGGTTATTGAACATAACTATATTCTGCCTCCTGTGCGTCAGGCGATACTCAAGACAAAGCGAGAGCATCTCTTGCAGCCTCTCAAGGCAATGTTGAGCGCGCAGGGTGTCCTGCCTGCGGACTGGTACGAGGTGATGACATTGGCGCTGATGTGTTGTCCATTATTGACTATTAATCTGCTAGATACGAAGCGTTTCTCACCGATTGTGAGCTGGCTGGGTTTCTCGCAAGTGATGGAAATGGGCAATTTCGCGTTTTAAACATATCCTTATAATATCGGTGATTCATCCGTAGGGGTGGGGCTGGCCCCCACCCGCAGGCGCGTTGATCGCTGGTTGGTCTGCGGGTGGGGGCCAGCCCCACCCCTACGGATTACGCCAGGAGGCCGAGCAAATGATAGCAATTGTTGATTATGGTGCAGGCAATATTCACAGTATCGAGAAAGGTCTGGAACACGTCGGTGCGCAAGTGCAGGTCACCGATGATCCTATAGTCGTGGCCGAAGCGCAGGCAGTGGTGCTCCCGGGCGTGGGTTCGGGTGGATTCGCTATGGCCCGTATGGTGGAACGTGGCCTGGATGATGCCATAAGGACAGCTACCCGGCAGGGCAAACCATTCCTCGGTATCTGTCTTGGCATGCAATTGCTGGCCGAGCGCCATGCTGAGGGCGAAGTCGACGGACTGGGTCTATTTCATGGCGAGGTCCGGCGCATTCCCCACGGCCCAAAGATTCCACATATGGGCTGGAACCAGGTCCAACCGCTGCATACCGATCTGCCAATTTTTGCCGATATCCCGTCCGATGCCTACTTTTATTTTGTGCACTCTTATTATGTGGAGCCATACGACCAGAAGGGCGTAGCAGGGCTGACCGATTACGGTTCTCCCTATTGCAGTGTGATTGTCACCGACCAGGTCTGGGGCACGCAGTTTCATCCTGAGAAGAGCGGCACGGTGGGCTTGCAATTATTGAAGAACTTTGTAGGATGGGTCAACTCATGATTATTCTGCCTTCTATCGATATTAAAGACGGCCTCTGTGTGCGCCTCTACCAGGGCGATTACGCTCAAATGACGACGTATGATAGCGATCCTGTGCAGGTCGCGTTACGCTGGCAGGAAGCTGGCGCTAACTGGCTGCACGTCGTTGATCTGGATGGCGCTAAACAAGGTGCACCCGTAAATGTTGCCTTAATCGAACGTATATGCGGCGCGACGAAGATGCATGTCGAGGTCGGTGGGGGTATGCGTTCTTTGTCGCATATTGAGCAGATTCTTGGTCTGGGTGTGGATCGTATTGTTCTTGGCACAGTTGCGCTGACTGACCGGACGCTCTTGCAAGAGGCATTGGGGCGTTGGTGTGAGCAGATTGTGGTGGGCATCGATGCACGCGATGGTCGTGTGGCCGTCGCTGGCTGGCGTGAAACATCAGACGTAGAGGCTACTTCACTTGCCAGTGAACTTACTTCCCTGGGTGTACAACGTTTCAGTTATACCGATATTGGGCGCGATGGAACGCTGAGTGGACCCAATCTGCAAGCCCTGGCAAATATGCAACGTGCCACTTCACGTCCGCTTATCGCTTCAGGTGGAGTGCGTTCACTGACCGACCTGCAAGCTCTGGCGCAGCTTGGCGTCGAAGGTGCTATTATTGGCAAGGCTCTGTACACAGGTGATATCGATCTTGCTGTAGCCATTCGCGAAATAGAGGAGTGAGAACAAAGTGCTAACCAAACGTATTATCCCCTGCCTTGATGTTGCCCGAGGTCGTGTTGTCAAAGGCGTCAACTTTGTCAATTTGCGTGATGCTGGCGATCCTGTTGAACTGGCGGCATTTTACAATGATGAAGGTGCGGACGAAGTGGTCTTCCTCGATATCACCGCCTCATACGAGAACCGCGCTACTATGCTTGATGTGGTGCTCCGCACTGCCGAGCGCGTCTTTATTCCTGTAACGGTAGGAGGTGGTATCCGTACCGTTGAAGATATCCGGGCTACGCTGAGGGCGGGTGCTGACAAAACTTCTCTTAATACGGCCGCGGTGCAGAATCCCGATATATTGCGAGCCGGTGCCGAGCAATTTGGAGCGCAATGTATGGTTCTGGCGATCGATGCACGTTCCAATCCAGCGCTGCCCAGTGGCTACGAAGTCTTTGTCCACGGTGGCCGTACGCCCACAGGTATCGATGCTCTGGAGTGGGCGCAGCGTGGAGTAGAGCTTGGTGCGGGCGAAATTCTGCTCACAAGTATGGATCGCGATGGCACAAAGCTAGGGTATGACCTCAAGCTCACCGCAAAAATATCTGCCGCCGTCACAGTCCCCGTCATCGCCTCAGGTGGAGTCGGCACCCTGGAGCATTTCTACGAGGGTCTGACAGAGGGTGGCGCAGATGCAGTCCTGGCAGCGTCAATCTTCCACTTTGGCGAATATCGTGTAAGCGATGTGAAGCGGTATTTACGAGACAAGGGGGTTGTGGTGCGTCCCTGCTAATGCCTGAAAATGTGGATAGCTGAGGTGGATCTGATGGAGTAGTGACTTAGCATTCCCCCTCTGCTAAGTCTGGATAAGGGTCCACCCGTAAACGGGTGTATAGTTTTTATTACTCTCCCTCGTGAGTCAGTATGCAACGAAGATGTTGCGAACAGGTTGTCTTACAGGTGATTTTCTGGTGTTTTGGCAGGATGTTTTGTGGAGATGTCGGGAGGAGGCGCGTTATTCTCTATCTGTGGCTGCTGGCTTCCCTGCATATTCTCTAAGAAACTGTATAGAGATGAACGAAACAATCGACATGCAAATCATATAGAGGGCAATCAGCAGATAGGAAGGAGCACCCGCGGCAAAACCGCCTCCGATTGTTTTATAGTTTGCCAGAATATAGGTAGCGATAATCGGTGTCGAGCCACCAGTGGTAACCGAAGCCAGTTGGTAGCCCAATGATGTTCCACTATAACGGAGCCTGGCGCTGAAGCGCTCCGCGATGAATGCCGCTTCCGGTCCGTACAGCCAGGAAATACAGATTCCTATCGAAAAGATCAGCGCGAAGAGTACCAGCATCGGCTTCTTCGTCTGCAGCAGCAGGAAATATGGGAAGGTAAAAACCGCCATAAGTATCAAGCCCAGTGCGAACCAGCGCTTCCGACCGACGCGATCGGAGAGCAGCGCAAACGTCGGCATCAAGACTATTGCTACTATTGCAGCAAATACCAGCCCGGTGTAAAGCAAGTTTGGATCTACCTGTGCTACCTGCACTGCATACGATAGCACGAAGGTGGTAAAGATATAGAAAGGAGCGGTCTCACCGGAACGCAGCAGAGTACACAGGAGAATCTCACGCCAGTGGTGCTGTATGACCTCGAAAAGGGGTGCCTGTGCGATACATTGCTCGCGCTGCACTTTTGCGAAGGCTGGTGTCTCCGGGATGCGCAGGCGAATGTAGAGGCCGACGATCATCAATGTGGAACTCTGAAGGAAAGGAATGCGCCAGCCGATACTCGCGAAGGCATCTCCTGGGAAAAGGTTTTTGAAGAGCAGTATCGCCAATGCCGAGCGCGCCAGGCCGATTGGTACGCCTGTCTGTGGCCAACTGGTCCAGAAGCCGCGGCGCTCATCATCGCCGTGCTCCATTGACAACAACACGGACCCTCCCCATTCTCCACCGAGCCCTATCCCTTGCAGGAAGCGCAGCAGGGAGAGCAGGAGCGGTGCGGCAATACCGATCGTCGCATAGCCTGGCAGAATACCCATCAGCAAGGTTGCGCTCCCCATGAGCAGCAAGGTTGTAGCCAGCGTCGATTTTCGTCCGATGCGATCCCCAAACCAGCCGAAGAAGGCTCCTCCCAGAGGTCGTGCCACAAAACCGACAAAATTGGCGCTAAATGCTGCGAGGATGCCAACAAGTGGGTCGAGTGTCGGAAAAAACACCGTCGGAAAGACCGTGACGGCGAGGAACCCATAAAAAAAGAAATCAAACCACTCGATGGCTGTTCCAAGCGTGCTCGCACAGATGACCGGGAGCATATACCGTAAAGTCACGGGACGTTTTGTAGTTGCCGCAGGAATGGTTGCCATTGACCTTCCCCAGGAACATTCTTCTCAGAAACAACTTCTACCAATTCAGTGAACACATGCCGTAGGGGTCGGGCTCGCCCCCACCCGGCCCATTCTCCACCATGCCTAGTTTCATCAGACGACCCCGCTCTGGGGGCCGGGTGGGGGCGAGCCCGACCCCTACGGATGATGCTTCACGGAAAGGGATGGTGCCTTGCGTGTGCCGGGAGAGTGGGAAGGAATCCCATTGAGCGGATGGAATTTCTCCCGAACGACCCGGCCCACGACGGCACACGCAAGGCATGCCACTACGAGTAAGCACTCAGTCCGTTACGACGACCGCAGTGGGCTCCGTGACTTTATATGCCTCGACGCTAGAGATATCGGCCTTCGTCAATTCCTTAAGACCCAGTACCGACCCGAATGAGATTAAGGCGAGCACGAGAATGTAGACCGACACCGCCTGCCAGGAGCCAGCGCCGACATTGATAACTACACCTGATAGCCCAAGGGCAGAGAGGCTGCTTTTTCCGGTAAGCAGCAACAAGGCGATGATCGGTGCCAATCCCCCTGCAAAGGGAGCCGCAAGCTGATAGCCCAGTGAAGCACCACTGTAGCGCGAGCGTGTGCCGAAGCGCTCTGCAATGAGCGCGGCTTGCGGGCCGTACACCCAGGCGTGGAAGAGGGCAAGCGAGAGCACGACGCCCAGGGTGAAGAGAACTGCCGACCCGCTATTCATGAGCAGGAAATATGGGAAGGCAAAGACCGCCATGAGGACGCAGCCGATCAAGTACCATTTTCGCCGACCAAAAGAGTCGGAGATATGACCAAAGAGCGGGATGGTAAAAAGCTCCACCACAGATCCAATGATGATGGCGTTCAGGATAAGCGTCCTATCGAAATGCAGTCTCTCCACGCCATAGGTAATCACAAAGACGGTGAAGAGGTAGAACGGCGCTTGCTCCACGAAACGTGCACCTGCGCTGAGCAGAATCTCGGGCGTGCTGTGCCGGAATGCCTCGATAATCGGTGCCGTGGCCTCTCGTTTCTGTTCCTTAACCCGTGCAAAGAGTGGTGTCTCCAGGATACGCACGCGGATATACAGGCCGATGACGATCAGTAGTGCACTGACAAAGAACGGAATGCGCCAGCCCCAGGAGAGGAAGTTTGCGCCCATCGTGGCCTGGACGATGTTGACCACAACGGTCGAGAGTATCAGTCCGACTGGCACCCCCATCTGTGGCCAGCTTGCCCAGAAGCCGCGGCGCTCCTTGTGACCGTACTCCAGAGCCAATAGAACCGAACCACCCCACTCTCCACCAACGCCCAGACCCTGGCATAAACGCATAAAAACGAGAATAAGAGGTGCGGCAAGGCCTATGGTGGCATAGCCAGGTAAAAATCCAATGATTAATGTGGAAATGCCCATTAGCAGCAGTGTAGCAATGAGTGTAGACTTTCTACCAATGCGGTCGCCGAGATGGCCGAAGAGTGCGCCACCAAAAGGGCGTGCAATAAAGCCGACGAGGAATGTGAACAGGGACAGCAAGGTGCCGACGAGCTGATTCGACCCTGGAAAAAAGACCTTGGGGAAAATGAGTGTTGCCATGGTGCCATAGAGGAAAAAATCGTACCATTCTATGGCGGTGCCAAGGGTACTTGAGAAGATCACTAATCCCATCTGTTGTC
>WNFY01013739.1_pt1 | contig 13580 bp, 19 predicted proteins | sample 5400091 | NCBI WGS metagenome assembly WNFY01 (sample SAMN13153364, study PRJNA577476) | soil metagenome | isolation source: 60 cm soil or saprolite under grassland replicate 1 | place: USA:California | collected 2016-06-15 | reverse complement strand
CAGTGTCGTTACGGTTGCGTACGTATTTTTATGCATTAGACCCCAGAGACTAGGTATGAAATTTATTTGTTTCCGTCCTATATTCAGAAAATTCGTTAGGTTTAATTTTCTATATTGAATTTACATATAATTGCAGAATATTAGGACTTGCTAGTTACACTTTACGCTCCTTTTTTTACAGCTTCGATATGACATTCGTGACCTCTGTGTTCCTTATCTAGCATAGCAGCCTCTTCCTTCGAAATGGGAAACCGGCCATCGTCAAGATAGGATTCTCCTTCTTTTTCCAATATAACCTTTTGACACTTATCACATACCAACTGCTGAACTACCATATATTGGATATATTTGCAAGAAGAATATTTAGACCATTCTTTATAAAATACCCAAATCAAGGGAAGTCAAAGGCTTGCTCATAACTCGTTTTGTGTAAGTTGGCTATTTACTATGCTTAGCAAGTTTTAATAGAATTTTCCTATTAATTATATAGGATGTCGAAGGAGGACTCTGAGGATAAAAGTTGTGCGTATTGCGGTAAGGAGTTCTCGAATGGTGGATGGCCATACGTAGAAGGAGATTCTAACAGAGGTGTTTCAAGGATAGAGCATTTTTGCTGTGAGGAGCATAAGATTAAGTTTCTAAGTTCCAGGTAGCAATCCTTGTTACTAGGTTCAAGATACTCCTTCACCCAACAAAACCAATGTTGTTTTAATCCTTTATTCTACTAATATATAGACCGAATTGTCCTGTATTTTGGTTTTGTAAGTTTTCAGTGGCTCTTCTGCTGGTAGATTTTGTGGAGTGCCATCTTCCAGTTTAAAAGAAGACATATGCAGAGGACATGTGATAGTTCCTTCGTCCTCATTCATGAATCCTGTTGACAAATCAGCATACGCATGGGTGCAGATTCTGTCTGTAGCATAAACCCTATCCCGTATCCTTGATATCAATATTTTTTTTTCATTAAAATCAAAACCTACGAGCTCGGAATTGTTCAATTCTTTCACTTCACACGCTTTTATCCATTCTGGCATAATATAATCAAGACTTATCTGTACTTATAGTGCTTCTCAAAAATATCCTGTGTTTCTCGATATCTAGACTTTTCGACTTCAAGAATCTGTTCCATTGCTTCATCTGTTTTAAGAATGAGGGATTTGCCTGACCATTTGTTCTCAATCAAGTAATTAATCCATGCTCTAATAGCCGGGCCCATCTTCCTTGATAACGGTTCAAGAAAACCACTAACAATTTCGCGCTTCGCACCTTCTCTACTCAGTCCTCTCGACATTAGATAGAAAATTTGATTTTCGTCCATCTGCGCTACCGATGCAGAATGTGTAGCTTTTACTTCATTTGTCTCAATCTCAAGGCCTGGAATTGCATCTGATTTTGCACCCTTATCGAGTAGGATTGCGTGCCCTGCTAAATACGACTCGGAAGCCTTTGCTTCCTTGCCTATTTTTATCATGCCCTTAAACAATGACTTTGACGTATCTTTCATAACGGATTTGACAAGTACTCTACCCGTTGAGTTTCTTCCATAATGAATCAGATTTGATGTCACGTTGAACCGTTTCACTGCCTTCCATCTGTGGAGCATATATCTCCTCGACCACGGTCGCCTTTGAGCCAACATCTGCAATAACAATAATCCGCGCTATCGAAGAAGACCCATCATCTGCCAAAGAATTAATAATTCTAATCGGATCCTCAATCATGACATTTCTGGGTATATAGATGAACAGACCCGATTGAAAGGCCGACGCTTCTAATGCGAGGAATTTATCTTCACTATAATTGAGGCGATTGGAGGTTAGCTGACTTCTGATAAGATCCTCATATTTTATCACTGCCTCTTTAAGGTCCGAAATAATAACCCCCATTTGTGAAATTTTTTCTGGGATCACTATATTATTTATCGAAGATCCTATTCGCAAAACACTAGCACCTTGTTCTGGCTCCTTCAGGCGATCACGAAGCTCCTCGTACGGTTGAAATTTATTGATTTGGTCAGGTAGCCGGACACTTTCTGGTCTAAGACGATTTGCATCAGAATATTTTGAATATAGTGGAGAGACCTCAGTTGGGAGAGCAGTGTATTTCGAAAATGCCTCTCCTCTCATTTCCCTTAGCCATGTAGGTTCTCTATTCTCCTCTGTTATAGAATTTATATAATCTCTATTAATAGAAGATAAAATCACCGGTTTAATGACCGCCTTTGAGAAAAAAGAAGCGAAATGGTCCTTTCTAACCGACTGAGCCTTCCATTTCAAGCTTTACTAATCTATTTAGCTCGACTGCATATTCCATAGGCAACTCCTTTGTGAAAGGTTCCATAAAGCCACCAACGATCAGAGAAAGGGCATCGGATTCTGAAAATCCTCTACTCATCAAATAAAAGATTTGATCCTCACCTATCTTTCCGACTGTAGCTTCATGGGAGATTGTGGCATCTTCTTCATTTACTTCGACATACGGATAGGTATCGGTCCTCGAGTTCTCGTCTAACAACAATGCATCGCATCTTACATTTGACTTCACTCCTGTGGCACCCTTTGCTACATGGAGCAGACCTCTATAGGTTGTTCTACCATAATCCTTGCTAACTGACTTGCTTGTTATTCTCGAGGTTGTGTTTGGCGCCAAGTGTACTGCTTTTGCACCAGCATCTTGATGTTGACCAGAACCAGCGAAAGCGACTGAGATGACTTCGGCATGGGCATTCTTCCCTAGCATATACACGCCTGGGTATTTCATGGTTAATCTGCTACCAAGGTTTCCATCAATCCATTCAACGGTGGCATTCTCATAGGCATATGCTCTCTTTGTTACCAAGTTGTAAACATCTTTACTCCAGTTTTGAATCGTTGTGTATCTGATTTTGGCCCCTTTCTTTGCAATTAATTCCACAACCGCAGAATGCAGCGATTCTGTTGAGTAGACCGGAGCAGTACAGCCTTCGATATAATGGACCTCAGAACCTTCGTCCGCGATTATCAAAGTTCTCTTAAATTGACCAATATTTTCAGCATTGATTCTAAAGTATGCTTGAAGCGGAAGGTCAATTTTGACATGCGGAGGAACATAAATAAACGACCCACCTGACCACACAGCGCTATTTAATGCCGCAAATTTATTATCCTCGGGTGGAATGACTTTTCCAAAATGCTTTTTCATAAGTTCTGGTTGTTCTTTGATACGTCGTCCCAGCTTTTGCCTTGCTTTTCTGAAGCCTTTGCATAATAATAGATATTTTGAAAATCAATTTTCGACATATCGCCACCCCAGTTCGGCATCGGTTTGCTCATGAATACATCGTAGGATCTCAGTCTAAAGTCTCTCATCCAATCTGGTTCGCCCTTTAACTTACTGATCTCTTCAACAGTGCCCCTAGACAATCCCTTCTTGCTCAGGTAGACATAGAGTTCAGTAGAATCCTTAAAGTCAAACTTACTATAATCCATATTGATTTCTTTAGTAGCCATTATCATTATAACACCGTTATGTTTTATATATATTTTGGGGTAATGGTTCTGTAAAGTCTCCGTCGGCTCATGAGGCCTGTAAATTTTCGTCGGAAGCGTTAATTTCTTCTATGAAATTGTTTAATTTTGCCCGTTATATGATCAATATGGTCTACCACCATATATAAAGAATCCTTTTTGGGCGAAGGGATATTCTTCTTTTCACCATTTCAAGATATAAATAAGTGCTCCGCTAATCAGGTTGAATAATATGCTGGTTTAGTCTATTCATATGGTTGAGGGTTTTCCAAGTAAAGCCTGATTGACCTGGCGTGCTAGCTCAGGTTCAATTCACCACTACAGCTGATCAATATTATGAAAACCGTCTTATTTTATTATAAGTCTTAACGGTACCGATGCACGCTCAGCAGCTTTCTAAAATTAAAATATGAAAGTACAGCAAACCAAATTTTTTTCTAACGACTACACCACTCTACTTTAGAAAGATGACCAAGTTTCTATTTTGCCAAGATGATCTTTGCAAGGTCCACAGTACCCCTTATTGTGTGCTCACTTGACTCAAAGGAGCGAATGGCCCTCTTCTTGAGCTCTTCATTAGTCATTGGGCCTATAGCAATAACAGCCTTCACATTTTTCAGTAAGGATGAGATATTGTGTTGCATTTTCTGAGCGATCTCAAAGAAGGACCTAACATTGGATGCACTAGTAAATACAATCGCATCTACCTTTTTTTGTTCCAAAAGCAAAACAAAATCTTTCCATACAGGAGTAATTTCCGAAGTACGGACGGTATAAAGAAAAAATACATTCACTACCATTTTCAGAGCAGTTAGAGACCTTTCAACGAATTCATTTGAAGCTTCACCTCTTGGGATGAGGATCTTCTTCCCGTCTGGGTTGTCCATCTTAGAGAACAGTTCAACGAGCCCTAGTGACGAATACTTTTCTGGAACCATTTTGACATCTATCCCACGATCTACCAATCTTTGCTTAGTCTTCGGCCCAATTGCTACAACAATTCTGGAATTTAAAGCTGAAACAAGTTCATCGGTTTTGTAAAGTCTACTTGCATGGTTAAACAATACATGAACGGCCTGAGGGCTTAAAAACGCACAATACTCATTTTCATTTTTATTTACAATATCAATAAATTCAGCTAAAGCTGAAGCATCTTTTGGTACTATTTCAATTGTAGGCAACGGGATCGCTCTGCCACCTTGCGAAGCTATGAGTTCAGAGAACTCGCGAGCTTCGAGATTATTTCTTGTTATCGCTAGTATTTTACTATCCAAACTGGACGGCATAGACATACCTATGACCTTCTTAGCCAAGCAAGTTTTTTGTGCAACGAAACAACCTTTCCGATAATGATAATTGTTGGGGCTTCTATCCTTGCGCTTTGAGCTTTCTTTACTATGTTACCCAAATTCCCTGTTAATTCTCTCTGCTTTCTGGTCGTTCCATTTTCGATAATTGCTACCTCTGTACTTTTCTTCATTCCTGAATCTATCAAGATACCGCTAATTCGCGACAGCTGTTCCATACCCATAAGAATGACTAGTGTATCAACTGCTGAGGCTAATTCGCCCCAGTTAACACTTGGCTCCTTTTTTGATGGGTCTTCGTGCCCAGTAACTATTGCTACGGACGAAGAGAAACGTCGGTGTGTCAATGGGATTCCAGCATATGCAGCGGATCCGATAGCCGACGTAATCCCGGGAACTATCTCGAATTTTACATTATGCTTGGATAGATATTCTGCTTCTTCTCCTCCTCTGCCAAAGATAAACGGATCCCCGCCCTTTAGTCTCAGGACTCTCTTTCCTTTATTAGCATGTGCGACCATCAGCCTATTAGTATACTCTTGATGTGTTGCTTCATCCCCTACGGATCTTCCCACAAAAATTGTCTCTGATTCGGGTGGAATTTGAGCGATAATTTCTTTACTCACGAGCCTGTCATAAAATACTACGTCGCAATTCTTCAAGAGTTTCATTGCTTTGACAGTAATTAATTCCGGATCACCTGGGCCGGCTCCGCATATGTAAACCTTATTCATCCTCAAAGTTTCTTGTTCCAATCTTCTACTGCATTGCGCCAACCTGCTGCTAATTCTCTAGCCCCTTTTTTAATAAGCAAATCTGCTAGCTCAGCTCCTACGGCAGCGGGATGCCTTGTGTTACCGCTATTTTTCGACTTAATATTCTTTTTACCATCAGGAGAAAATATGCTAGCATATAATGTGAACGTGTTCTGCCGGGCCTTACTGATGGCGATTGCCCCTACAGGAAATCTACACCCTGCCTCTAATTTTGATACTAGCGCTCGTTCGGCATCAACTTCAATCTTAGATTGCGGGTCTTCAACGCTCTTCAATAATGTGATAAGCTCTCTGTTGTCTCTCCTGCAAACAATCGCAATGGCACCTTGACCTGGAGCTGGAACAAAATCCTTGATGTCGAACCGTTCAGCAATAACATCTCTCATCCCTAGTCTTGTCAGACCAGCCTCTGCGAGAATTACGGCATCGTATTCTCCGGCGATTGATCGACTGACTCTGGTGTCCACATTTCCTCGAATAGGTTTAACTTGTAAATCCGGCCTGACCCTGAATAGTTGGATGGCCCGTCTTAGGCTACTTGTTCCGACAATTGCGCTGGTAGGCAACTCTCCGAGTTTCAACTTTCTTTTACTCACAAGAACATCATTAGGTCGAGCACGCTTTGGAATACTTGCCACAATTAATTTGTGTGATAGATCGGAAGGAATATCTTTCAGACTGTGAACTGCAAAATCAACTTGTCCTGAGATAACGGCTTGGTTTATCTCTTTTTCAAAGACTCCTTTTTCGTCAATTGAAAATATTGGTCTTTTGTCTACATCACCCCTCGTACTGATGGTAATGGTGGTATAAACACTCCTCTCTTTAAGAGTTCATCAAAAAGTTTCCTAAACATGGTTGGATTGGATTTGTTCGCACTAACTGCATCCTTCACCTTCCCGTCTGTAAAAAAGAGTTGGAACATCGAACCAATGTTGTTTATCGTACAATCAAGTTTGAAATCCTTTAAGGCGTCCTTAATCCCATCTACAATATTGTCGCAGGTTCTCGCAACTTGTGGATATATGTCGTTCTTAGCCTCGCTTAATACTTCTATCGTAGCAATACTTGCTGAGACACAGGCTGGATTTCCGGCATAGGTACTGGCTTGATACACCTTACCGCTTGGAGAAAGCTGTTGCATTATTTCTCTCTTGCCGGCGATGGCGGCAATAGGAAACCCGTTGCCCATAGCTTTCGCAAACGTCGCCAAATCTGGTTTGATTCCAAAAAATTCACCTGCGCCGCCAAGAGCAAGTCGCCTCTTCAGTTGGAACACAGAACAAGCTTCCATCTTCGATCCGAGACTTTACTGATTCGATGACTGCCGCATACCTATGTCCCAGGAATAGGGATCCGTATCCCATACAATAATCTATGTACGTATCGTTGTCAGCCGTGAGCATCGTACTTCCTATCCCGGACACGGCAAAGAAAGGGAATGGATCATAGTAACGTACAGGGCTATTGACACCTGAGGGAAGAACCCTCTTGGCTCTATCGAATAATGATCTTGAGTTGCCGAGCATAATGCACTGTGTTGCCTAGCATTGCGCTCAATTTATTTATTCGTTCATTAATCCGGCCATTTTCTTCGCGTAATACGTGATAATCAGATCAGCGCCTGCCCTCTTGATGGAGGTTAGAAATTCGATCATAACTGAGTCCTCGTCTATCAATCCCATGCCAGCCGCTGCTTTTACCAGAGCATATTCTCCTGAAACACTGTAAGCACAAATAGGTAAATTGGTATTCGTTTTTGCTTGATAAATCAAGTCCAAATAAGGAATGGCGGGCTTGATCATAATAATATCAGCGCCTTCCTGAATGTCCTCTTCGATTTCATGCATTGCCTCTCTTGGATTAGTAAATGACATTTGATATGTCCTCCTGTCGCCGAACTGAGGCCGAGAACAAGCTATATCTCTGAAAGGGCTATATAGAGGAGAAGCGTGTTTTGCAGAATAGGCTAAAATCGCGACGTCTTCGAACCCGTTCTGATCTAAGCCTTCTCGAATAGCCTTTACCTGTCCGTCCATCATGGCAGACGGCGCAACCATATCTGCGCCTGCCTCTGCATGGCTAGTTGCTACTTTTGTTAACGTGCGTACACTAATGTCGTTGTCTATCTTTCCTCGCACTACAATGCCGCAATGACCGTTTGTGGTATATTGACACAGACAAACGTCAGTTATGATAGCAATCCTATTTCCGAAGTGTTTGCGCACGATTCTAACCGAGTCCTGAACAATCCCGTCCTCAGAAAACGCAGACCCAGCTTTTTTATTCTTGTAGAACGGAATCCCAAACAGGATAATCCCTCGAATACCAAGGTCTAAGACAGCCTGTACCTCGTCGATGATTTCGGAAGGAGGGATTCTTTCTATCCCGGGCATAGACTGGATCGTTTCACGCTTGGTTATCCGTTCTTGAACGAAGATTGGGGATACTAGATCCTTGACAGAAAGATGGGTTTCCTGCAGTAGGTCTCTGATAGCAGGGGTTTTTCTCAGCCGCCTTAGCCTAACAACAGGATAGCCAGGACCACTCTCACACCTACCGATCTTCATGATAGTTAAACAACCTGGCTGCAATTCTCATTACGTCTTCATTTTTACTATCTGTCCCTATTTCCTGTCTGAGTCTATTCATTGGTGTGGACATGATAGCCTCTACCATCGCATATGAGAATTGTTCCATTATTCTGCATTCATCCGGCCCTATCCTAGTTCCGAGGATAGAAATGGCCTTCTTTAATTCACGCTGTCTAATCTTATCCACATCCTTAAATATAGAAATAACCATAGGCTCTGCTTCCTTTCTTTTCAGGACCGTATCAACTAGTTTCATCTCTTCAGATATTATTCTCTCTGCCGAAACGATTTCATTTTTGCGGGTTAGAATATTCCTTTCAACTATTTCTGTAATCTTATCGATGTTAAATAATTTGACATTCTTTATGGTTGCGACTCTTTCTTCCACGGTTCGGGGATTTGAAAGGTCAAAAAGCACTAGAAATTTATCTCTCTTGGTCATCGCTTTCTCAACCCTATCATACGTGATTAAATAATATGGTGCAGTAGTCGATAGAAAAATCAAATCGACCTCATGAAACATTTGCACGGCTGACTCAAACGGAAGGGGATTACCTCCTACCGTATCTGCAAATGATTTGGCTCTCTCAAAGGTTCTACTAGTAATCATAAAATTAGCCTCTCTTTGTTTCAATGATTTTGCAACGAGGCTTGCTCCTTCACCAGAACCAATCAACAATACGCGTTTATTGTTTAATTTTTTAAAGTATTCCTCTGCCAACTTTACTGCCATCGAGCCTATGGAGACGCTACCCTTATTCACCCCAGTAACTGTTCTGACTTTGCCACCAACCTTGACAGCCCTATCAAATATAACTGACAGATGAGAGCCGGCATACCTGTTGTTGCGAGAAAACTCGAATGCTCGTTTTACTTGCCCCAGTACCTGGTCTTCGCCAATCACCAACGAGTCCAAGCCTGAAGACAATTTTAAGAGGTGCAATATCACGTCATTACCATTGCAAATTTCAATATTCTTAGAAACTTCATCATAAGATAACCCTGCCACATTCGCCCACCCTTCTAACAAATTATGTGGGTCAGGATCTCTGCCCGCAGCAAAAACCTCAACCCGATTGCAAGTCTGTATGATAATACACTCTTTTAATTCAGCTATTTCTATCAGTTTTCTATGTGCGACATTCATATCTTTGAACGCAAATCGTTCAAGAAGATGTATCGGAGCATTGCGATAAGTAATTCTTGCATTAATTACCTGTATAGGCTGTGAAAGTGTCGATGATGTCTTCATCTATTATTCTTTCTCTCCCATTCACGCAGTAGCTCTAATGTCGTACTTTTAGCATCCTCGGTCCTATCCTCCTTAATAAGGTTCTGGATGTGACTGTTTTCGATCAAAGAATAAAGAAACTTTTTCCTTTGTTCAACTGTTTTGAATGTCGATTTTGCAGCAGCACGCGCGAATTCCTGCAATTTAGCATTTTCGATATCGGTTTTTTTTATGACTCTTCGAAGCACTCTCTCCGCTTTAATTCTCACCTTCCGCGACATGATAGGACTCTTACCGGATGTAGATATTGCGACTTGCATAATGCCTTCTATATTAATAATTGAGGCATATGAAAAGTCACTAATGTCGGGGTCATCTACAGCATATACGAATAAGCGCATGGATCGCGCCTTCTCAACAAGCATTCGGTTTAACGATTTATCATTAGTGGCAGCAAGCACTAGAAATAGACTATTATAATTATCAAGTACACTAGCGTCTTTTATCTTCGTTTTTACAACTTCGATTCGTCCTTGTTCTCTCAGCTGAGACAGGTAACGATTTAAACGATTACACACCACGGTGATTTTACAATTTTGATCCAAGAGGCCATGAACTTTCCTGGCACCCTCATTTCCCCCACCAAGCACGAGTACATGTTTGCGGTTAAGATTTAAGTCAACTATCAATCACTTGCACACACCAGACAGTGATAGGAACAAATCTCTTTATTTCTTAATTTAATTGTTGCATCTCCATGCGTTCTTTATATAAATATGCGACGAATGGTGCAAGTCTTTTTCAGCAATCGAGCGTTCATGCTTTAACTCAAAACTAATTAGTCGCGACATCGACTATTGGACTATTACTCTTGGAAAACGATAACCCTCTCAAAGTGCAGTTGAGTCTTGATGCTATAGAACAAATCGGGCTGGCTACCAAGACCCGTTTAGAACAGGCGGGTTTTTCCTCAATTAAAGATCTGGTTGTTAGGGGTCCTGTGGATGTTTCTGAAGCCACTGGCATGGAGATTGAAAAATCTATATCTCTATGCAATCAGGCGAGAATTAGACTAGAAGATCTCGGTATCATTGACAAGAGTTTTGTCACCGCAACTCAACTCTACAACAAAAGAAAAAGAGAAAATCGGCTTTCGACTGGATCAACGAACCTAGATGACCTCTTTGGCGGCGGCATAGAAGTAAGAGCAGTCACAGAAATCTATGGCGAGTATGGTACCGGGAAGACTCAGATCTGTCATACGTTATGTGTGATGGTTAAACAGACAAAGTCTGATGGAGGATTAACTGGTAAAGCACTCTATATCGATACCGAAAATACGTTCAGACCTGAACGAATAGTATCGATTGCCGTAGCGAGAAAAATGGATCCCCAGATTGCACTTGAAAACGTAATAGTTGCGAAGGCGTACAACAGCGCTCATCAGGAATTGATTATCCAAGAAAGCGGCCCCATTATAGATGGAAATAACGTAAAATTACTTGTAGTGGACTCTGCCGTAGCACACTACAGGGCCGAATTCATAGGACGCGGTGCGCTTTCGGAGAGGCAGCAGAAACTTAATAAATTTATGCACACCTTGGTGCGGATCGCCGAAACCTATGAAGTTGCAGTCCTAGCCACAAATCAGATTCAATCCTCTCCGGATGCAATATTTGGTGATGTATTCCGCCCTACAGGTGGCCACGTTGTGGCACATACTAGCACATATAGAGTGCACCTAAAGCGCGCTGGGAAAAACAGGATCGCGAGAATGGTTGATAGCCCATATCATCCAGAGAGGGAAGTATTATTTACGCTGTCCGAACAGGGCGTCTCAGACCCCGCAGCGTCAATCAGATGATTAAATAACATGACATAAATTAAGGCATAAAACATCAATTTAGAATGCCAAGTTCACACGGCTCGAGGAGAAAATCTCGGTCTGTCCTCACTAAACATAATGTCTCTAAGGGTTTATCCTATTTACTAACGGAATATAAAGTTGGTGACAAAGTCATCATCGATATTGACCCCACTGAACATTCTACCACTCCGCACAGAAGGTTCCAAGGAAAGGTAGGAGTTGTTATGGAGGTAGGCAGGAGAATTTTGAAAGTTGCAGTAATGATTGGAGATAAGAAGAAAATTTTGCAAACCAGACTTAACCATATAAAGCAGTTTAACGGAGGAAAGTCGGTAAAGAGTGACTGACATTCTTAAGAAAGAAATAATAACTTTGTCTGAAGCCAAAGAAATTTTAGAACAGGTTAAGCCAGATGATATGGATCAAATACAAAGATGGACATATGACTATGTTGTAAAATTCGCGAAAACCGGCTCAAAAGTTGCACGTGAAATGGTAAAGCGACTGAGAGAAGAGTGCGAATTAAAGGAAGAAGAAGCAGTAGAAGTTGTAAACGTATCACCTACCTCTATGGAAGAATTAAGGGCGTTTACTTTCGGTTGGAAAAAGCTTATTCTTACCGAAACCTTGCAAAAGATGCTGAACATACTCCAGAAGCGGAATGAAAGTTAAATAAAAAGGTAATTAATAGTTATACAGGAGAAAAAGGAAGGAAGGATCGGCATTGTCAGCGTGGCTGCGGGGATATGATAGTAGCAGCGGGACTACTAGCGAACAGAGTTCTGGAACAGCGCCGCAGCAGGGCCAACGCAGGTATGAGGAGTATGCTTACGTTTTGGACTTCACCCAAAGAGCTAAGTCGTCGACGGTGAGAGGAAGAGAGGGCATAATTATTCAGGCGATAGGAGAGGAACGTCTCACTTTACTGGAACTTCTCGGAACTCAAAATATTAGTATCGAAGTCGCTGAGCGAGTATATATTGGCAGGGAGGGACGCGACAAAGTGATGAGTGTGCTTGGCAGGCTTGAATATGATTCTATATCCCAATCTGCGAAAAACGAACTTCCTAGCATTATTGAAAAAATAGTGATAGCAAACCAAAAGCGTTTCATTGACTATATAAACACGGCTCAACCGATTACACCCAGGATCCACGCATTAGAACTGATTCCAGGTATAGGAAAGACTTACATGATGACCATAATTAGAGAGCGAGATAGGAAAAAATTTGAAAACTTCGTTGAAATTCAACAGAGAGTGGGATTACGAGATCCCGCTAAGCTGATATCAAAAAGAATAATTGATGAAATTACCGGTGAAGCGAGAATGAATTTGTTCGTCAGAAAATGAAAGTACCAAGACGAAGGCTTCTCGGACAGCACATGCTTAAAGACGGAAGAATTCTTGAAAGACTAATTGAGGTAGCCGGGATTTCTCAGAACGAAACTGTGTACGAGGCCGGTACTGGCGACGGTACTTTGACAAATGAACTTTGTAAGAGAGCCAAATCGGTGGTTTCGTTCGAGATAGACCATGACCTATTCAAGAAATCTAGTAGATTCATATCTGCTTTTCCAAACCTGAAATTAATCAATGCGGATCTATTTAAATTCCCATATTTCGTCTTTGATGTTTTCATCTCGAATCTTCCCTATTCTCGAAGCAGGGATGCACTTCAATGGTTACCCTTGCAGAAATTTACACGGGCCATACTGACAGTGCAGAAGGAATTTGCAGATAAATTGCAAGCCAGACCTGGCGATGAAAATTATCGATCCATCACGGTCATAACACAGCACTGCTTCACTATAGAGCAATTGTTTCATGTGCCAAAGGGATCATTTGATCCTCATCCTAGCGTTGAATCAACCGTTGTAAGACTGGTTCCTAAAAAACCAAGGATCACAATAACGAGGGCGACGATTAAGAATATGAATCTCCTATTTTCATTTAGAAATAAAACATTACTTTCAGTACTAAAAAAACACAATTGCAAAATTGATTTTGCTGGTACGGAGAGGATAGACGAATTACCACCTACTCAGTTAATCAGTCTGGCTGAATCCATTTGACATTTATTCGATATCACTAATAGCTAGTTAACAGCTAACAGCATCTCTACACTATCTATTTGGAAGATGAGGAAGACGATAACTCTATTCTCGCGACCATGTTGTTTACAAAGGGAGGAAAATCAGATGGTCTATTCACTTTTGTAAATTCACCTTTTTCTGAATAGTAAGAATAATGAATATTATAGTTTAGAAGGCTTAGATTTTTTGTCTGCGGAATTCCAGA
>WNFY01004073.1_pt1 | contig 13580 bp, 10 predicted proteins | sample 5400091 | NCBI WGS metagenome assembly WNFY01 (sample SAMN13153364, study PRJNA577476) | soil metagenome | isolation source: 60 cm soil or saprolite under grassland replicate 1 | place: USA:California | collected 2016-06-15 | reverse complement strand
CATTACCGGAACTGACGCTTACTGTTCCTTGCAGCACGCCGGCCTGAGCCAAAGTAACCTGCATGGACCCCGAAAAAAGACCGACGAATATAATGAGCCTGACCATCCAGCACCGGGCGGTGCCGGAACGGAGCCTCGAGGCTGGTTGTACATTATTCTGATATGACAATTTTATTTGCTCCTAAATCTCCGTCCGTACTCCGTCGCGTAACGACAGTTGTTAGGGCTGCCGAGACACTTGCGTCTGTTGTCCGCCTGGCTGCGAAACGATTCCTTTATTGATCAGGACTGTAATCGCAGCGCGACGATTCAGAGCCCGACCCTCTCGGGTGTTGTTCAGCGCGACCGGATCTGATGAACCGAAACCAAATGGTTGGACCACCCGGTAGGGCGGTAGACCGTGTTTGGTCACAAGGTAATCAGTCACGGCTTTTGCTCTACGTTCACTGAGCGAACGATTTCTTGCTGTTCGACCGGTTGAATCGGCATAACCCTCAACTGCGACTAGCCAGCCATTCAGGTTCTCACTCACAGTGTTTGCCACTCCATCGATCTCTGCCTGGGCTTGGGGAGAAAGACGAGCGCTTCCGTTTTTGAAGTGCACTGCAATTGTTGCTAACACTTCGTAATCATCAAGCACGTTGATCCGTGCATTCGCGGTGGTTGCATCTGCTTCGGCCTGGTCAGCCGTTGACTGTGCGTTAACTGCAACGGCTACAGCCACATTTGCAACGCTGCTCAACTCCTCAACCTGTGCGGAAAGTCGTTGCGCATTTTGTTCAGCCTGACTAATGCGCTGTTGATTGTTTTCGGCCAGTGCCTGTGTTGAGTTGGCGAGGTTCTCGACTGGGTCCACGCGCGACTCGAGTGCCTCAGCTGTTCTCAGATCCTGTTCATCGAAGCGAATATTCTTGGCTACTAGTTGGCCATCGCTGTTACCTCGTCCCTCTGCTTCCAGTCTTAGACCCCGCCGGATCTCATTTGCGTTAGACGTTCTGTCACCACTAAACCAACCTTTGCGCACTTCCTTCACTTTGGTCTTATCAGTCACGACGACTACCGTTTCCGTACCGTTTGAGTCGCGAATGGTAAATGTATCAGCGTTGCGATTGATGACAATGCCTTCTACTTTCACCTTCTTCCCTTCGGCGATCCCGCCGGTATCCAGGGCATGAAGCGCACTCGGCGCCACACTCAGTGCGACGCTGTCCTGGCCCAACACAAAGCCGGAACAGGTTAGTGTGACCGCGAGTGCGGCCAACAGAATTTGTTTGTTCTTACTTTTCATCTACTACTCCTACTTGCTTTTTCGCGCACAGCCTGAAGCTAACTGTTCGCATAATGTCCGATGGAGTTGACCCACAACTACTTCAGCCATCTTCTTCAAGTTGCGCTTCGCTCGTTCCTGCGCTTCCTATTCGGAATATCCATGGGCACATCGTTCCCGATGTGGTCCACGGCCGTTTGGGTTGTGACCGTTTAGAAAGCTGAAACCTCGTGTGCATTAAGAAACGCCCACACGCAACTTAGTTATTGGATTTTACGTGGAAGAGGTAGAGGTGTTTTTCGAATTCCTGCTTGAATGTGCGCTTTTGTCTTGTTGTTATGCGTGGGCTGTCACTTGAATACATTTCTTCCAATAGCACCTATTCATGCCCCAAAAACGCAATACTGAGCAACTGCACGCAATACAACAAACGTCGCCTCAGTTACCTTTCGCGTTTTGATTCAGCGCAGAAAAGGAGCAAGCAGTTGAAGTCCCAAATCAAGATTGTGAAACGCAAACCGGATTCGACTCGAACAGACTCCCAGGCGGAGTTTGGCACAAAGACCGTTGGGCAGAGCACTCGCGAAATTACAATTGTGGTTAAGAAATGGATTGCGGAGTTGAAGGAACGAAAGAGCAGTCACAACAGTAGCTTCACGCCGCAAAACGTCAGATGAAAGGTACCCGACTGGCAGAGTCCTAAACGTTGTGAGTCCGAGGCATCAGCTTGGTTAACACAGTCGTAATCGCGATCACGTTTTTAATTGCAGCTTTGGTGCAGCTCTGTCGAATTGGAAACGATAGACAAGGCACTCTGCTGAGCGCTCGCGAAAAACTGTCCAACAAGCCACCATACCTGCTCGCGAAACTGAAAGCTTGATTAAGTGAGATGTTGCCATGCAAGACGACAACCGCAAACACACAACTACAGATGCCGGTATCCCCGTAACCAGCGACGAGTATTCTCTTACTGTTGGGCCAGATGGACCCATTCTTCTGCAGGACCACTATCTGATCGAGCAGATGGCAAACTTCAATCGGGAACGAATTGGCGAGCGACAACCGCATGCCAAAGGCTCCGGAGCCTTCGGATACTTTGAAGTGACCAAAGATGTCAGCGCCTACACCAAGGCTGCGATGTTCCAGCCGGGGACAAAAACGGACACATTGGTCCGTTTCTCCACGGTCGCTGGCGAACGCGGCAGTCCTGACACGTGGCGAGATCCACGCGGGTTCGCGGTGAAGTTCTACACCAGCGAGGGCAACTACGACCTGGTTGGGAACAACACACCAGTTTTCTTTTTACGCGACCCCATGAAGTTCCAGCATTTCATCCGCTCGCAGAAACGGCGTGCAGATAGCGGTCTACGCGACCACGACATGCAGTGGGACTTCTGGACGTTGTCGCCCGAGTCAGCCCATCAGGTCACGTGGCTGATGGGTGATCGCGGGATTCCGAAAACGTGGCGGCACATGAATGGCTATTCCAGTCACACTTACATGTGGGTTAACGCGAAAGGCGAGCGCTTTTGGGTGAAATACCACTTCAAGAGCGACCAGGGCATCGAGTTTCTCACGCAGGATGAGGCTGACCGAATTGCTGGCGAAGACGCTGACTACCACCAGCGCGATCTGTTCGAAGGAATCAAGCGGGGTAGCTATCCGAGTTGGACGCTAAAAATGCAGATCATGCCTTTCGAGGAAGCGAAGACTTATCGGTTCAATCCCTTTGACCTGACCAAGGTCTGGCCGCACAACGACTATCCATTGCACGAAGTCGGGCGGCTGACGCTGAACCGCAATCCGACGGACTTCCACACTGAAATAGAGCAGGCGGCGTTCGAACCAAACAATCTCGTACCAGGTATCGGTCCGAGCCCAGACAAGATGTTGCTCGCGCGTCTGTTCTCCTATGCTGATGCGCATCGTGCGCGCATGGGAGTCAACTACAAACAGATCCCGGTCAACCGGCCCAAGGTGACCGTGCACAGCTACAGTAAGGACGGCGCGATGAGAGTCGAGAACGTGTCAGATCCTGTGTATGCGCCGAACTCTAAGGGCGGCCCGAAGGCTGATCCGGAGCGTTTTCCCTACGTGGAGAAGTGGGAAGCTACTGGCGAATTCATTCGAGCCGCTTACACGCTGCACAAAGATGACGACGACTGGAGTCAGGCCCGAACGCTCGTGCGCAAGGTGATGGACGATGGTTCGCGTAATCGTCTGGTATCTAACGTCGTTGGTCACCTCAAGAAAGGTGTGTCCGCGCCAGTGCTGACACGAGCGTTCGAATACTGGCGTAACATCGACAATGAGATTGGTGACCGCATCGCCCGAGGCATGAACACCGATTGATCGGCGACTCGCTGATCGAACTACGTTGTCGGTGACGTTGAGGCTGAATCGAAATAGATCTTCATCGGTTTCATCAGCGCGATCAGAATGATGCAGTCACGGCTTTTGCTCTACGTTCACTTAGCGAACGATTTCGTGCTGTTCGACCGGTTGAATCGGTATAACCCTCAACTGCGACTATCCAGCCAGATTCTCGTCAAATTACCGATACCTTCAGCGTGATCGAAGAAGATCAAGACCGCACTGCCCAATTAAGCTCCGGTCAATGGTCACTAGCTTTGCATGGCTCAAAGTGTTTCCCCGCTACGCAGCAATTCTGTTGCTGATCTCGCTGCATGCGAACGGCGTTGGCGCGCAAAGCGCGCCTCCTTCTCCAAGTCGGCAGTGGCTTGGACCAGGTGAGCAGCAAATCAAACATGACGCCGAACTCTTCCGAGATTCCGGACTCGGCATTGATTCGGCCAAGAGTTATTCATTGGCGGAACTGATCGATTTCGCGCAGGCGAACAATCCCGAGACCCGTGTCGCCTGGGAACGGGCTCGCGCTCAGGCGGCTGCTTTGGGCGTCGCGCGCAGCGAGTTGTATCCGACGTTGGCCGCAGTTGCCCTTTCAGGGACAGACCGAAGAGAAAATTTAGTTGGAGGCAAATTCATCCGCGAAACCGTTCAGACTTTTCAGGTGGGATTCGATCTCAACTATACAGTCTTTGATTTCGGCGCGCGTGCCGGTCGAATTGATGCCGCAAGAGCTGAGGTGCTGGCAGCCACCTTCGCATTTAACGACACTCATCGAAAGATCATCTATCAGGTTGAGAAAGCTTATTACGAACTGCTTAATGCGTCCGGGCAGGTTGAGGCGGCCCGCACAAGTCTGTCCAATGCGCAGACCGTGCAACGAGCAACCGAAGATCGTTTGAAACAAGGCTTAGGGACGTTGCCCGACGTTCTGGGAGCGCGGAGCGCAACCGCACAGACTCAATTGGAGCTGCAGGCCGTAGTAGGGGCGAAGGAAATTGCGTCCGGGGATCTGGCGACCGCCCTTGGAGTCTCCCCAACCACCGTTCTTCACGTCCAGGCGATTAATGATCTGTCAATTCCTGACTCGATCCGCGACAGCGTTGAGCAAGCAATCAACCGCGCATTCGAACAACGCCCCGATCTGCTGCAGCAAGTTGCCGAAATACGGTCGGCAAACGCAAAGGTAAAGGAGGCGCGTGCGTCCTTTTATCCCTCTTTGAATCTTAGCGTGGGTCCTTCTGCGCAGTCGCTACTTGGGGCAGAGCAACCGTTCCCCTGGACACACAAGGCGGCCCTGGCAGCCGACGTGAGCGTGAGTTTGAAGTGGACTCTGTTTGACGGTGGGGCGCGAAAGAACAGGCTCGCAAACGCCCAGGCGAACGTCCGCGCGGCAGAAGCACAAGTCAAGGTTACACGCGATCAGATAGACAACGAGATTTGGGCGGCGTACTCAAATTTGAACACCGCCTTTCGCCAGCGGCAGGCCGCGATCGCATTGTTAGAAGCCGGCAAACAATCCTACGCAGCCGCCCTTGAAGCTTACAACTACGGCGTCCGCAGCTTACTGGATGTGACCACGGCCCAGGGAAACCTCGCACAGGCTCAATCCAGTGACGTCCAGGCGCGTGCGCGTGTACTTGCCGCGCTGGCAGAATTCGCCTTCCGAACCGGGGATAAGAGACCATGAATTACAGGAGTAAAGGTTCTATAAAGGCTTGGTTCCTACTCGCTCCGTTGCTGCTGGCGGGCTGTTCACGAGCTCCTTCATTCGACATTCTCGGCTCGTACTTTCCGGCATGGCTCATCTGTCTTGCGCTGGGCGTGGTGGTTACCGCTGCCATCCGATGGCTGCTGTTGCGATTTCAGATTGGGCTTGTCTTTCCAATTGTGGTGTACCCAAGCCTGGTAGCACTTTTCGCGTTCGGAATGTGGCTCGTCTTTTATGGTTAATGAGGATCGAGACAATGGGTTCTGACACCAAGATGAATACTCGCGTGAGCGTTGGGCGCTGGCTGAGTGGCGGCATTGTGGTCGCAGCCGTCTTGCTCGGACTAGTGGTCCTTCACCGAACGAATCACTATCCACGGACCGACGACGCCGAAGTGCTAGCGAACTTCATTGGAATTGCGCCGCAAGTCGAAGGCCGGATCATCCGGTTGCATGTGCACGACAACCAGTTTGTAAAGCAGGGTGAACTCTTGTTCGAGATTGATGAGCAGCCTTATCAGTACGCCCTTGAAAAAGCGATTTCCGATCAATCCACTCTCGAGGGGCAAATCGATGACGAGCGGCGCAGAATCGCCTCACAGGTGAGCGCCGTTTCAGTTGTGAAGGCCAATATTCAGGGCGCTGAGTCTGACGTTGCTCGATACGCAGCAGCAATCGATCAGGCACGAGCTGAGGTGACTAATGCTGAGCAGGGAGTGAGCAGAGCGAAAGCGGAATGGGAGTACGCAAATAACAACCTGCACCGGCTTGAGCCGTTGCTCACCAAGCAGTTTGTCACGGTAGATCAGGTGGACCAGGCCAAGACCTCAGAAATCATCCAAGCCCAGGTCCTCAAACAATCCGAGGCGCGCCTTCGTGCTGCGCAGGCAGCGTTAAGATCAGCCCTTGCGCAATATGACCAGTCCAAAGCGGTAGTGGACCAGAGTAAGGCGCAGCACGAACAAGCCCAGCATGCCATAACTACACTTGGACCAGTGGTCAACCAGCGCGGCGCAAAAAAGTCAGCTGTCGAGACCGCCCGTTACAATCTCAACAACTGTCAGGTCTATGCGCCATTCGATGCTCGCGTGACAAACCTCACTATCTCAGAAGGCGCTTACGCTCATGTGGGTCAGCAGGTATTCACGTTGATTGATGCGCGCACCTGGTGGGCTGTGGCTAACTTCCGTGAAGGTCAGCTGGAACAGATTACTCCCGGAATGCGAGCGGACGTGTACGTGATGTCAAAGCCCAACGTGCGCTTCATGGGAATCGTGGACAGCGTCGGTTTCGGAGTTACCCCGAATGAAGATGTCGTTGGTCGTTTCCAAGAGGGCCTCCCGGATGTCCAGCGAACGCTCAATTGGGTGCATCTGGCGTCGCGGTACCCGGTTCGCATCAGGGTCAACAATCCGCCTCCTGACCTCTTTCGTATTGGTCAGTCAGCCGTTGTCATTATTCGCAATCATTGACTATGGCCACCGTTGCCCAAAACTTGCCGGAGTCTTCTGGTCCATCAGTCTGGTTCTGGGAATTTCTCAAAGAGGAACTCGCGCCGTACCCAGGTAGGGCTGCGGTGGTTGCCCGCATGGTCATCGCCGCAACTATCGTGATGCTCATCACGATGACGTTTCGTATCCCATACGGCGCTTATGGTGCGCTCTATACTCTGACCATTTCGCGCGAAAGTCCTCAAGGGACAGAAAAAGCCGTCAAGACCATCATCATTGCCTATTTTTTAGGAGCAGGCTACCAGTTAATCCTCGGGGTCTTGTTTGGAGGCGACCCCATGTTGCGGCTGCTCTGGATCGTTGTGACATTGCTGATCATCTTCTACTTACTCAGCGTCATGACGAATTTCAACGCGGCTAGCCGCTTCGGTTACATACTAGTCATCACAATTCCCCTGTGGGATCCCAATGTTCCGGCAGGACTAAAGATAGAAAATACGCTCTGGGCGGTCGGAGTGATCACTCTTGCGAGCGTGATCGCCTTGATCATTGAGCTCGTATTTGCGGCAGCGAGGCCCTGGGATGATCTTAGCCGATCCATTGCAGAGCGCCTGCATAGTGTTGAAGAGTTACTAAACTCCTACATCGTAGACGGCGCAGTGGATGAAGAGATAGAGAAGAAGATCACGCACCTAGCCACGGTTGGGACATCGAGATTGCGACGCCTCCTACAACGTTCTACCTACTCGCAGCACTACGGTGAGAAGATGGCCGCCGTTGTAGCTCTAGTCGGGGCACTTGTAGATTTCGCGGCTAGCTTGATGCAACTCAGGACCAGCCTTTCTGAGGAGGAGCGAAAGCGAATCGGCAGGTTGGCCCAGCAGATCGCTAAAATCCGTGACGACTTGCTTAGCGGACGGGTTCCGGTGCGAATGGAGCCCTATAACGAGAGTGAAGCCTCAACAACGATTCCGTTGTTGAATGAGATGGAGAGAACTGTGTCGCTGATCCCTGAGGTCTTCACCGGTTCTCGATCCCTCAGCGCATTTACGCCCTCATCGGTTGGTGATCCGCCGTCCAAACATTTCGTTTCTGACGCGCTAATAAACTTCAATCACCTAAAATTTGCGTTCAAAGGCTGCCTGGCGGCGAGCCTCTGTTACGTTATTTACCATGCTCTTTTCTGGCCAGAGATCAGAACGTCAGTTAATACGTGCTTTCTGACCGCTCTAACCACCATCGGGTTCTCCCATCAGAAGCAGATTCTGAGAATCATGGGCGCCATTGTGGGGGGTGTGCTTATTGGGATGGGAGCGCAGGTGTTCCTTCTGCCTTACATTGACTCAATCGGCGGGTTCACGCTCCTCTTCATAGCTGTAACAATCGTGGCCGCCTGGTTCGTCACATCCAGCCCGCGCCTCTCATATTTCGGGGCGCAGATGGCCATGGCCTTTTATCTCATCAACCTGCAGGAATTCCGGATACAAATCTCACTTACGGTTGCAAGAGATCGCGTCGTGGGAATTTTGCTTGGCATATTCATGATGTGGCTCGTGTTTGATCATATTTGGCGGGCTCCAGCTGTAGAAGAGATGAAGACAGCGTTCATTTTCAACCTCCGATTACTGGCACAACTCGCCAGAGAACCAATTTCAAAAGACCTTAAAGTTGCAATCGAACGGAGCTATTACCTGCGCGAGCAGATAAATACCAATCTTTATAAGGTGAGGACTCTTGCTGATGCTGTTCTGTTCGAATTCGGACCTTCCCGACAGCATCAACTCGCATTGCGTAAACAAATCGAGCGGTGGCAGACCCAACTTCGCATGCTTTTCGTGTTGCAAACTGCTTGGCTGAAATATAGCCTCCAGCTGCCGGGGTTTGAATTACCTGAAGAGCTACGGGAGGCTCAGCTAGACTTCAATGACCGGTTAGCTCGGATGCTGGAAGGTATGGCCGACCGGATCGAAGGTGGACCAGCAGAGGAAAATCCTAATTTCGAGGATGCGGTGGAGTGTCTGGAGCGGAACATCCAGTCTTGCTTTTCGAAAGGATCATCGGAACTACCCGCGGCTCACCTAGAGACGCTTCAAAGTCTGTCCAGCAGAATGAGAAGCTTGACGATTTCGTTAGCCAACGAAATCCAGATAAATGGCTTTCCACTTAAGCACGAAACTTAATGTCGGACACACCAAAAACACTTAATGCGACGACGTACGACACCAGGAGTGTGGTGGATTGGCTTGCGAGTGGCGCGCGTTCAGCTAGAGAGTCTGAGCGAGCAGTCGCCGAAGCGTGCGAACGTCTTTGTGCTTGCGGCATTCCATTGTGGCAGGTGGATGTTTTTGTGCGGACGTTGCATCCCGATATCACCGGACTCCGCTTTCACTGGCAAGCGGGTAGTGACGTTTCGATATCAGCATCGACCTATGACCATCCCAGTGCGGAAGTGAGAAATAGTTTCGTCGAGAGTGTGTGTTCTGACGGTGTTGTAGTTCGTCGCCAACTGTTCAAGGATGAGTGTCGAAAAGAGTTTCCTTTTTTGCAGCAACTACACGACGAGGGAGCAACAGATCTGTTTGCGACACCTTTGGTATTCACCGAAGGCGATATACATGCAGCCTTGTGGACCACTCGGCAACCGAGTGGCTTCACGGACGAACAAATTGCGGCAATAGAAGCTGTTGTTGATCCTCTTGCGAGAGTTGCAGAAGTGCGCGCCCTGCGCCGGATAGCAACTAATCTACTTGATACGTATTGTGGAACACGTTCTGGAAAACGAATCCTAGCCGGTCATATTCGACGCGGACACTCCGAAGTGATCAACGCTGCAATATGGCTCTCCGATATGCGCGGGTTTACTACCCTTTCGGATCAGTTGCCGGCCGAAACCATGATCGATCTTCTAAATCGATACTTTGATTGCCAAGTGCCGGTGATCTTAGACAACGGTGGAGAAGTGTTGAACTTCATGGGTGATGGTCTGCTCGCGATGTTCCCGATCGAACATCCAGAAGAGAGTACGGAAGTTTGCAATCAAGCCTTAGCCGCTGCACTTGAAACGCGAACCAGAGTATTGTCACTGCCAAAATTGAACGGAATTGAGAAACCGGTGAGCTTCGGCTTGGCTTTGCATGTGGGCGATGTTCTTTATGGCAACATCGGCGGCGGTAACCGACTGGACTTTACATGTATTGGGCCGGCTGTGAATTTATCAGCGCGCTTGGAAAAGATAGCTGCCAAACTCGCGCGAACCATCGTTACATCCGAGGAGTTCGCCTCGCATTGCGCATCTTCACTCGTACCTTTGGGCCAGTTTGCCGTGCGTGGATTTGGTGAACCGAAGACCGTCTTTGGTCTCCCTGACGAGAAGACGACCGAGTGACACCGGCGCACTTATAGACGTTTTAGAGTCTGTCCAGCAGAATATGAAGCTTTACCATCGCCCGGGGACAACGAAATCTGAAGAGCTGTTATGCTACTTCCCGGTTCAACTGTTGAATCTGAGAATAGCTCTCACTATCGGACGGGAAGCTCCCGCTCTTCACATCATGATCGTACGCATTAAGAGCAGCCTGAATAATGTCGAACGTGTTAGCGTACGTCCTCAGGAACTTCGGCATAAAGCCTGGATTGAGACCGATCATGTCCTGATACACGAGGACCTGGCCGCTCACACCTGGGCCGGCGCCGATGCCGATCGTTGGAATCTTAAGCAGGTTCGTCACTTGTCGAGCAGCTTCGGAAGGTACGCATTCGAGCACCAGCGCGAAGCATCCAGCATCCTCGAGTTCACGTGCATCGGAAGCAAGAATTGTGACCGCGGGGTTGGTGCGCGCTTGTATTTTCATGCCGCCGAGCGTGTGGACTGATTGGGGTGTGAGACCGAGGTGGCCCATCACTGGCACTCCCGAATCAACGATGTGCCGAACAATTTCAGCATGGCCACGAACGCCCTCAAGCTTAACCGCATGAGCACCCGCGCTCATCAAATCGTGCACCGAATCCATGGCGTCCTTCAATCCTTTGCGGTAAGAAAGAAACGGCAAGTCGGCGACGATGAACTTGGACGGAGCACCCCTGGTGACGGCGGCAGTGTGCAAGGCCATCATTGGCGTGGTAGCCAAAAGAGTATTGGAAAATCCGTGCATCGTCATGGCCACGCTGTCGCCGACCAGGATGCAATCAATGCTCGACTCTGCCACGGCCCGCGCGCTGGAGTAGTCATAGCAAGTGACCATTGAGATCTTGCGTCCTTCGTCCTTCATCTTTTGAAAATCGAGCACGTTCATCACCGAACCAATCCTCTCCGGTTGCTACCTCACATCAATTATTCACTTCCCGACATAGGGCCTGACCATCTTGCCTGGATCGAAGATGCGATCAAATTCAACTTCGGTAACGAACCCCAATTGCAATGCCACAGCCTTCATAGCGCGGAGTCTAACCCGCGATGGGGGAACAGTTCTTTTCTGATTTGGTCTAATGTGTCGGCATCTTGCTTTTGTTTGCGAGTTGCTCGTAACGAGGGCGTACAAGAGGAAGGAAGTTACACGCGGCAGTGTGTGACTTTTGGGCGGCTCATACCTACTCCGGCGCATTGAGTTTAAAGGCAATGAACAGCAGTCTTCGTGAGCGCTCGATTTGCAAAACGACGGCAGTGTTCGGGGCTGTGCGACTTAATGCGGAGCGGAGCTCTTCAATTGTTCTAACGGAAAGGCCATTCAGTGTGTGAATCACGTCGCCGGCTTCAAGTGAAACGCCGGCGGTTGACTCCGCTTCCCTCGCAGCAACGATTACTCCTGAAGGTACTCGCAGGCCCGGCAGCTTGCTCGCAACTTCCGCATCGATGTTCATGGCTAGAATTCCCAGTTGGCTTAATCGACTCTTGTCAGCACGTAATACTGTAGCGACGGTATCAAAGTCACTCGGCAATTCGGTGACTGGAACTGCGAAGGTTAGTTTGGTTGCCCCACGCAGTACTCCGATTTTGATTTGCTCCCCTCCGCTTCTCATAAACATTCTGGTACCGAGCGAGGGTAGATTGTTTACTGGATAACCGTCGATATTCGTGATCACGTCTTGTATTCTTACTCCAGCGATTTCCGCAGGACTGCCGGGTTCGACATCAGAAATTATCACGCCCGCATCGGTAGCCAGCTTTAGACTTGCAGCCAGGTCCGGCGTGATCGCTTGAACACCAATTCCTGTCTCACCGCGATGAAGATGTCCATACTTGCGCAATTGTGGATATGCGTAAGCAACGATTGTGCTCGGAATCGCAAAGCCCAAACCTTCGTTGCCGCCGCCTTGCGAAAGGATGAACGTGTTTATGCCGACGAGTTCACCATCAACATTCACAAGTGGTCCGCCACTGTTGCCGGGGTTTGTTGGTGCATCGCTCTGCACAAAAGTCGCCAGACTATCAGCCTCAAGCTGGCGCGCGACCGCGCTTACTACGCCCATGGTTACCGAATCTTGCAAACCTTCCGGGCTACCAAACGCGAATACAACATCCCCTTGGCGCAGTTTGTTATAGTCGCTAAGGCGAATTGGCGGCAGACCGTTCGCTTCGATCTTCAATACAGCAAGATCAATCTCGTCGTCAGATCCGACGAGGCGTGCTTCGACGCTGCGCGAGTTAACAATCGACTGCTCACCCGAGTCGTTTACCTTGAGCGTCGGCACGCTCACGCGTATGTGCTGCGCCCCACGGATTACATGTGCATTCGTGACGATGTAACCGTCGGGATCGATAATCACGCCAGAGCCGATTTTCTGCCGCATACCGACCGTGAGACTAGTGCTTCCGTTAGCACTTTCTACTGGGCCATAACCGCTGACCTGGATCTGGACGACACTCGGAGTCACTTGTCTGACCAGTTTTCTGACTGCAAAATTGAACTGGTTCAGAGGATTGGACTCGCGAATGGTCGAAACCTGAGCTGACGCGCTTAGACCAAACGACAGACAGGTCAAATAGAGGACAATGCTGAACCTGGTTTTTGATTTCGTAATGGGCATCAGATTATGGCACAACCTCAAAACCGATCTTGTTGGACTGCACTTTTGGACCATCACAACATCCGAGTTGTCGCTGAATTGAGAGTTCATATTTCGCCTGAAAGATATCGGAAAGCCAATTGATGGTCTTGCGTGTCGTTGCTATCAGTAGAGAGTTTTTGCTTGTTATCCAAGGTGGATGTTCCAAAAGCCTCGGCCCCTTCTTTTCCGAAGATGAAAACGACTTACCTCAAGTTTCATTTCAGTCCTTCGACCATGTAGAGCTCGGAAAACTTGCGGTTGACTGAGTAAGCACATCCTTTGCCGTCAGTAGTCATGACAATAGTTTTGCGGGCATGGATTCCCGCCAAGTCGGCTGGCATGACCTCTTTCATAAGCTCTCGGCGTCCGGTCTTGAGGTCAAACCGATAAACTTGGATCGGCAACTCTTTGGTGCGCGCAAGGTAGAGCGAGCGTCCGTCGCTGCTCCAACCAATGATCTCGTCTTCGCTCTCCAGATTTTGAATCGGCTGCGACGTACCACCTTCCACCGGGTAGAAAGAGAGCTGACGCTGGGCATCCGCAGCGATGATCCGTTGGCCGTCTGGAGAGACAAAAGTTCCGTTCCAAGAGGGAGCGGTTGTACCGTCAGGCGTGATGGCGCGAGGCGGCCCGCCGTCGATGCTCTGGACGTAGTAGCACCAGTCGTGGCCCGGCTCCCGACCCTGGAAGACGATTCGCTTCCCATCGGGAAACCAGTTCGCCGGGTAAGCGTATTCTTC
>WNFY01007555.1_pt1 | contig 13581 bp, 13 predicted proteins | sample 5400091 | NCBI WGS metagenome assembly WNFY01 (sample SAMN13153364, study PRJNA577476) | soil metagenome | isolation source: 60 cm soil or saprolite under grassland replicate 1 | place: USA:California | collected 2016-06-15 | reverse complement strand
TGGGGCTGACGCGGGACGGTAGTTGGGTTCCTCGGTATAGCGGCTACCTGACGATCGCGGCGATCTTTGTTGCGTTCGCACTTTCACTATGGGCGCTCGACGGCGCGATCGACGCCGATGGGGCTCGCGTCGGGTTCGACGGGCACAAGTGGGTGGTGGTGGGTGAGCTGGATGTGCACATCGGCATCACGCTCGATGGGCTGTCGGCGATCATGCTTGTTGTCGTGACGAGCGTTTCGCTGCTCGTACAAGTGTACTCGCAGGAGTATATGCGAGGAGATGGAGGGTACAACCGGTACTACGCCTTCATGTCGTTGTTCACGGCGTCGATGCTGGGGCTGGTGCTGGCATCGAACATCGTCCAGCTGTTCGTGTTCTGGGAGCTGGTGGGGCTGTGCTCCTACCTGCTGATCGGGTTCTGGTTCTACAAGGACTCCGCGCGAAGGGCAGCGACGAAGGCATTTCTAGTGACGCGCGTCGGGGACCTCGGTTTTTTGATCGCGATCCTGATCATCTTCTCGGAAACCGGGAAGCTGGGCATCGGCGATATCCACGAGGCGGCCATCGCCGGAGCGGTCGGCTCAACAGCGCTGACGCTGTTCGCGCTGGGTTTGTTCGCGGGCGCGGCAGGGAAATCAGCACAGTTCCCGCTGCACGTCTGGCTGCCGGACGCGATGGAGGGTCCGACGCCGGTCTCGGCGCTGATCCACGCGGCGACGATGGTGGCCGCAGGGGTATACCTGGTGGCGCGGTTCTTCCCGGTGTTTGCGGAGTCCGACGAGGCGATCACGACGGTGGCGGCGATCGGGGCGATCACGGCGATAATCGCTTCGCTGTTGGGGATCATGGCGACGGACATCAAGCGTGTGATGGCGTATTCGACGATCAGCCAGCTGGGGTACATGATGATGGGCCTCGGGGTCTTCGGCATCGTGGCCGCGATCTTCCATCTGTTCACGCACGCCTTTTTCAAAGCGCTGCTCTTCCTGGGAGCGGGATCGGTGAACCACGCAACCGGGACGTTCGACATGCGACGCATGGGCGGCCTGGCGAAGTACATGCCAGTGACGTTCTGGACCGTGTTTATAGCGAGCATGGCGCTCGTGGGGCTCCCTCCGTTGGCGGGCTTCTGGAGCAAAGACGAAATCCTGAGCGACGCCTGGGATGACCGGCCCTGGGTTTTTGTCGTCGCGCTCATCGGTGTCTTCCTGACGGCGGTGTATGTTGGCCGGATGCTGTTCCTAACCTTCGGCGGGGAATACAAGGGGGGCGAGGAATCGGAACACGGAGAACCGGGCGTACACTCGGAGCCGCATGAATCGCCGACGTTGATGCTGGTCCCGCTGGTCGTGCTGGCTGTGATGGCTGCTGTGGCTGGATTGGTGAATATCGACGATGGGCTGAAGACGCTGATAGAGGGCTGGCTGCCAAGAGAGAGCGAGGAGTTGGTGACCCACGGCGGCTTCCAATGGTGGATCGCGCTCTCTTCGACGGCTGCGGGTCTGGCAGGACTGGGGGTGGCCTGGCTGGTATACGGTGCGCGCGTTGTGGAATCGGACCGCGTGCGGCATATCGCGGAGCCGCTACCGGAGATACTCGAGAACAAGTACTACCTTGATTGGCTATACGAAGAGTTCTTCGTGAGGGGGCTGGTGCTGGGCGGCGTTGCGTGGCTGCTCTCCCTCTGGGACCGGTACGTCATCGACGGCGCGGTCAACGGTGTTGGAACAGTCGCAAGGTGGAGCGCCGATCAAGCACGGCTTGTGCAAGCTGGACAAGCTCAGCTTTATGCAAGCGTGATGCTGATCGGCGTCGTGGGTGCAATCGCAGGTATTCTAATCATCGACCCGAAATGAGGTCTGTTTAGGTGTTATCCCTGGCAGTGTTCCTCCCGATCGCCGGTGTGCTTGCCATTGTCTTGCTGCCGAAGGAAGAGGAACACCGGGCGAAATTGATCGCCGCGGGCGTCTCTGCGGTCGTATTGGCGCTGATTGCGTTTATGTTCGTCGATTACGACCGGGACAGGGCCGGATACCAGTTTGTGAATAGCACGACATGGCTTGACTCAGACTTTTCGAATATCAAGCTCAAGTACGCTGTCGGGCTGGACGGCCTTTCCTTGCCGCTAGCGCTGTTGACTGCTTTCCTGGGACTCGTTTCGGTATTGATTTCGTGGCGGATCGAGCTCAGGCCGAGGGAGTATTTCGCCTGGCTGCTCGTTCTGGAGACGAGCCTTCTCGGTGTATTTAGCGCGCTGGACTTTGTCCTGTTCTTCCTGTTCTGGGAGATAGAGCTGGTGCCGATGTACTTCCTGATTTCAGTTTGGGGCAGCGGCAACCGGGTGTACTCGGCGTGGAAGTATGTGTTGTATACGTTCTTCGGTTCCGCCTTGATGCTGGTGGGCATCCTCACTCTCGGGTTTACGGCGGATACGTTCGACATCCGCCAATTAGCGCGAATCGGAGACATAAACGACGCGATCATCCCCACGTGGGCGATCTTCACGCTGATCATCTCGGCGTTTCTAATCAAGCTACCGATCGTGCCGCTTCACACGTGGCTGCCGGATGCCCACACGGATGCTCCGACGGCGGTGAGCGTGATCCTGGCGGGCGTGCTTCTGAAAATGGGCGGCTACGGCATCCTGCGCATGAGTCTTTCAATCATGCCGGACGTTGCACGCGACGCTTCCATATGGCTGGCTATCATCGCTGCGGTGAGTATCTTGTACGGGGCGCTGATGACGTTGATCCAGCAGGACTTGAAGCGGCTCATCGCGTATTCGAGCGTGAGCCATATGGGCTATGTACTACTGGGCGCGTCTGCGATTGGTACGGTCGGACTGACGGGCGCGTCGATGCAGATGCTGACCCACGGACTGATCACGGGGATGCTCTTCGTGCTCGTCGGCATGGTGTACGACCGTGCCCACACGCGGAACATCGCCGATCTCTCGGGGCTTGCGCCGCGCATGCCCTTCATAGCGGTGATGATGGTGGTGGCGGGGCTGGCCTCCCTCGGGCTGCCGGCACTCGCGGGGTTCGTCTCGGAAGTGACGGTGTTCCTGGGCACGTTCGAGAAACACGAGGTAATGACGATTGCGGGTGTAATTGGCATCGTCTTCGCCGCCGGCTACATCCTGTGGACGATCCAGCGCGTCTTCTGGGGTGCGCCCGACCCGCGCTGGGAGTCGCTGGTGGACGCGACGGCTTGGTGGGAGCGGGGGCCGTTGCTGGCGATGACGGCGGCGATCGTAGCCATCGGCATATATCCGGCGGTGATGATGGACTTATTCGAGAGCGGTGTGACGCCTATAGCGCAGAGGCTAGGGTAGGGAGTACCGAGCGTTGGGTGCCCAGTGCCGAGATACTGATTGATGGAAGACATCAACCGGTTCGGGCCTGAGCTGGCGCTGCTGATCGCGGCGGGGCTGATCGTCGTAGGAGACGTGACGCTGCCAATGCGAGGCGGCACAAGGCGGGTTGCTAGCGTCGCCCTCGGGCTCGCAGGGCTGGCCGTGTCTGCACTGTGGTCGCTTGTGCTGATCGTTGCGGACGAGCGGGGGAACGCGTTCGACGGACTGATGGTCGTCGACGACTTCTCTTTATTCTTCAATTTCCTGTTCGTGGGTATCGCGGCGGTCATCATCCTCGCCTCGGTTGACCTGCTCGAGAAAAGCCGGTTTCGGGCGGAGTACGTGGCGCTGGTCCTCACTTCGACGGTGGGGATGATGTTGATGGCGAGCACGGTGGACCTGATCGCAATCTTCGCCGCGCTGGAGCTGCAGGCGATCAGCTTCTATGTGCTCGTGGCCTTCCTCAAGGACGGGCGCTCAAGCGAGGCTGCGCTGAAGTATCTGTTGCTTGGGGCGGTAAGCACGGCGCTGACGCTCTACGGGATGGCCTACCTGTTCGGGCTTTCGGGCTCAACGAATCTGAACGACATCGCAGCCTTCGTGGCGGGCGCTGATTCCGGGACGCGGCCGGCGCTGGTATTGGCGGCGGTGTTCCTGGCGGCGGGCCTCGGTTTCAAGATGGCGGTCGTGCCGTTTCACATGTGGGTGCCGGACGTCTACCAGGGGGCGGCGACACCTGTGACCGCGTACCTATCAGTGGCGAGCAAAGCGGCGGGGTTTGCGGTGGTCATGCGGGTGTTTGTCGTCGCTCTGGGGCATGGGCTGATCTCGAGCGATTGGTCGAACATGTTCGCGGCGATCGCGGCGATCTCGATGACATTGGGCAACGTCGCGGCGCTGGCCCAATCGGACATCAAGCGGATGCTCGGCTACAGCAGCATCGCGCAGGCGGGGACGTTTCTGATTGGGCTGGCGGCGGTGGCGGCGAATGACCCGCAGTTGCTTCTTGGGACTAGCTCCGTCGTGTTCTTCCTCGGTACGTATGCGTTCACGAACCTCGGCGCATTCATCGCGATCATCGCAATCTCGAATAAGATCGGCTCGGACCAGATAGACGACTACGCGGGTGTGGCGCGGCGGTCTCCCTGGTTAGCCGCGGGCCTGACGGCATGCTTGCTGTCGCTGACTGGGATTCCACCACTCGCGGGGTTCTGGGGGAAGTTCTGGGTATTCAACGCGGCCGTCCGGGCTGATCTCGTTTGGCTCGCGCTGATCGGTGTCCTGAACAGCGTGATTTCGGCCTATTACTACGTTAGCGTTGTGCTGAAGATGTACACGCAGGAGCCAGCCAACGACGAGGCGTTCCAGCCGAGCCCGTATCTGGGACTGGCGATGACGGCTGCCGTCGTGGGGCTGGTGGCAGTCGGCTTGTATCCCGCACCGCTGCTGGACGCTTCGGAGTCGGCCGCGGCCGTCCTCGGCTAGAGTCGGTCCGTTATGGCGACGATCCATTCAGTTCTTATTGCCGTGGACGAAGAGATCGTAGCGGCCATTGAAAGCGACCGGCTCGAAGCGCTTGCGGATGCCGTTATGGACGCGGAAGGTCTTCCGCTGGGGGAGTTAGGTGTCGTTGTTACCGACGACGAGACTATCCGTGAGCTGAACCGCGAGTATGCGGGGGACGACACGCCGACCGATGTGCTCGCCTTTTCCCTGAGAGAGGGCGAAGAGTTCGCGTCGCCTGACGGTGTGTTGCGGTTGGGCGAGGTCATCATCTCGTATCCGACGGCACGCCGACAGGCGGCAGACGCGGGAATCCCCGTCGAACGAGAGATCGAACATCTGCTGGTTCACGGGGTCCTTCACCTGCTCGGATACGACCACGCGGAGCCGCAAGAGGAAGAGCGGATGCGGGCCCGGGAGCGGGACCTACTGGCGGCGTTTAACTGACGCGATGGCCTATAACTCGATAACAGGCGAAGCTATAATTACCCGTAGTGAGCGAGGTCCTTTACCGGAAGTGGCGCCCCCAACGCTTCTCGGAAGTCATGGGGCAAGAGGCTATTACCCGCACTCTGCGCAACTCTGTCGCGTCTGACCGCGGGCTTGCGCACGCTTACTTGTTCAGCGGGCCGCGTGGGACTGGAAAAACAACTCTCGGCCGCCTGTTGGCGAAGGTCGCGAACTGCGATCGGCCCGACGAGGGGGAGCCGTGCAACGAATGCGCCTCTTGCCTCGCCTTCAATGAAGGCCGTGCGATGGACTTCATCGAGCAGGACGCGGCCAGCCACAACAGCGTCGATGATATCCGGCAACTGCGCGAAAACGTCGTGCTCACGCCGATGGCGGGTGGGAAGAAGGTCTACCTGCTGGACGAGGTCCACATGCTGAGCAAGGGCGCCGAGAACGCGCTACTCAAGACGCTCGAGGAGCCGCCGGCGCACATTATCTTCGTCCTGGCGACGACGGAGGCACATAAGGTCGAGGCGACGATAATCTCTCGCTGCCAGCGGTTCGACCTGCGCCGGATCCCGTTGAGTGCCATTGTGGAGAGGCTCGTGGAGATCTGCCAGGCCGAGGGATATTCGCTCGAGGAAGCCGCGCTGGAGGAGATCGGCCGGAGCGCGACGGGGAGCCTGAGGGATGCAATCAACGGCCTCGAGCAGGTGGTCACATACTATGGCCAGTCGCCATCACTCGAGCAGGTGCGCGAGGCGTTGGGGCTGGTTGTCGACGTGCGAAGCGCAGAGCTTGCGAGGCTGGCGCTGGATGGGAATCTGGCCGGTGGACTTGCGTTGATAGCCGCCGTGCGCGATGACGGGGCCGACATGAAGCATTTCTGCAAGCAAGTGGTCGGTTACCTGCGGAACCTTCTGCTCGCAAAGACGGGCGCGCTGGAAGCGCTCGACCTACCACGGGAGGCCGCAGATGAGGCTAAGGAGGCCGGTGGCAAGCTCGACCGTGACAGGATCGTGCGAGTACTAAGGGCGTTCGCGCTCGCCGACTTCAGAGACGATTCGCCCGCCTCCGGCGGCTCATTGCCGCTGGAGCTGGCGCTCATGGAGGTGGCATCAGGCGGAAGAGCCGCGCCGGTTGATGTGACTCCGCCAACAGCGGAAGTGGCCATCGCGGTGGATGATGGCAAAGTGGATACGATCGAACTGGCTGTTGAGCGAGAGATAGAGGCCGCGCCGAGGGATGGAACGCCGGTCCGGGCGGCAAGCTCTACTGACACGATGGGTCTCCTGGACCGCGTGCGGCAAGCCTGTAAGGATACCGACAGACAGCTGTCCGGGCTGCTGAACGGGTCGTGCGAGGTGAAATCGGAGGAAGTCGAGGTTGTAACGCTAGGGTTCTACCATACGTTCCATCTTGAGAGAATCGAGTCAGGGCCGTACGCGAAGCGGCTGGAGGAGCTATTTTCGAGCGTGCTGGGACGGACGGTGAGAATCGCCTTTGAGCATTCGCCCCGAGAACGCGTCGTGAGGCCGGCGGCGAAGGGCGGGCACCTTGTGGAGGCGGCGCGCCAGTTGGGTGCGAGACCAATCGGAAGAACATCAGTAGAAGGAGGGCCGGATGGCGAGCCGCGGCGGGACGAATCCTGACTTCATGAAGCAGCTCCAGCAGATGCAGGGACGGATAGCAGAAGTACAGCAGAGGCTGGACGAGACGGTAATCGAGGCGTCGTCAGGTGGCGGTGCCGTCACCGTCAAGATGAACGCGCACCCATCGCTTCAAGAGATCACGATCTTGCCCGAGGTGATTGATCCAGACGACGCCGAGATGCTGCAGGACCTGATCCAGGCGGCGATGAACGACGCGCTCGAGAAGATCAGGGCGAGCCAGATGCAGCAGCTGGCGGGCCTGGCGGGCGGTCTTAACATCCCCGGACTGACATCGTAAGCCCGAGGTGACCCGCACGTGAACGAATCGACGCCGGCGACGGCGGCGCCGCTGGCGCGCCTGATCGACGAGCTGTATAAGCTGCCCGGCATCGGCCCGAAAAGCGCCCAGCGTCTGGCCTACTACCTGCTGCGAATGCCGGCGGAGGAGGCCCGCGCGCTGGCTTCGGCGATCGTTGAGGTGAAGGAGCGGGTGACTTTCTGTTCCATCTGCCAGAACGTGACTGAAGTGGACCCGTGCCGCATTTGCATGGACGGCGAACGCGATCGCTCGATTATCTGTGTCGTTGAGGAACCGCTGGATATTCTGGCGATCGAGCGGACACAGAGCTATCGCGGGATGCACCATGTGCTGCACGGGGCGATTTCGCCGATCGACGGTATCGGACCGGAGGACCTGAAAGTCTCGGAGCTGCTTCAGAGGCTGCGCTCGGGCGAGGTCCACGAGATCATTCTGGCCACGAACCCGAACCTGGAGGGCGAGGCCACAGCGATGTACCTGACGCGCCTGCTGCGGCCGCTCGGCGTGCTCATCACGCGGCTGGCGAGAGGATTGCCCGTGGGGGGAGACCTGGAGTACGCCGACGATGTGACGCTAAAGCGGGCACTCGAGGGGCGGCAGGAGATCGAGAGCTAGCATGTCTGCGCCGCGGATGTACAAGACGGAGGCAGTCATTCTCCGCCAGCGCCGACTGGGGGAGGCGGACCGTATCCTCTGCATATACACGCCTGCCTACGGGAAGATGGATGTGAAGGCTCGGGGCGTGCGAAAGACGACGAGCCGGATGTCCGGGCACCTCCAACCCCTGACGCGCTGCATGCTGCAACTGGCGCAGGGGCACGTTAGTGACGTCGTTGCCGGATGTGAGACGCTCGAGAGCTTCCAGCCGCTTCGAGAGAACCTCGACCGTCTGAGCCGGGGGCTGTACGCCGCGGAGCTCATCGACCGGTTCGCGCCCGAGCGGATGCACAGCTTCCCAACCTACCGGCTGTTCGTGGAGACGCTGCGCAGGTTAGCGGAAGCGGAGGACCTGGACCAGACGCTGCGATTCTTCGAGATGAGGCTCCTGGACCAATGCGGCTTCCGACCGGAACTGGAGGCGTGCTCGGGGTGCGGCTCGCGTTTGGAGGCGGTGGATAATTCCTTTGCGCCAATAAGCGGCGGTGTTGTTTGCCATGTTTGCGCGGGAGGCATTGCAGGAGCGCGGGTGCTTTCGCTGAACGGCTTGAAGGTGTTGCGACTGCTGCAGCACGGATCGTATAACGATGCCATGCGGGTGCGGATCGAAGGGCCGCTGGCGCGAGAGGTCGAGACACATCTCCGGAGCTTTATCGTGTCTGTGCTCGAGCGCGACGTAAACGCGGCGGCGTTCATTGAGCGGCTGCGGCGAGAGGGCGCGCGGCACGCGGTGGAAGCCTGAACGTGCCGCTATACGAATATTATTGCGAGGTGTGCGACAAGGTGTTCGACGCGCTGCGCTTGGTGCGCCAGTCCGAGGAACCGATGGCGTGCCCAAGTTGCGGAGGCGATGCGGACCGGATTATGCCGACGACTTTCGCTTCGATGTCGCGGAAGGAAGGTTGGCGTCAGCGGGTGCCCTACCACCACAAGCCGGTGCGAAGCGGGGCCCCGACGAAGACGATCGCCCGGGTGAAACCGAAGGACGAAGCCGCGCGTAAGGGGAAGGCGGAGGGAGCGAAAGGCTAAAATGCCGCTTTACGAGTACTACTGCGAGAGCTGCAACGGGATTTTCGAGGCGATCCGCGAGATGCGGGAGGCTTCCATCGCAGTCCCTTGTCCCGAATGTGACCGAGACGGCGAGCGCATAATGTCAAGCTTCAACGCCTTCACGTTTCGGGATGGCTACCCGCGAAGAATTCCGGATAAGGGGACGTACTGGCACATGGGGCAGGAGGTCAAGAAGCGGGCGACGCGCATGAAGGGGTGGGAGCACCCCGAGCTAGCCAAGCCCAAGCCGAAACCGCGGGCGACGAAGGGGGAGTCCCGAGCACAGCGAGATAAGCGGCTCGCGGCTCTGCGAGAGGCGCGTTATCGCGACCGTTGGGGGATCGATAAGGATGGCTTCCCGACGGTGAAGGATGGCTTCCCGACGGTGAAGACGAAGGCGCCGGAAAAGGAAAAGAAGGTCCTGCCGGCGGGGTAGGCACTCACCCCCGCTCCTCTCCGGTGCGCGGGAGAGGGGAATGGCGAATGCTAGAGGCGCCGGCGCAGCAGTGTTCGCCGGCCGCCGCTCCAGCGAGGTGATCGGGCTGAGAATCCGAGCTTCTCATAAAGGCCCATCGCTTCGACGTTTCGTTCATTCGTATCGACTGATATTTGACGGGAGCCGAATGATCTGGCCTGCTCGATTGCGAACTGGATAAGCGAAGCGCCGACGCCTTGCCTACGTGCAGCCGGCATGACGAATAGGTCTTCGATATCAGCTTGCGGGCCCTGCGTCCATAACGAGAATCGATATCGCTGCTGGACGTAACCGATGCAATCAGCGCCCGAGTCGGCAGCGATAAAGAACCGGGTATATTTGTCCGGCAGTAGCCGGCGGACGAGGAAACTACGCAGCTGGTTTTCGGTTGGTAACTCGCGGCCCTGGTGGTCACGAAAAGCCAGAATTAGGCTCGTGAGGCAGTCGATGTCGCGGTCAGAGGCGATCCGGACTATCGCGGTCAGTCCTAGCTCCGGCGGTCGAGAATGTAGTCGGTGAGGTCGCGGAGAGTCTGACGGTCCTCGAGGTCGGGTAGGACATCCAGGGCGTCGTTCGCGCGGCGCGAGAAGTCGCGGGCCAACTCGTATGATTCTTCGATAACGCCGGAATCAAGGGTAGCCTGAACGGCCTCGGCCAGACGCTCTCGCGACGGGCGCGCGAAGTACTTCTGTACTGGGTTTGACTTGGGCGAGCGGTCCATCAAGAGCAAGGAGGGCAGGGTAAGCGTTCCCTGCATGAGGTCGCTACCGACCGGCTTGCCCATTGCGGCCGGGTCTCCCGTGAAGTCGAGAATGTCGTCCACGACCTGGAAGGCCATGCCGAAGTTGTAGCCATAGTCGCGGAAGGCCTGAGTCCATTCGTCCGGCTGGCCGCTGACGATCGCGCCGCCTTCGCAGGCAGTCGCGAACAGCGAGGCAGTCTTGCCGCCGATGCGCTGGAGGTAGTCGCGGATTGTCTGACGGCTGTCGTAGGCAGTGAGGTCCTGGCGGATCTCGCCTTTTGCCATGATCATGAGCGTGTCAGAGAAGAGGCGGACGACGCGGAGATTGTCCGTCTTGACGACCTGGTCGGCGGCGTGGGCGAAGAGATAATCGCCGAGCATGACCGTGGTCGAGTTGTGGAATGCGCTATTGACGGTGGGACGGCCCCGGCGCGTAGATGCTTGATCGATGACGTCGTCGTGAACGAGTGTCGCGGTGTGAAGGAGTTCGACAGACGCGGCGAGTGGGACGAGGAGACCGAGATCGTAGCGGCCGAAACGGCCGCTGAGGAGAGCAAGCGCCGGACGCAGAAGCTTGCCGCCTCCGGATAGGACGACATCGAGCATGTCCCCCAGCGGCCCATAATCCGCGTGTTTGAGCGATTCGAATACCTGCTCGACGTGGGAGAGGTCTTCCTGGACGGCGCCATAGAGGAGCCGGGTCTTCAAGGGCGCTCCACAGCCGCTTCAACTACGAACTCGGTGATATTGCCCAGCGCGAAGAGCCGTGCGGCGGCGCTCGCCGTGCCCTGTGCGACCTCCGAGGCGGTCTCGGCCCGCAGCTCGGCTATTTGCCTGATCGTCTCGATGATGTAAGGGGGTTCGTTGCGCCGGCCGCGGCGCGATTGGGGAGTCAGGTACGGCGCGTCCGTCTCAACAACCATCGAGCGAAAGGGAATGCCACGAGCGACGGCGCGCGTCTTTTCGGCGTTGGGATAAGTCACGGTGCCGGCGATGGAGATTAGGAAACCAATCTCGATATAGCGAAGGGCGAGAGGTGTGTCGCCCGCGAAGCAGTGCATCACGCCGAGAGGCCGGTCCTTCGGCCACTCCGGGAGCACGTCTTGCGAGTGAGCAGCCAAGACATCGAACGCCTCTTCGTCGGCGTCTCTGGCGTGGATAACGACGGGCAGGCGGAGCGATCGGGCGAGCTGAAGCTGCTCGCGAAACGCCTCGCGCTGGGCTGACGGCGGCGAGAGGTTGCGATAGAAGTCGAGGCCGATCTCGCCGATGGCGACGACACGCGGGTTTTCTGCCAGTCGCGCCAACGCGTCCGTATCGGGGGGCGAAAGCGTCTTTGCATCGTGAGGATGGACGCCAACGGTCGCGTAGATGTTCTCGAAGGATTCTGCCATCTCGACAGCGCGGCGACTGCTTTCAAGGTCGTAGCCAACCACCACGAGGGCGGCGACCCCGGCTTCGCGGGCGCGCTGAACGACCGCTTCGTGTTCGCCTTCGAATTTCGGGTCCTGGAGATGGCAGTGAGAATCTATGATGCCTTCAACGGGGCTCATATCAAGAGCCGAGCCTTGCTTCTTCCTCTTCGACGATCGCGAGGTCGAGCTTTTTGAACAGCGGTTCAGGCTGGGACAGGGGACGGCCGGCGGGCGGCGCCTGAAGTCTCCAGCCCGCGTCGCGGAGCGGTGTCTCGTTGCCAAGATACCCGTGGAGGGTCTCGCAGCTGAATGGCAGATACGGCGAGAGCGCGACGTTAAGACCGCTAATGGCGCCGATGGCTGTGTGCAGCACTGTAGCGCAACGTTCGCGGTCTTCGCTGATGAGCTTCCAGGGCGCGTTCTCTTCGATATAACGGTTCGCTTCACGCGCTACTGACATCGCGGACTCGAGGCCGGCGCGGAAGTGGCAGAGGGCGATGTTCTGGCCGGTCTCGACTATCGCCTGGTTCGATCTGGCGACTAGTGCGCGATCATCCTCGCTAAGCGGTCCGGGCTTGGGAACTGATGCGTCGAAGTTGCGGTAAGCAAAGCTGAGGACGCGGTTCACGAGGTTACCCCAGGTGGCGACGAGCTCGTCGTTGTTACGGCGCACGAAATCCGTCCAAGTGAAGTCGGAGTCCGAGCTTTCGGGCATAGTCGCTGCGAGGTAATAGCGAAGGGGATCGGGATCGTAGCGCGAGAGGAAATCGGGCACCCAAACAGCCATTCGCCGGCTGGTCGACGCCTTGCTGCCGCGAATAGTCAGGTACTGGTTGGCAGGGACGTCGTAGGGGAGGTTGTATTCCTCGCCTATGGCGGCGCTGTAGCCCATCAGCTGAGCTGGCCAGCTGAGGGTGTGAAACCAGATGTTGTCTTTGCCGATGAAGTAGTAGCTCTTCGCCTGGGAGTCCTGCCAGAAGTCCCGCCAGCGCTCCGGCTGGGCGTTCTGCTCGGCCCATTCGATTGCCGCCGAGAGGTAGCCGACTACGTTTTCGAACCAGACATAGATGCGCTTTTCGCTGTAGCCCCCGACGGGAATAGGGATGCCCCACTCAAGGTCTCGCGTAATCGCGCGGTCGTGTAGCCCTTGCTCGATAACGCCGAGGGAGAAGTTGACGACGTTCTTACGCCAGTGCTGCTTGGGAGGAAAAAATGTTCCGAGTCGCGAAGCTCGGGCTCGGAGCCGTCGAATTTGCAGCGGCGATCAGTGAGGTCGATGGGGTCGAGAACGTTACCGCAGTTATCGCACTGGTCGCCGCGGGCGTTGGCATCGCCGCAGATGGGGCAGGTGCCCTCGACGTAGCGGTCGAGTAGGAAGCGTTTCTCAACTGTGCAATACGGCAGCTTCATGCTCGCCTGGTAAATGTCGCCCTTGTCGAGCAAGCGGAGAAACATGTCCTGCACTATACGGATGTGGTTATCGGTACCCGTGGTCGTGTAGAGGTCCCAGCTGATGCCGAGGCGCTTCCAGGAATCGAGAAATTCGTTGTGGAACCGAGAGGCTACGTCAGCGGGAGTGCGACCTTCCTGTTCGGCGCGAACGGTGATCGGCGTCCCGTGCAAATCGCTGCCAGAGACCATGAGGACGTCGTTGCCGGCGGCGCGGTGGTACCGGGCGAAGACGTCTGCCGGGAGGTAGGCGCCGACGATCTGGCCGATGTGTAGTGATCCGTTGCTGTAGGGCCAAGCGACGCCGATGAATATTTTCTCGGGCATATAGGTTCCAGTCGGATTTTAGCATGGGGTATTACAGTGCCGAGTGCCCGGTGCTAATCGCCGAGTGATCCGTGGTCAGCGCTGATCCTCGCTGAATTTCAGCCAGAGCGCGTAGACCTCGCGGCGTGAGCGACCGGTGGCGGCCGTCACGGCCTTGACGGCGTCTCGCGCCGAGAGACCGCGGTCT
>WNFY01004068.1_pt1 | contig 13583 bp, 14 predicted proteins | sample 5400091 | NCBI WGS metagenome assembly WNFY01 (sample SAMN13153364, study PRJNA577476) | soil metagenome | isolation source: 60 cm soil or saprolite under grassland replicate 1 | place: USA:California | collected 2016-06-15 | reverse complement strand
CCCGCACCAACGAGCGATGCGGCTCCGAGCCCGACGAGGAGAACAGTGCTCAGACGCTTCATGCCGTCTCCGAACCTACGCCGCGCTCGTTACGAAACGATCAAGGTCCGGTTAGCGTTTCGGGCCGCTGCTGACGACGAGGTCGACCTTCGAACCGCCGGGAAGAACGGCGCCGAACTTTGGCTTCTGGGAAAGGACGCGGCCGCCGGGCTCTCCGGATCGCGCTTCCTCGCGGACTTCGCCGACGCGGCAGTGGGCGTCCTCGAGAGCCCGCGTCGCGTGCTCGAGCGTTATCTCGCCGCGCAGACCGCCGGCGCTGACGTCCTGAACGGCGCAGAGCCCCGGCGTGTTGATGAACACCAACACCGTTCGCTCCTCGGAATTGGCGGTGACGAGATCCTGCCTTCCGTCACGGTTGACGTCGCCGACCGCAAGCACGAAGTCGGAATCCTGCGCCCCGACCGGGTAGTCGATCTGCTCGCCGAACCTCGTGTCGCCCGAGCTGAGGAGGACGGAGACCGCCGAGTTCGCGTATCCGAGCCAGTGCGCGAAGAGGACATCGGCCCTTCCGTCCCGGCTCACGTCATGCGCGGCAATCGCCGTGATGCTCTCGTCGTAGCCGGCGGTTTGGAGATACGCCTTCCCGGGGCCGAACCTGCCGTCGCCCTCGTTCGCGAAACCCGAGATCCACGACGGGTAGAGCGTCGGTCCGCCCTCGTCGTCCTGGAAGTCCCCGGTCTCGTCGTTGGAGGCGACTGCCAGATCTTGCTTGCCGTCTCCGTTGAGGTCCGCGGGGACGACCCAGGACGCGCCAGAAGTGTCGTCGTACCGACGCCCGCGCCCGAAGGTGCCGTTGCCCCGGTTGAGCAGAAAGGCCGAAGAACCTTCGTAACTCGCGGTCGCCAGATCCAGCTTGCCGTCTCCGTTGAGGTCGGCGATTGCGACTGAAATCGGCACGTCGCCCGCGGGGTAGCCGGTCGGTGACGAGAAACTGCCGTGGCCGCGATTGAGGAGCACCGAGACGACGGCTTGGTCGGCGGTCGCGAAGTCCGGCTCGCCGTCGCCGTTGAGGTCGCCGGCAGCAACAGCATTGGCTGTGCCGCTGGTTTTGTACGTGCCAGCCGCCCGCAAGCTGCCATCACCGCGGTTGAGCAGCACGGAGACGGTCTTCCGGTGGCCTGCCACGACGACGTCCCTCGCGCCGTCGCGGTTGAAATCGGCGATCGCAAGCGACGAACCACCAGGCTGGTAGTCGGTTCGCTTCGTGAACTTGCCATGGCCCTGGTTGAGCAGGACGGAAACTGCCGCGGAATCCGTAGTCACGATGTCCCCGAGCCGATCGCCGTTCAGGTCGGCGACCTCCACCGCCGTCGGATCGCTCCCGGTCTCGTAGCTGACGGGAAGGGCAAACGAGGGCGCTCGCGTGCTGACCGGCGCCGAGGCATGCGGCCGCGACGCGACGCCGCCACAGCCGACGGGGAGGACCAGCGCCACCCCGATGCCGGCCAGAAGTGCGGCGGCGCTTGGCAATCTCATCAACGTTGACCCCTACTGACCAAGAGGTTGACCCTGGCGCCCTTCCGCAGAAGTGCACCCCAGGCGGGGCGCTCCGAGATCACCAGGCCCCGCCGGGAGCTCGAGTACGCGTAACGGATCCTGCCCACACTGCAACCCGACTGGGGGAGCCTTTGCTTCGCGTCACGCAGGAAGTTGCCGACGACGTCCGGCACGGCGCAACGGCCGAAACCGTTCACGAGAACCGACACTGTGCCGGAGTAGTTGTTGGCGGTCACGACGTCGAGGAGCCCGTCACCGCTCACATCTCCGAGCGCAGGCGTCGGGTCACACCCATTCTCCCAGCCGGTCGAGAACGACCGTGTCCGGCCGAGCTTCCCGCGCCCGTCGTTCGCGAGCACCTCCACGCTCGCGCCGTCGCCGCTTTCGCAGTCCTCTTCATTCGGTGGAATCGGGAATCCGGTGACGACATCCGGCCGCCGGTCGCGGTTGAGATCGCCGACCGCAAGCCCCTGCTCGTACCCGGTTTCGTACCACCGCGTCCGCCCGAAGCTCCCGTCGCCGCGGTTGAGGAGGACCGACACGCCGTCGCCGGCGGTCACGACGTCGGGCTTCCGGTCGCCGTTCATGTCGGCGATCGCGACGGCGTCGCCGTAGCTCCGGTAGCTGCGCGGCGCCAGCAGGCCCGCGCCGCTGTTCAGGTACACCGAGACCTTCGGCGAATCGGCGGCCACGAGATCGGCTCTCCCGTCGCCGTTCAGGTCGGCGCTCGCAAGCGCCAGAGACGGCCCCGGAATCGGATACTCGACGTGCGCGCCGAAGCTGCCGTCGCCAGACCCCGGAAGCAGCGAGACCGTCGGCGTCGAATCGTCGGAGCTATCGTCGCCGAGGTTCGCGGTGGCGAGATCCGGCTTCCCGTCGCCGTTCAGGTCGCGGATGACGAGGCCGTAGGTTCCGGCCCCGGTCGCGTAATCCTGTGTCGACCCAAAGCGCGCGCCACCTAGGTTGAGAAGCACGGAGACCGTCGAGTCGAATGAGTTCGCTACGGCGAGATCGGGCCTGCGATCAGAATTGAGATCGCCGATCGCAACTGAGGCGGGATCGCGCCCTACTCGGTACTCCCGCTTCACCGGGAAGCGACCGCGGCGTCTGTTCAGCAGGACCGAGACTGTGCCTCCTCCATTCGCGACGGCGAGGTCGAGCCTGCGGTCGCCGTCGAGATCGGCGACCGCGACCGAGGCCGGGTGACGTCCGGCTCGGTAGTTGTGGGGGCCGCCGAACGAGACAGACTTGCTCTGCGCGGCGGCGGACGCCTCGACAAGAACCAGCACCAAGACCCCGATAGCGGCGAGACGCTTCATGGCGCCATCCTCCGCCCGCTTCCCAACGAGCCGGTAACGCCCGCGTAACGGTTCTGCAACAGCGGTAGGTTCTCCGCATGCTGCGTGAGGTTGCGGAGTACCCGAACTCGTTCGGCCCGCTGGGGCCGAGCGACGAGCGGATCGACACCGGGCGCTACACGCTCTGCATGGCCTCCGGGCGCAAGTGGAACACCGTCCAGCGGCAGCGATTCCCCCTTGAGGAGGTCGACGCCGTGATCGGCGAGGTTCGAGCGACGCTCAAGGAGCGCGGCCGGACGCAGACGCAGTGGGAGGTCGGCAGCTCCGCCGCGCCCGGGCTCGTCGACGCGCTGCTCGAGCGCGGGATCGAGCGAGACAAGGAGCCGTACGCAGTCGCGCTCGTCCTGACCAGCGAACCGCCCGCTATCGCGCCAATGTTCACGGCGCGGCGGGTCGAGACTTTCGAGGAGTACGCGGCCGCGAACACCGTCCAGTGGGAAGCGTTCGAGTCATCGGCCGAGGACATCGCCGAGAGCCGGGAGCTCCTGCCGCAGCGCTACCGCGAGACCGTGAACGTCATGCACGCCGTCTGGCTCGACAGCGAGATCGTCTGTGCCGGCACCTCAGCGCCGACCGAGCACGGCTTCCTGCTGTACGGAGGCGCCACGGCCAAGCGCGCCCGCGGGCGCGGCGCCTACAGGGCGCTCAACCGTGCGCGCTGGGACGACGCGGTTGCCCGCGGCACCCCGGCGCTGATCACGCAAGGCGGCTCGATGTCCAGGCCGATCCTCGAGAGGCTCGGCTTCGAGCGGGTCGGCGAGGTGCACATGCTCATGGACGTCTTCGGCTAGCGGCGGAACAGCCGCCGGACGAAGAAGGCAATCCGGCGCCAGACGTTCATCGAGTGCTCGCGCTTCTGCGTCGGCGCGAAGACCTTGCCTTCGAGCTCGCGCGCCTCGGCACCGATCGATTCGCCGAGCCCGGCCCTGTTGTCTCCCTCGATCTCGGCGCTCGTCGCCGGCTCGAGGTACTCGCCGAGCTGGTTGACCTGTTCCTTCGTCAGCTTCAGGCGGACAGTGCCCTCGGTGATCTCGGCCACCTGCTCGGCCGGCAAATAGCGCGGCTTGCCGAAGGCGCTCGTCGCGATCGCGAGCCCGTCGAAGATGTCCAGGCTGCTGTCGCCGGCGATCTCGTCGACCTGGCCGACCTCGCTCCCGTCGGAGGCGATCACCTTCCAGCCCGTCTCGATCATCAGCCAGGAAACCGGATCCGCCATCGGATCTGAGTCTGACTGATCCCGTCGCAGAACGGTTACCGACTCGTCACGGGATTGTTGCGAGGGGGGCACAGGATGGGTCGCGTCATCGAACTGGAGGGCAACAAATGAAGTCATCGCTCCTCATCTCTCTCGCCGCCGCGGTCGTGCTCGCAGCGGTGGCCGCGTCCTCGGCGGCGGCCGGCCGGACCGTGCTGCCCGGCTTCCGCACCCCGTCGGGAAACATCAGGTGCTTCGTCGTCGACAAGCTGTACTGCTCGATCCAGCACTCCGCCTACGGCGCCAGGTTGCAGGCCCGTTGCGACCTCGACTGGCACGGATTCGAGCTCGGGCCAGCCGCGAAGGGGACGGTCTACTGCACGAGCAACGCCCCGTACGACATGGGCAAGCAGCGCCCGAGCAACAGGATCCTCGCTTACGGCAAGAGCTTTCACCGCGGCGCGTTCACGTGCTCGTCCCGCCGCACCGGGATCACCTGCCGCAACCGGAACGGCCACGGGCTCTTCATCTCGCGCCAGGCCTGGCGGGACTGGTAGCTCCTCTCCCGAGAGCGAGAGCGTCCGCTGGAGGCGCTCTCGCTCCGGCCCCGATGCCAGCCGACGAAGGCGCCGAGCGGATTCGAACCGCTGTACGGCGAGGATAGGGGCGGGGAGCCGGATGCCCGCGAACCGGCTGCGGCTGACGCCTCCGAACTGCCTGTCGAGCTTCAACGGGTCGTAGAACGCATTGTGCGGCGGGAGCGGGAGCGCCGATGAGCCGACAGGCTCACGGCGCCGCACTCCCCTCGCAGACGGTCCTGCGGTCGAAGCAGCATCAGCTGTCCACACAGCGGCTACAGGTCGCGTTCGGGCTGACTTGATCTAGTACGTTGAGAGTGACCGCGCTCGTATACATCGCTAGGCGTGAAAGTGCAGACTGAAGCCGAATCGTTCGACGCCTGGGCGGAACGCCACCGGCGCGCATATTACCCGAAGCGTCATCGCCAATCGGACGGCTTTGTTTGGCGGCGGACGTGTCGAACTCTCTACATCCGCTTGAGCCGGCCGCAAAGATGGGTTCCAGTTGGGCGGATTTGCGACGTCTGCGGTTGGAGCGAGGTCGATCTACCGGTGGCTGAAGCGGGACGTGGAGAGGCGGGGTGAAGGGACAGGATTCAGCGGCGGGCTTGTCGTAGCTCGTTCGCGAGGCGCTTAGCGATCTTCGGCGGAACGTTAGAGATCTCGACACCGGGGGTTGGTTCGAGTCCGTCAGGCGAGAGGCGGTAGTCGATGAACGGTCGGCTGTAGACGCGGCCGCCGATCTCGATGGCGAAGTGTTGGACGCGGTGAAGCTTTGCACCGCGGTGAGCGAGGCCCCGCGTTAGACGGAGAAAGCTCCGCCGGCCATGCGCGGTCAGTTCAAAGGTGATGTTCGTTGCTCCCTCTCCGCGCCAAGTCTTGACGGACGACGGGATGACGTCCGTTTCGGTGACCTCACCGGCAACATGTCTGGCGGGGTCATAGATCCGCATGCCGGGCGGTCTTTGCTTAACGGTGGCCGAACGATGGCTGCTACCGCAACCGGCTAGAACCGCGATGCCAACTGAAACGAGGAGCATCGTCACTCGAAACACAGCTGAAGTATCTGGGGAGCGCGAGAAGGTGTCGAGGCCAGCGCGGAGACCTGGGCCAGCGTCCTCTCCCCCGGTCTCCGGCATCGCCCAGTTAGTAAGGGTCACTCCCCGTTCTGCGCTGTGTGGGTTACTCCACGACGATCAAACACGTAAGGCCGATCGCCGCCGGGTGCTTCCAGAGCCGCCAGGCTGTCCAGCTGTGTGAGTGGCCGCCTTCCACGGGCTCAATGATCGGGACGGTACCGAACGGGGCGAATGACTTCGGCCTATACGTTCTGTTCGTGGGCAGTAGGAAGTTGCTCAGGTAAGGCGCCCGAGGCCGGGGCGGGCGCCCTAGGCTCAGGTGGTTCGTACTGGACGATCGATCTGGGGATGACCCGGTGTCCGAGGAAGGCCCATACAAAGGTCGCCAGCAGGCCACAGAGGAAGAGCAATGCGAGGATGTCATCCCAGGCTGATGCCTGGATCCCGTGTGCGGACACGGCCTTCGCGAAGTCCTTCTGTCCGTGGAGCGTGTGCAGGTCGTATCTGGCTGCATTCACAAGCCGCGCGTGCCTGCGACTAGACAGATCGTGCGCAGCGAAACCGATAAACACTGCGATGAAGATCAAATTGACGGCGAGCGCGAGCGCTCTTGGACGAGTGAATGTTCGGATTCGAAGCCGGCGCCGCAGGCGTCCTCGTCTGCCGGGCTCGCGCATCCAGTCGACAACGACCGGCCTGAGGTCGGCCCCGCGCGATTTGCGGCGAATCGTCGCGCCGCGCACGGTGCCCTTGAACTCAGGCCTCGTGTTTGCCTGGTGGATGACTTCTAAGATGCCGCCGTCTCCCTGGTCGAGGAAGTCGAATGCCAAGGAAACCCCGCCTGCCTCGGTCGTGATTCGGAGCTCGCACTGAGGACGGCTCGTGTACAGGAGCCGAGCCTGTAGCAGCTCATCGCCAGTGGGGAGAGTAAGGCGTAATGGATCTGCTTCCACGATATCCTCGCCTCGGACTGTGTCGCCTCGCTCGTTCCAGAAGGCGAGATATGTGCGGCTGAGGCGGGCTAGGCGGCGGCCCCCAAGTGTTAGCACGGCACCCGTTCCGCCACGCCTTCGAGATGGGTCAAGGAGGGTGTCAAAGTCGAGCGCGTAGTCGATGTGCGGCTTCTGACGACTCCTCCGCGCCAGCCAATATGCCGTCGGGATGCCGACGACTGATGCAGCGAGGCCCGCGATTGCCAGCGACGTATTCAGGTCCATGCCGTAGTGGTGCACGGGAACTGTTCTGTGTACCCATGGCAACGATACTGGCCCAATCGGTCGCGACTGCGGACTTGATCTCGTAGACCACCCGGTAACACAAAAACTAGGAAAAGTGTGTTACAGTCGAGTAGTGGCCAAGGAGAAGACCTACAGCGAAGTGCTGAACCTGCGTGTCGACGAACCGCTTGCCAAAGAGATCAAGCGGATCGCCGGGCAGAAGGAGGCGTCTGAAAGCGAAGTCGCGCGGATGTTGCTCGGCTGGGGCGTCGAGGCTCACCGCTCCATGGAGGCAAAGGAGCTCTTGCGGCCCTATGACGCGAAGCTTTCGGATGAGCCTCAACGAATGCGCGTCACGGTCGTTTGGGAGGACGTAGATCCGGACGAGGAATGGCACGCGCGGGGCGAGACGCTGTGAGGCTCGACCGAGCACTCGACCGCTTCATCGGGGACATGGCGCGGCGCAACTGCTCTTCGCGTAGCAGGGATGACTACTTCGGGATGCTCTGCCGACTTTTCATGCACCTGCCGGCGGACGCCCTGACTAGCGATCTCACGCTTGACGTGCTGCGCGACTGTCTAGACGAGTGGAGCGCCCGGCAACCGAATACGCGCTACAAGGTCGACGCGATCTTCCGGGCGTTTCTGCAAGTGGCTTTATCTGAACGAGCACATCGACCAGAACCCACTCGACCGGCTGCTTCGGCCACAGAGGATTCGTCCGGAAGACCTGCCCCTGCGATGGGTGACCGGCGATCAAGTGCGGAGACTGTTCGACGTCTGCGAGACCTGGCCGGAGCTTCTCTGCCTAGCCACGTTCGCGTATTCCGGTGCGCGAAGAGCGGCGGTGTCGAAGCTCCGCTGGCGGGACATCGATCGTGAACGCGGCGTGATGACGTTCCGCGAAAAGGGCGGCAAGATCGTTAGGAAACCGCTGCCAGACACCTACGCCGCGATTCTCAACGCGGCGATCGAGGTCGGCGCGGTGTCTATAGCACCGAGGGAGTACGTAGTTCCGTCCGAGCGTTTGCCTCGACGCGCCGAGCGCGATGATCGGGTCATCTACCGGATCGTGAAGCGGCTCGGGGCACGCGCCGGCGTCGACGTCCATCCCCACGCCCTCCGTCATGCCTTCTCCGTCAGGTTCCTGGAGCAGCATCCAGGAGAGATCGAAGCGCTTCAGCGGATCCTCGGCCATTCGAAGCTGGAGACGACACAGCGTTACCTGCGTTCGATGGAGCAGGAGCGGCTGATGGAGCGGATGCGAGACCTCAACTGGGGCACACGGTACGAGGCCTCGGGAGTAGAGGCGCCGAGCGGATTCGAACCGCTGTACGGGGCTTTGCAGGCCCCTGCCTAACCTCTCGGCCACGGCGCCAGCCGGGCCCATCCTAGCGCCCGTGATTTCGAGCTACGCCTGCCGGGTAGGGCGAGTGCGTGTCCCGGCAGCTGTCGCTCGACGAGACCGCTGCGCCACTCATCCCGGAGCGGCCGAGCCTGCCGAAGCTCCGCGAAGCCGCGGCTGGTTGCACCGCGTGCCCGCTGCACGAAACCGGGACTCAGACCGTCTTCGGCGAGGGCACGTCGAAGGCGGACGTCGTCTTCGTCGGCGAGCAGCCCGGCGACCAGGAGGACCTGCAGGGCAAGCCGTTCGTCGGGCCGGCCGGGAAGCTCCTCGACAAGGCGCTCGAGGACGCGGGCATCGACCGGAGCCAGGTCTACGTCACCAACGTCGTCAAGCACTTCAAGTGGCAGGCGCGCGGCAAGCGCCGCATCCACCAGAAGCCGAACTGGTCGGAGATCGCCGCCTGTCGGCCCTGGCTGGAGGCCGAACTCGACGTGATCGAGCCACGCGTGCTGGTCTGCCTCGGCGCGACCGCGGCTCAGGCGCTGCTCGGGCGCGACTTCCGGGTCTCGAGGCAACGCGGAGAGCTCGTCGAATCGGACCTCGCGGAGAACGTCATCGCGACGGTCCATCCGAGCTCGATCCTGCGCGCGGACGACGAGTCTCGCGAGCAGGAGTACCGCGAGCTCGTCCGCGACCTCGAGAAGGTCGCGAAGTTCATCTAATAGAGGTCGAAGTCGTCTTCTTCGGGCTCGTTCTTGTAGTGCGCCCGGTAGACGAAGAAGCCCACTGCCGCGAGCGGAACCGCGAGCAGCAGCCACGGATCCGTCCAGGCGGTGGAGAGCCAGAGCGCGGCCGCCGTAGCGGCCGCGCTCCATTTGAACGCCCGTTGTTCGCGGGCGGACAGGTTCGTATACAAGTCACGGAACATCACGGAAGGATGTTTGCCACGTTCTCGATCGCCGACCGAACGTTGTCGGACAGGAGCGTGAGCGCTGCGACCACTGCCAGCGTGATGACGGCGAGAACGACGCCGTACTCGGCCATCGTCTGTCCCTCTTCACGGCGGCGAAGAGTGTCAACCCCATTGGCAGCGAACGCCTGCGTAAAGGCGAATAGCTTGAGCACTAGTTCACCTCCCTTCGCGTCGTCGGGGAGGGTCGTCTGCTCGGTTTTGTGGTTAGGGCGGTGCTGATGCTCCACGCCGCGATCCCTCCGTTGCCTGCTTACCGGCGGGGCCGCACCGCCCATGTCGGTTACGAGCACTAATCGGCGCCTGCAGCGGAGTCGTTCCATCCCTCACAGGAGCGATTTGCGTGGCTTTCGGTCAGAGGCTTTGAGCAACGGGCGTGTCCGTACGGACGACGTCGAGAAGCGCATCGGCAATGTGCCCGATCGTTCGAAGCGCGCTGAGGCCGATCAGCTGCTCGTGAGAAGGCTCGAGGGGCAGCGAGTCGAGAACGTCGTGCAGTTGGCGAGCATGCACGGCGTCAAGCCTCGCATGCAGGAGCAGTTGCCCGAATCCGTCACGCGGAAGGCCTGTCCTCTCGATCAGCAATTCCACGACCGGAAGCTCCGTGTGATACGCCTCAAGCTCGAGGAAGCCCATGACGGCGACGGGATGGTCATCGAGGATCCACCGGTGCTGGGCGCGGAAGAGGGAGGCGATCTTGGGCGAGGAGCACTCCTCCACTAGCGCCAGCGCGTCGATGCCGAGCGCAGCCAGATCGTCGAGGACGGCGCCGCCCGACTCCTCGTGGTGCATCTCCTCGACCAGGTGACGCTCCAAATACGCGGCCAGCCGTGAGGCGACGGGATCTGCCGGCGCAAGGCTACGGGCTCGCCCGAGCGCCGCTTCCATCACCTGAATCATCCCGCACGTGATGTGGTACCCCGTCGCGAGATAGCGCGGGTAGATCTCTCCAGAGCGCGGGTGCTCGAGCAGCAGCCGTGCAGGCAGCGTGACGCGGGGCCCGATCAGATCAATCTTCTGCCGGAGACGCTCGCTCGCAGTCGCCCCGGTAGTCACGCGGCGTCTAAAGCGGGACGACCATGCCCATGAAACCCATGTCGCCTGAGCCTCCGATCGACGCGTTGGCCTCGTCAAGACGTCGCTTCACGGAGATCAATGCCTCGACCTCCTCGCCGCTCAGGGATTCGATGACCGCGTTGTAAGGCTCAGGCAACGGGCCCGGGATCACGCCCGAGCTCATCAGGCGTTCGGTGTTTTCACCCTTGCTCTGCATTCGCCCTCCTTGAGGTGCTCGTCAGCCGCCGGCAGCCGCTTGATGCTAACGCCACGAACCCTGAATTACTAGGAAGCGGCCGGCGCCGGTTCGTGAAGGGTCGTCAGGTCGGCGCGGACCTTGGCGGCGAGGACGCCGTTGCCCTTGCGCTCGAAGAGCGTCAATGCCTGCTCGAGCTCCTGCTCAGCATCGTCCACGCGTCCGGCGAGCGCGAGAACTTCCGCCAGGTCGGCCAGCCCGTGGGCATGGGAGTCGAGCATGTCCGTCTGCTCGACCAGCGAGACCGCCTGCCGAGCAAGCCGCTCGGCCTCGGCATGCCGGCCGGCATGCGCGAGCAGCTTCGCACGCACCTGTCGCCAGAGTGCCTGGGACACCAGATCGTCACGTCCGCTCAGCCCTTCGGCCACTCGCGCCGCCTGCTCCGCCTCCTCCGCTCGACCAAGCGAGTGGAGCGATTGCGCGAGCCGCCCGGTCGCCGTTGAGCGATAACCGGTGTCGCCGAGCGCTTCAAGCAGCCGGCAGCTCGTCCGTACCGCAGACTCCGCGGCCTCGGAGTTGCCTGCGAGTGTCTCGACCTCCCACTGCGTCATACCTGCCACGGCCTGCCAAATCGTTTGGCCAAGCTCGTCCGCGGTGGCGTCGCCCGCCGCGACCAGGGCTCGAGCCTCATCGAAGCGCCCGCGCATCGCCTCGAGCACTCCTCGCTGCCGCAAGGCGATGACATGGTGCGGCTGCTCCTGTTCGTGCCAGCGCAGAACCTCGCCAACCGGAGTCGGTCCGTAGAAGAGCGCCGTGCCCTTCCAGACCGGAAGCTCCCGCTCCCAGCGTGCGTACCCCGCACGACGTGCATGTTCGAGCGCCCGCTCGACCGCTTCGAGCATCGAAGCCCACTGGCAGCGGATCAACTCCGCCCACGCGGTCGCAACCCACGCCTCGGTCAGCGCGACGTCGTCCCCGGCGGCGGCGAAGGTCGGCCGAGCCTGCGCAGCGAGACTGAGAAGCGTTCCGCTTGGATCCCCTCTGGTCGCCACCTCCCGAGGCGTCAACGCAATCATGCGGGCGCTCGTCAGCCGCGCGCGGAGGTTGCCGGCATCATCGCCCGCGGCGGCCGCTCGGTCCGCCGCCGCGGCGGCTACATCGGCGGCTAGGACAACCTGCCCCGAGAGAAACAGGACCTCGGCGAAATCGATCCGCAGGGCTACGGCAGGATCGTCGCCTGTACGCAGCGCGAGCGCTCGCTCGAACAAGCTCAGCGCCGAACCCACGTCGCTTCGGGCGAGGGCGCGTCCGCCGGCGGACGCGAGGAGTTCGCTCGCGCGCTCCGCGAGCGGGCCTGCGAGGGGGTCTCCCGGTGCGAGTTCCCGCCGGTACCGGTGCGCCTGTTCGAAGTGGTAGCCGAGGATCTCGTCGGCTTCGAGCAGGTCTGCGGAACGCTCTTGCAGCCAGCCGGCGAGCTGCTCGTGCAGCTCCGCCCGGCTTGCTTTCGGCAGGGCGTCGTACGCGGCGTCCCGAATCAACACGTGGCGAAACCGGTAGGCGTCCTCTCCGGGAAGTTGCGGTCGGTCAGGACGCATCAGGTCCTTCCGAACCAGAGAGGCCAAGACCGTATCCAGTTGCATCTCCGTTGAGACGAGCGATTGCACGGCGCCGCGGTGGAAGACACGGCCTTCAACGGCCCCGCGTTCGAGCACTTCCCGTTCATCCGCGTCGAGCTGGTCGAGGCGAGATGCGAGCAACGCCTGGATCGTTGCGGGCACGGAGACGGGTCCCTCGGGCGCGTCCCGAAGCATGGCGATCATCTCTCTGACGAAGAGCGGGTTGCCTTCTGCCGCCTCGCGGATGCGCTCGCGCAGCGTCTGCTCGAGCGCCACGTTTCCAAGCACCTCTTCGATCAACGTGTCCGTCTCCTCGCCCGAGAGCGGCTCGAGCAGCACGTTCGTCGCGTTCACACTGCCGCCGCCCCAGCCCGGCCGCCGGTCAACGAGCTCCGGCCTTGCCATGCAGACCAAAAGCAGCGGGACGTCTCGAGCGAGAGCGTTGACCTGTTCCACGAGGTCGAGCAGGGTCTCCTCGCCCCAGTTGAGGTCGTCCAGCACGCAAACGACCGGCTGCTTGGCAGCAGCCGCCTCTAGCACTTTGCGAAAGGCCCACGCAATCTCCTCGGTGGAGCTCAACGTTCGCTCAGCGCCCAGGATGCCCCGCAGCGCCGCGAGAACGCGTCGATCCGAAGCGAGCTCTTCGAGCCGAGGTTGGAGCTGCCTGACGATCTCGACGATCGGCCAATATGTGCTGCCTTCCCCATAGGAGAGACAGCGCCCCAGGAGCACCCCGGCCCCGTCGAGCGTACCGAGGAATTCCGCCACCAGTCGTGACTTGCCGACACCGGCCGCACCGATCACGGTGACGAGCCGACACGACCGTGTACAAACCACCTGCTCGTAGACGTCCTGAAGAAGCCGAAGCTCGCTCGTCCGCCCGACCATTGGCACGACCGAGGGCCGCAGAACTTCTCCTTCTTGGACCGCGAGCAGCCGCCACGCGCGGAGGGGGGCGCTCTTGCCCTTCAGCTCAAGGGACGGCAATGGCTCTACTACGACCGCAGCCCGCGTGCGTGCGATCGTGGGATCACCGACCAGAATCTCACCGGGCGCAGCGCTCTGCTGCAGCCGGGCGGCGACGTTGACCGCGTCGCCGGTCGCCAGGCGCTCCTCGGTTCCGGTCACCACCCGACCGGTGGTGACACCCATCCGGATCGCAATCGTGGTCTCGTATTCGGCGGCGAGCTCCTCGTTGAGCAGCCCCATTGCCTCACGCAGGTCCGCGGCGGCACGGACCGCGCGCATGGCGTCATCCTCGTGCAGGACCGGCACGCCGAAAACGGCCATGACCGCGTCCCCGATGAACTTCTCGACACTCCCGCCGTGACGCTCGACGACTCCCCGGACCGTCTCGAAGTAGCGGGAGAGTAGGCGGCGGACGATCTCGGGGTCGAGTCGCTCGCCGAGCTC
>WNFY01004067.1_pt1 | contig 13585 bp, 11 predicted proteins | sample 5400091 | NCBI WGS metagenome assembly WNFY01 (sample SAMN13153364, study PRJNA577476) | soil metagenome | isolation source: 60 cm soil or saprolite under grassland replicate 1 | place: USA:California | collected 2016-06-15 | reverse complement strand
TGAGAAACTGCTCGAATAAACCGGTAGCCAGCACCAGCGAGTTGGGTACCAGGACCCTCACCCCGGGAAAGCGCCGGTTGACGCGGTATTTGTGCAGCAGGTGGCGAATGAAGGTGAGTCCGCGCGCCTTGCCTCCCAGCGAGCCGCCGCCCAGGCGCAGAAAAAACTCCTCGGAACGGCGGAAATGCTCCGGCTGGAAATCTCCCACCAGGGCCTCCTCCTGCTCGCGGCGATACTCGCGGATGATCTGCAGGCAGTTGGCGCGCAGCGCTTCGGCGTCGCGATAGTCCGCCAGGCTTCGTGGACGGAGCTGTTCGGCCAGCGCCAGTTCGGTGCGCGCGATCAGCCAGTGCGAGATGTGGTTGCGCTCGGCATGGTAGATCAGCGACTCGATGGGGATCGTGCGCAGCGCGTTCTCCATGCCGTCCAGGTCGCTGGCCCGTCCGACCTCTTTTCCATCCGGAAGGCGAAAGACAAAGTCACCGAAGGCAAAGTCGCGCGTGAGCAACTGGCGCAGGTCGGCCAGCAGCGTCTCGGAGCCTTTGCGCAGAAAGGCGAAGCCCTCCGCATTGGCGCGCGTCTGGAATTGCGGATCGCTCGACTGCAGCACCACCGGAATGTCCGGAATCATGCGTTGTACAAGGTGCGCCAGCGCGAAGCCGGCAGAGGGATCGAGGTGGCGGTCGCGCGGAAACTCCACGTCGGAGACCACGCCGAACAGATAGGATCGATAGCGGTCCACAATGGCAACCGCGCTCTCATAGTCCTGCGCCAGGAGGATCTTGGGCCGGGCGCGAAGCCGCACGAGTTTGTGGGCAAGGTTGTAGCCTTCGCGCAAGACATTGCGCGACTGCGTGATCAGCGCGGTGTAGATCTCCGGCAGCAGGGCGGAGTAATAGCGCGCATCGTCTTCCACCACCAGCACCACGGGAACGCCCATCATGCGCGTGTCGTGCTCCACGTTGCGCTTGTCCTCCACATAGTCGGCGATGGCCAGCAGCAGCCGCGGATTGCCCTCCCAGAGAAATACCTGCTCGATGCCCTCGAGGGGCTTGCGCGACATGAGCGACGAGGCCTCGCGGCGGTCGAAGGCAAGCACGGCAATGGGAACGTCAACTCCACTTCGGCGCAGCGCCGCGGCAAAGGCCAGGCAGTCCATTCCGTCAAGCTGCGCATTGCAGAGGATGAGGTCAAAGCGGCGCCGGCCGCCGCGCGCCAGCTGCAGCGCCTCGGCCACCGTGGTCACGTGCGTGATCTCCGGCGCGTGCTGCAGATGCAGCTCCATCGATTGGCCGATCAGCAGCTCGTTGAGCCGTCCGTCTTCCCGCAGGATGAAAGAATCGTAGAGACTGGAAACGAGGAGAATGTCATGCACGCGGAAGGGCATGAGGTACTCAAAGCCCTCAAAGAGGCGCTCCGCGTCGGCAAATAGCTGCGTGCTTTCCACTGGCGGTACTGACGGCATGGGGTACGACTCACATGCGGCGATTGCGGTGATTATATAGCCGCAGCCTTCTTTAGCTGTCATCCTGAGCGGAGCGAAGGACCCCAGCGCGGCTCCAATCGGCAATGCGGTTCAAGGTCACCCGACCGCACAGCTTGCCCTTTTCCGCCGCACATATGTTGTTCCAGCCCAATATGCCGGTTCTTCGAATCAACCCGAAAGCATTCGAAGGGAAGAGTTCCAGAAGATGACTTCGGGCGGTACTACTGGTGCAAGCAGCGCAGGGGTCCTTCGCTCCGCTCAGGATGACCCTTCGAACAAAATCCAAACGAAACAAGATCAAACTCCCATTCTCACACCAGCCCCTGGTCCAGCATTGCGTCGGCCACTTTGAGGAAGCCCGCGATGTTTGCGCCCGCGACCAGGTTGCCGGGCGAGCCGTAGCGCGCGGCGGTCTGGAAGCAGTTGCGGTGGACCTCGGCCATGATGGTTCTCAGCTTCTGGTCGACCTCCTCGCGCGTCCAGCTTATGCGCTGGCTGTTCTGCGTCATCTCCAGCCCGGAGACCGCGACCCCACCGCAGTTGGCGGCCTTTGCTGGACCGAAGAGAATTCCGCTCTCCAGAAAGAGCTTCGTCGCGGGCAGCGTGCTGGGCATGTTTGCTCCCTCTGCCACCACCTGCACTCCGTTGTGGACCAGGTTTTCGGCATCGCGCAGGTTGATCTCATTTTGTGTGGCGCTGGGAAAGGCGCAGTCGCCCTTCATGGCCCATAGCGGGTTGTGGTCCTTCTGCATGTCGGCCGGAACGTAGATTGCATTCTTGTACTGCCTGGTGTACTCGCTGATGCGCCCGCGCTGCACGTTCTTCAGCTCCATGATCCAGGCCAGCCTTTCGCGGTCGATTCCGTCGGGATCATAGATTGCGCCGTTGGAGTCCGACATGGTCACCGGCTTGGCGCCCAGTCCGATCAGCTTCTCCACCGTGTACTGCGCCACGTTGCCTGCGCCGGAGACCAGGCAGACCTTGCCCTCCATGGACTCGCCGCGGCTTTTCAGCATCTCCTGCGCAAAGTAGACGCAGCCGTACCCTGTGGCCTCGGGCCGGATCATCGAGCCGCCCCAGTTCAGCCCCTTGCCGGTGAGCACGCCGGTGAATTCGTTGCGCAGCCGCTTGTATTGCCCGAAGAGGAAGCCGATCTCGCGCCCGCCCACGCCTATGTCTCCGGCCGGCACATCGGTGTCCGGGCCGATGTGGCGCTCAAGCTCGGTCATGAAGCTCTGGCAGAAGCGCATCACCTCGCCGTCGCTCTTGCCCTTGGGATCGAAGTCGGAGCCGCCTTTGCCGCCTCCCATCGGAAGCGTGGTGAGCGAATTCTTGAAGACCTGCTCGAAGGCGAGGAACTTGAGGATTCCGAGATTGACTGAGGGATGGAATCGCAGGCCGCCCTTGTACGGACCGATGGCGCTGTTCATCTGCACGCGAAATCCGCGATTGATCTGCACTCCGCCCTGGTCGTCAAACCAGGGCACGCGGAAAATGATTACGCGCTCGGGCTCCACCATCCGCTCCAGGACGCGGGCCGCGCGATATTCCGGATGTCTCTCCAGCACAGGGCGGAGCGACTCCAACACCTCCTGCACCGCCTGATGAAATTCCGGCTCGGAGGGATTTTTTGCTTTTACCTGGGCCAGCACCTCCTCAATGTAGCCCGTCTTGCCAATCACTTCGGTCGACATGCACCGCCACCTCCATGCGGGCCCGACCAAGCCAAATCGGCCTGCCGGGTGAACGCACAGCAGTAACGATGCTCGCAGCACTGCAGAGGATTTAATTCCGAGCGGAAATGTGTCCAAAAGCAAACGGCACACGCGCTTGCGTGTGCCGTCCAGGTGTGTTCCGCTTCCGGCGCTAACTTACGGGATCTCCACCGCAAACCTAAACCGGGCTTGCCCCGTGTGCGTACCGCGCAGCGGAGGTCCCTCTAAAAGCGATAGCCGATGCCGGTACCAAGGTTCGTGTAGAAAGGCCTGTGCCGTCCCCAGGGCTGCGGCTGCCAATCCCACGAAGCAATCCTCCAATACAACTTCGGCTTGAGCTGCCACTCTACGCCGCCGCCAAAGCGGTAAGTGAAGCCCTGCTCGACGGTGCGCGTGCCCACCGGCACCGGAGGATGATGGTCGGCCCCATAGAAGCCGTCGGAGACCTGCCGCGCATATCCGATCTGACCCGTTGCGTACGGACGGAACTTACCGGTGAGGAAGTAGTACTTCGGCCCCACCGTTAAGGAAATCTGTTTGATGTGCATCTCAGTCGGCACGCCAAACGCGTCGGGAATTGAGGGATTGCCCCAAACAAAATCAAACACTCCGCTGACCCACAGGTGGTCGGTGAACCCCTTGGAGACCAAGCCCTCGAAACCGTACAGGAGAAAACTGTCCCAATGCGGGCCGTAGTCGGTTGAGGTCACAACGAAGCCGCCGTACACCTCGGTGTTGGGGAGCGACACCGAGGGCACCGGCTCCTGCGCCAGAGATACTCCGGCCGTAGCAACCAGCCACGCCATACACAAAGCCGCCATGCAGATTCTTTTCATGCCCCGTCTTTCAACCTCATTTTCCGCAGTGATTGCCGTCCAGAGAGATCGTGCTGGTCAGACTTGCCTGACTCCCGATGAGAGTCACCATTCGCGGCAAAGGTTTTCCAAATGAACACACTTTGTTAGAAACTCCTCATGCCACGTGCTCCTTTCAGGTGCTCACCTTGTCGAGAACCAAGTGCAGAGCCTTAGTTTGGAAGCATCATCGCATGCCTGATCATCTTGAGCCTGGAATTCACGACCGGGTTTCTCCCTGGCTTCGACCTGCTTCCGTTTGCTCACAAGGCCCGGGGATCCGCGTCCCTTCAATTGCTTTGCTAACTTTTCATGGGACCGCTTTCTCGCCTCCCGCGAGCCGCCGTACGAGTGGTGAGCTTTTCCGGTGAATCCCTTTAATCCGAACGGTGCTGGTTTAACCTCAGCGCCGGACACTCCTCCCGGCGGAAGAATCGGCTTCACGCCTTTCTCTTTTTTGGCAATCTCCGCCGGCGCCTTTCCTGGCGTGTTTCCCAGTGAGCTAATCATGGGCTCGTTGCCGGGCGCGGCTCCCGCGCTCAGCCGAGACTTCGCGCTTTGCTTACCCTTGCGCGCCGGCGACCAGCCTCCAATTCCCTCGCCCGCTCTGCCGTCGGATCGCGTGCCCCAGCTTCCAGAGCCAGGCATTGTGTTCCACTTCGAGTTTGATGTCCTGCCCGGTGCCGCTCCTCCGCCTGACGACGCTGGTCTGGATTGCCCCACTTCGGCGCGCACACCTCTATCGAGGCCGCCAATCGAGTTCTTGACTTGTCCCATCGCGCCACCGTTCAGTTGGGCCGTTGCGACCGACGCAAAGATCGCGCTCACGAGAAGACCTTTCAGAGACAGATGCCGGGTAGCACGCTCCATTCAGGGACCTCCCTCCTGTTCCGCGGTGGTTTGCGCCACGTTTTTCGCCGGGGTTCCCAGCACGTCCGCTATTGGCGTGCTGGGTTGGAGCAGCGAGCGCTCATACAGTTTGGCGTCGATCAGAAAGCGGAACCAGAATGTCTGCAGAACGTTGTAGATGAGTCCAGCCCGGCCGTCGAGAAATCCCAGCCGCACAACATAGCGGTAGAAGAAAAACAGGAAACAGCGCGCAAATAAAGGAACACGCAGGAACCATTGGCGCAATGCCCGTTTGGCCTGCATCGGAGTCCCGCCGCGCAATTTCCCGTCGATCACGCCCTGTTCGGTGGGCTTCAGAATTTCGGCGACCTCCGCCTCCGACCACCGGTTGTGCCGCTCGGTCCACTCCCTCAGGCCCATGCGGTTGTCGTCGATCAAGGGAGCGGAGATGCGCTGCGTTCTGCCCTCCACCCCAGCACGCCAAGGACCTGCGCGCTGGGCGCCCCGCTCCTGAAGAAAAAAGGGCTGGTCGTACCTGCGCGACTCGCAGCGGCCCGCGCCGCTGCGGAACAACCGCAGGTGCCAGATCGGATAATGACCGCCGTATCGGATCTCGCGGCCTAGAAAGCGCGTCAGGCGTGGAATGAAAAAGCCGTCCACCTCGCCGCCGGGGAGCGTCTTCAAACGAGCAATCTCGGCAATCAACTCCGGCGACAGAAACTCATCCGCATCCAGATGCAGTTGCCACCCGTACTTCAGCGGAAGATTGTCGATGGCCCAATTGCGCTGCTCGCCATAATTCGCAAAAGGATGCTGCACGATGTGCGCGCCGTAGCTCCGTGCGATCTCCAGCGTGCGGTCCTTGCTATAGGAGTCCACGACATGAATGTCGTCGGAGACCTTTCGAGCGCTCTCCAGGGTCCTGCCGATCGTGAGCTCTGAGTTGAAGGTCAATAGGATGACAGAGATCTGCATGGCGCCGGCCGCAGCCGCGGGCTGTTTTTGCGCGCTGGTCTCCCAGGCCTCAATGCCCCGTGCTCGGCTCTCCCGCGCTACTGCTGTATTCGCCACTGTTGCGCTCTCTCCTGTACTGATTTGTTTGAATGTCGCGCCGCACACATCGGGTTGAAATCTGCGCAGCGTGCATCCTCATTTCCTGCAGCTTCTTGGGCCTCAGCGCGCCCCGCAGTTACATGCCGGGGTGAAACACACTAGGCTGCGGATTCTGCCTTTACCTGCTTGCCCCGCAGGACCCTTGTCTTGATCTTGCGTGCCGGGACGCCCGCATACACGGTCCAGGGCTCGAGATTTCGGGTTGCGACCGAGCCCAGCGCCAGCACCGCGCCTTCACCAATGGAAACACCGGGTTGCACCGTGGCGCGCGCGCAGACCCACGCGTGGGAGCCGATAGAGATCTCGGAGGCGACAAGTGGAAATGCCGGGTCCTCATAGTCGTGCGTGGCGCCGCAGAGATAGGCCTCCTGCGAGACGATGGAGTGCGTGCCCAACCGGATCGGCTTCGGGTTGTAGACCGTTGCGCCATCGGCCACCGTCGCCTGGTATTCGCAGTAAAAATTCCACGGCGCCCAGATGATCGCCTGGGGATAAATATGGCAGTCCCGCCCCATCCGGGCCCCAAAGCAGCGCAGCAGGAAGCTGCGCCAGGCGTGGGCCGGGCGCGGCGAAGGACGAAAGAGCAGCGCGTAGACGATTCCCCACGCAAAGCGCATCAGCCTGTTCCACAGCGAAAACGACGCAGCCAAATACGGATCGGCTTCATGCTGCGACATTCGAGTTCCTTCCGGCATGCGGGCTCCTTCCTTCGATCACGTTCGCCAAGGTGCGGACCAGCGTCTCCGAGGCCTGCTTAATCTCGAACTCGCGCAGGAAGCACTCGCGCGCGCGGCGGCGAAATTCCGCTTTTTCGGCATCGGTAGTCTCCAGCCAGCACTTGAGCAGGCCACAGGTGCCGGCCAGATCGTCTTCGCCTACAATCCCCGCTCCGCTCTTCTCGACTTCGCGCCAGATGTTGACCTTGTTCGAGATCAGCGGGGGCGTGCCGCAAGCCAGCGCCTCAGCCACGGAGATGCCGAAATTCTCCTGGTGCGACGGCAGCACGAAGATCTCCGCGGCCCGAAGGGCGCCCCACTTGCGTTCTCCACGCACCATCCCGGCCCAGGTAATTCGCCCGGCCAGGTGAAGCCGCTTGGCCATCTCCACCAGCTTCGCCTGCCAGCCGACCTGGTCGGGGCCGCACATCACCAGGTGCCAATCCGGGTCGGGTGCGAGTGTCCTGGCGAACGCTTCGAGCAGAAGATCGCAGCCCTTCTTCTCATGCAGGCGTCCCACAAAGATGGCCAGCCGCTTGCCGCGCAGCTCCGGGTGCGCTGCGAAAAAAGCCTCGAGATCGGTTTTCGCATCGCCTGTTGGGCCGGCCGTGCCGTAGTTCACCACGCACTCGGTGCAGCGATATAGCTCGAATGACTGCCGCGCAAGCACGCGCTCCTCCTCGCAGGTGAACAGCACCGCGCCGGCATCGCGCAGCACACGGTATTCACCCCAGGGCCAATACAGCATCTTCTTCAGGTGCTTGAGCGGATATGTCCTCTTGAACCAGGGGTCGAGCATGCCGTGCGTAAACACCACGTAGGGCACGCTTCCGCCGTCGCGCAGCACCCGCCACACCGCAAAACTGTGGTACTGCCAGAGACCGTTGACCACAACGATGTCGTAGTTCCTCACGTTCGCGCGAAGCCAGGGCGCCAGCCGGCTGTTGTAGGAATAATTCATCGATCCCGGCCCAATCGGATGGACCGGAATATCCATCGTCTTGAGAAAGGCGCATTCTGGTGCATCCTGAGAAACAATTTCTACCTGATGCCCGAAGCTTCGATTGATCGCGCTCAACTGGCGCACCCCTTCGATCGGTCCACCGCCGGCCGGGTCCACCGAGTTGATGACGTGGAGAATTCTCATCAGTTCACAAAGCCTGCGCTGCGCTGAAAGTATTGCAGTTCTCCGGTGAGCGCCTTCACCGGCTGCGCGGGATTTCCCGCGTAAAGCCAATGCATCTCGGTATGCGCCTTGTTCAGCACCGAGCTTGCGCCCAGCACCGAGTAGTCAGGCAGCGCACTGCCTCCCAGCAGCACGCAGTTGGTCCCCACAAAGCAATACTCGCCGATGGTGATCGGCCGTGAAGCCTGACGTGAGCGTTGCAAGTCGATGCTGTGCGTCAGCACCTGCGGCGGTATCCGGCGAAGGTGGTGAAGCGTCCGATACGTACGGCGTTTGTGCAGTCGATTAGATGGCGATGGGTGATCGCGGCATGATCGCCGAGCACAAGCTCGGCCCGCCTGTCCGCTTCCTCGCCGAAAAATGCATGGTTGCCAACGGGAAATCCGCTGATCCAGTTCAGATTGCCCACATAGGACTGCTCGCCCATCTTCAGCAGCGAGAGCCCCTTGCACACCGTCAGGTTTCCGATCCTTGCGCCCGCGGCCATCTCCAGGCGCTCCGGGCAGATCCATGACCATCCGATTCTTGCCGTCGGATGAATCTCATAGCCCATGAATCCGACCAGCAGCAGCCGGCGAATGCGCCATGGAAAAAGCAGACCAATCAGGGCCAGCAGTTTTCTCATTGCGGAGGGGTCCCCATCGCGCCTGTTGTTGGCGTGCTGGGGTGAGGGCGCGCCCCGGGGCCCGCAGCGCCGCCGTTTTCGGCGTGCTGGGGTAAAAGTAGCTCGCGATACGCCTCGATATACCGGGCGATCATCTGCGCAGGTGTAAAGCGCTGAGCATTGCGCAAACCGGCCTCGCTCCACGCGCCGCGCTCGCCGTCATCACGGGCCAGCCGAAGAATCTCCTCGGCAAAGCCGCGCTCGTCCTCTACATTGCGACATATCGCGCTATCGCCTACGATTTCGGCAAACGGCGCACACCTGCTGCAGATCACTGGGCAGCCGCACGCCTGCGCTTCGATGAGCGGCCAGCCGAAGCCCTCGAAGCGCGAGGGGAACAGCAATGCGAGCGCCAGGTTGTAGAGTGCCTCCAGCACCGCGTTGCTCGGCTTTACGATCACCGTGACCCGGTCGGCAATGCCTTGCGCGTCGATCAACTCGAGCAGCTCCGGAGTCAGCGGCGGACCGGCCAGGACAAGTTGTAGATCGATCTCCCGTGAAGCCCGCGCAAACGCCCGAATTACGCAGGGCCGGTTCTTCCTAGGGTGGTTGTGACCTACATGCAGCACATAAGGCTTCGCGGTGTCGAGTTCCGTCAGGTGCACGAGTCGCGCCACCGCTTCCTCGGGCCGCAACTTTTGATAACGGTAATTGAGCGAAAGCAGAATGACTTTCTTTGCCGGCTTGCCGCCGATGATTCTCTGCACATCCGCCGCGGTAGCCGAAGAATCCGAAACGATCACCTTTGCCCGTCGCAGCCCCCGCACGATCCAGCGCTGGAGGTAGTGCCCGGTCGCGGAAGGGTAGATGTCGGTCTGCTCCCCCATCGCCCCGCGCACTGCCAGCATGTCATGGCACGTCACCACGGACGGGGTCGCGCCAACCCAGCCGGCAAACATGGCATAACCGTGATCGCAGATGTGGACCACATCGGCCCTCCGCGCCTCCGCGCGCAGCAGCCCCGGAAAAAAGAAGAACTTGTCCAGATACGCCAGCCACTTCCCCAGTCCGCTATTTCCGTTTTTCAGCCTGCCCATCAACACAGGCGGCCGCAGGAGTTTGACCTGGTGTCCGGCCTGCCTTAGGCCGTCCTGCATCAGCCCCGCGAAGCGGTGCATGCTCTCTTGCCGGTCCAGAGCATAGTTCCCAACCAGCAAAACGCGTAGCGGCTTGGTTATGCAGTGGATTTCAGTGCCCTGCGGATTTTCGGTTTTCTCACGGACTGCCACGGGTGACTTTCGGCCTCATAAAGCGCCAGTTCCGCCTCGAACATCAACCGCACCACGTCGGACATTTTGTTCTTTGCCCGCCATCCGAGCGTCTCCTCGGCCTTTCTCACGTCGGCGTAGCTGTATTGGATCTCGGAGGGGCGAAGCATCCTCTCATCGCGCGCCACGTACTGCGCGCTCTCCTCGCCGATACAGGCAAACGCTTCGTCAACAAACTCCTGGAGGGAGTGGCTCTCTCCGGTGGCAATGACAAAGTCCTCTGCCTTGGGCTGCTGCAACATGCGCCACATCGCCTGCACATATTCCGGCGCCCATCCCCAGTCCCGCAGAATGCTCGTGCAGCCCAGCGTCAGCTTCTCCTTTCCTCCGCGGGCGATCGCCGCAACTGCCGAAATCACTTTCCGGGTCACGAATCGTGGAGGTCGCAAGGGAGACTCGTGGTTGAACAGAATCCCGTTACAGGCAAAGATCCCGTAGGACTCGCGATAATTCACCACTTGCCAGTGCGCCGCCGACTTTGCCACTCCATATGGGCTTCTTGGGCGAAACGGCATCTCTTCGTTCGCCCTGGATCGGCCCACGTCGCCGAAACACTCACTGGAACTGGCGTTGTAGAACTTGCATTTGGCGTTTCGGTAACGCACGCACTCAAGCAGGTTCAGCGTGCCATGGGCGATGCTATGCATGGTCTCCACCGGCTGCTCGAACGAGAGGGAGACCGAGCTCTGTCCGGCAAGATTGTAAATCTCATCCGGCGCGGCCTGGTCCAGCGAGATCAGGACGCTTCGGAAATCGGTCAGCGTGGTGGAATAGATTTTCACCTGCTCGGCGATTCCCAGGCGCCGCAAATTCTCGGACCGCGCAATCTCGGCATCGCGCGAGGCGCCGCAAACCTCGTAGCCCTGGCGCAAGAGAAACTCCGCCAGATAAGCACCGTCTTGTCCGGATATGCCGTAAATCAGCGCTCTCATACGGCGACACTCCTTTCGACGTAGAGGGCTGTCGCCCAGCACGGCACCCTCTCAAGTCGTGCGGCCGCAAGGCAGACGCCGCCCAGGAATGTCGGCTGCCCCATAATGGGTCGGTGCCAACGCGATATCCTCCTCTCTAATAAACTGGTCGAAAATCGCTCAAGTTCCGTTATCATTAGGCGATCCTTTCATTCTCTCGATGATTAACGCAAGCTACATTGTCCGGCTTCACGATCAAGCGACACTCTTCTGGCACGACCCTTCTGCGCCCTTTCCTGAGGTCGCAAATTCCTTTGATAGACTGGTCCTCGAACAGCACCGTGCCAACTTTGACCTCTGGCACCTCGAAGACGCTGCTCGCGACCTTCAAGCCGCAGATCAAGACATTGCCGCGTGTAAGAGAGCAATTGATAAGCTCAATCAAAGTCGGAATGATCTAGTCGAAGCTATTGATCTTGAGCTCTTTACTGCTGTCAGGCAGTTTGAGGATCTTCCGCTGCACTCAGAAACCCCCGGCCAGATGATTGATCGACTTTCGATCCTCTCCCTCAAACACTTCCATACCGAGGAAGAAACGCGACGTGTGGAGGCTGGTCTCCCTCATCAGAGACGAAATATTGAGCGGCTCGCGACATTGAGCGAGCAGCGCGACGACCTTGCCAACTGCCTCGGTGCGCTCTGGGCTGAGGTTCTTGCAGGCTCGCGTCGATTCAAACTCTATCGTCAGCTAAAAATGTACAACGATCCCACGCTGAACCCTGTACTCTACGGCGGGCGTCGAAGCTGAACGGGTTGATTTATCGAGAATCCGAAACCTCGCAATTTTTATTGTGGTGCGATTAAATTTCCTTTTGCTCGATGGAATTCACTTTGTTTACCCGCTCAATATAATCAGGTAAATTCCACGTGCAGCAGTAATATAGTCCCGCGTCACACACACTCGACTGATTCAGTCGAACTTTATGGCGACAGGGATGGCACGGAGCTGCTGAGCGAACAATCTGCGTTTCCGGGAACCCAGGTAAGACTACCATCTCCGCCTTTTGCTCTGTCAGTAGTACGTAACAATCATCTCGCCATGTTTGAGCCAAATGGGAAGAAAAGCTGTCGGTGCTGAAAGTCCTTCTTGCCCCCGCGATAAGACGCACCACATCTTCAGGGGGCCTACCAAAATTCACTACCGACAGCCCAATCCGTCGGAATTGCTCCGCGTCCGGATCTCTTTCGTAAAAGGCGAACTGCGCTTCTGGGAAATGCACCATGGCAAATTCTGGAGGCATAATCTGGTGGGCCGAACCGGAGGGAAAAACCAAATCTCGATACCTACTGGTCGCGGGTGGGAACAAGGATTGCAGCTTCTGCTTAACACAGGGCAGTACGTCAGATATGGCCGCTGCGAACTCTGCAAACTCGACAGAGCGAAAAGGGTAAAGCCCCTGCATTTCCATAAAGCCCTGATATTGATAAACGTGTCGTTGTTCTGGTATCGAGAGGGGTAGTACAGATGAAGCAATAAGGAATGCGGCGTCGTTCAGACGGTCCTTCAATGTGACTCGGCGACGAGCGGATCGGAGTATCCAGTAGAACGGGGAATAGCAGTTTTTCCCCTTCAGTAATCGTGGCAGAATATGCCGGAGGCCGAGGTAATGCATCTCAATGTCTGATTCACCTTCTGAAGCCACATCGAAATAATCGGAGAACACTTCCCTCGCGAGCGGTACCAGAATCGCCGGAGGGTAGATAACATGTCGCTCGGTGTGCCGCAATTTCGATAATGTAGCAAGTGCTATGAATCGCATCCACGCATCGCCAAGGCCACTCGCTTTGGAGTCAATTCGCATATCTTCAACCACATTTCCGGCAGCGCCGTCGCAGGCCACGACCGTTACGCGGTACTCGGTTCCAGAATCACTGCATCAGCGCAAAGCGGTGCATGCTTTCTTGCCGGTCCAGAGCATAGTTCCCAACCAGCAAAACGCGTAGCGGCTTGGCCACGCAGTGGATTTCAGTGCGCTGCGAATTTTCGGTTTTCTCACGGACTGCCATAGGTGACTTTCGGCCTCAGAAAGCGCGAGTTCCGCCTCGAACATCAACCGCACCACGTCGGACATCTTGTTGTTCGCAAAGGTGCCGTTGCGGTCCCCTGGGCACCTCGATCACCGCCTCTCCGAACGAGGGCCGGTGTTACTCTGTAAGAATCCTGCGCTGAAGCGAAGCTTGACCAGCCGCAACGCCCGTCAGCACAGCGTTCCCAGAAGCTATTCCGACGCATAACACCTATTCAGGCACCTGTAACCCCAGCCCGCCATTCGCCGTCTTGCGCGCGAAGGATCGAGCGTCGCAAGCAGATTGGGAGGCTCGAAGGGCCTTACAAGCCCCAAATTTCCCCGCAGTACAGGGCCAAGGGGCGTCTTTTTCAAAGCAAAAATCGAATAACCCAGAGCGGACAGAAAGCGGGATGCCTCCGAATCCATGCCCCGGAAATCCTCATAAATGATGTCGCGAACCATCCCCGATGAGAGCGACTCCCATCCTCCCCTAAACGCCTGCAGTTCGTGGCCTTCGATATCGATTTTCAGAACTCCAATCGGCCCTCCGGCGTCATGGATTACGCGATCCAAGGTAGTTGTGATCACCTTGATCGGAACGTAGGCGTCCAAACCCCAGCTCGGTTCCAGAGTCGAGAGTCCCTGGTTCCCCATGAAGACGTCCTTTGGGATCTGGAGGACGGCTGTCCCAATGATCGAACTCATGGCTTCCTGCCGCACCTCCACCCGGCCTGCAACTTCCGGCCGAGCTTCA
>WNFY01004062.1_pt1 | contig 13587 bp, 9 predicted proteins | sample 5400091 | NCBI WGS metagenome assembly WNFY01 (sample SAMN13153364, study PRJNA577476) | soil metagenome | isolation source: 60 cm soil or saprolite under grassland replicate 1 | place: USA:California | collected 2016-06-15 | reverse complement strand
ATTTGGGCTAAAGCAAGTAAACACCGACCCGAGCCTTCTCGATTATTTCAAGCCCCACCGGGAACTGCGCGACGGATTGGAATACGTCGACCGCACCGGCGGCTCGAATCCGCTCACATTGGTCGTGGCCGCCGCCGACGGCAGCAAACTGAACACGGACGATGCTTACCGGAAGATGTGGACGCTGCAAGGAGCGCTGGAGAATTACAAACCCGTGGGGGCCGTGATTTCACTTCCGACTCTTCTGGCTGAAGGCGATCGGACGCCGTTCTCCTTTTTTCTGAGCTACGAAAAGATGATGCAGATCATGGAGGAGCCCAAGTACGCTCGCGTAGCTAAAAGTTTTGTGAACGACGATCGCACGCAAGCCGTGTTCCTCCTTCGGATGATCGAAGGCCGCCACGACAAACACCGGCTCGAAGTCGTCGACGATCTTCGCTCGATTGCGCGCAAGCACGGATTCAAGACCGCTCTCGTTGGCGGCATTTACTATTTGCAAGGTCGACTGGCGGCGCTGGTCGCTTCCAGTTTGGTAACCGGCCTTTTCTGGCTGAACGTTCTGTTCATCGGGATAGCGTGGATCGTTGCCCGGTCCGTCCGCGGGGCGGTGGCGATGATCGTGAGCTTGACTCTCGTGCCCCTGTGCATGCTTGGCGGCATCGGCTGGCTGCATGTACCGATGGATGTCATCTCGGCGCCGGCCACGAACGTTTGCATCGGCATAGCGATCGACTCGATGATTCATCTTGTCTTCGGCGTTCGCCGCGCGCAACGCGACGGAAAGAAAGGCTGGCCAGCGTGGGTGGCCGCGCGCGAAGAACAATGGCGCGGGATTGTTTATTCGGACGTGATTTTCGCCGCCGGCTTTGCCATTTTTGTGCTCTCCGATTTTCCGCCGACGCAGCGTTTCGGTGTGGTGGTGCTTGCGGGCCTGATCATCGACATCCTGGCAAACCTGTTCGTGTTGCCGCTGCTCGGTGGCGCTCAGTGGAAAAAGAAGTGATCCTCGACAACCGGATTGTGACTAAGCCGTACGGGCGCGCATTTCTGCAAGCGCTCCCGAAGTGTCCGATGAAAATTATCTGAGGGACCGGCCCATCATCAAACATCCACCATCAGACATCGAAAATTAGCGGCGCAGCCGCTAAATCCCTTCTCATCGGAAAAAGTTTCGGTTACTGTCTCGCCCCACAATGCCAACCGAAGCGGATACGTGTCGCAAGCTCGTCGTGCCTAAGCTTCAGCGAGCGGGTTGGGATAACGAGCCGTATTCCATAGCTGAGCAACGAACGATAACCGATGGCCGAATCGTCCCCGTCAGCAAAGGTTTTGTTCGCCGACCTCCGAAACGAGTCGACTACCTTCTTCGATACCGACGCGATTTTCCGCTCGCGGTTGTCGAAGCAAAGCCAGAATACAAAACAGCAGCCGACGGGCTTCAGCAGGCAAAGCAATACGCCGAGATGCTCGGATTGAAGTTCGCTTACGCGACGAACGGAGGGGAAACAATTGAGTTCGACTACTTCACGGGCAACGAAACAAAGATTGAATCGTATCCGACGCCCGATGCGCTGTGGCAGCGATTTCGCAAGGGCGAATCGCTGACCAGTGATAAGGCCGCCCAACAGCTTCTCACGCCGATCAATTTCGCGCTGAGGCAAGGCGAGCGCTATTATCAGGAAATTGCGATCAATCGCGCTGTTGAAGCGATCGTTACCGGCAAGCGTCGCATCCTCCTTACCATGGCGACCGGCACGGGAAAGACGCCTGTCGCATTTCAAATCTGCTGGAAGCTTTGGAACGCGCGTTGGAATCGAACTGGCGAGCATCGCCGTCCGAAAATTCTTTATCTCTCCGATCGCAATATTCTGATCGATGACCCGAAAGACAAAATCTTCGCCCAATTCGGCGACGCGCGCGCAAAGATTGAGTACGGAAACGCCGTCAAGAGTCGCGAGATTTATTTCGCGATCTACCAGGCGCTGGCAGAAGACGAACGGCGACCGGGTTTGTACAAAGAGTACGCGCCCGACTTCTTCGATCTAATCATCATCGATGAATGTCATCGCGGCAGTGCACGGGAAGAATCGAACTGGCGCGAGATTCTTGAGTACTTCGAGCCTGCCTATCAACTTGGCATGACCGCCACACCGCTGCGTGACGAAACCCGCGACACATATCTTTACTTCGGGAATCCGATTTACCAATACAGTCTGCGGCAAGGAATCGAAGACGGTTTTCTTGCGCCGTATCGAGTCCACCGTGTCATCACTCAGTGGGATGCGGCTGGTTGGCGGCCAAGAAGACGATATTGATCGCTATGGGCGTCGCATTCCAGACGAGGTTTATGGAACCCCGGACTTTGAACGAAAAGTTGCTTTGCTCAAGAGGACCGAAGCGATTGCAAAGCATCTCACCGATTTTCTGAACAAGACCGATCGCTTCGCGAAAACAATCGTCTTCTGTGTTGATCAGGAACACGTCTCCGACATGCGCACTGCGTTGAATAATCTCAATAGCGACCTTGTAAGGCAATATCCTGACTACGTCTGTCGCGTGACCGCTGATGAAGGTAATATTGGTCGCGGCCACCTATCGAGATTTCAAGACGTAGAATCGCGATCGCCCGTAATTCTGACGACCTCACAGTTACTGACGACCGGTGTTGATGCTCCGACATGCAAAAACATTGTCATCGCCCGCATCGTCGGTTCGCTGACCGAATTCAAACAAATCATCGGGCGCGGAACACGCGTGCGCGACGACTACGGTAAGCTTTGGTTTAACATCATCGATTACACCGGTTCAGCGACGCGCCTGTTTGCCGATCCAGAGTTTGACGGCGAGCCAGCGTTCATCAGCGAGGAAGAAATCGACGAAAAAGGCCGGACCACGACAGTTGACATAATCGATGATGGAAAGCCGAACATCGATATCGTCGAGGGCGAACCGGTTATCGAAGAACCGCCGCCGGTCGAGCGTAGGAAATATTATTTCGATGAAGGTCACGTCGAAATCGCTTCACATCTGGTTTACGAACTCGATCCCGATGGTAAGCAACTGCGCGTTCTGAAGTATTCCGAATACGCTGCTGAAAAAGTACGCACGCTTTACACGTCAGCCCCGGAGTTACGGCAAAAATGGGCGAATCCCTTGGAACGTTCTGAGATTATCGACAAGCTGGCTCAGCGCGGAATTAGTTTTGATGAATTAGCGGAAACGGCAAAACAACCGAATGCCGATCCATTTGACCTTCTTTGCCACCTCGCATTCAACGCGCCGCTGCGTACTCGCCGTGAGCGAGCGCAGCGTCTGCGCGAAGAACGAAAGGACTTTTTCGACCAATACGGTCCAGAAGCACGAGCGATTCTCCACGAACTTCTCGAAAAGTACGCTGAACATGGAACAGCGCAGTTTCTCCTACCAGATGTTCTCAAGGTTCCGCCGATCTCCGAACGCGGAAACGTGATCGAGATCGCCAAGATGTTTGGCGGCGGCGAGAAACTCCGGGATGCCGTGAATCAATTGCAAACCTTGTTGTATGCCGCGTAAGGCCGCAGCAGCAGCAACGACGACCGCCCAGTCGCTCGGCTCGCTCATCAAGTCTGCGCGCGACATCATGCGCAAGGACAAAGGACTGAATGGGGACCTTGATCGGTTGCCGATGCTGACCTGGATCATGTTCTTGAAGTTTCTGGGCGATCTGGAGCTTCAACGCGAAACGGAGGCGGAACTGGCCGGAAAGAAATTCCAACGGGCGATCGATCCGCCATATCGCTGGCGCGATTGGGTAGGGAAACCGGAAGGAATTACAGGCGATGAACTAATTTCATTCGTAAACAATGAAGAGGCGGTTCTGCCGGACGGTTCGCGAGGGCCGGGGTTGTTCGCATACCTGCGCGGCCTAAGCGGACGGAACGGCGGCGACCGACGCGATGTGATAGCGACTGTGTTCAAAGGAACGATCAATCGAGTGATCAACGGCTATTTGCTGCGCGACGTGATCAATAAGGTTGCCGGAATTCAGTTCGGTTCGAGTGAAGAATTACACACACTTGGCTCTCTTTATGAATCGATGCTGCGCGAAATGCGTGATGCCGCCGGTGACTCGGGTGAATTCTACACGCCACGTCCGGTCGTTCGTTTCATGGTCGCAGTCACCAATCCGAAATTGGGCGAAACGATTCTCGATCCAGCGTGCGGCACGGGAGGATTTCTGGTCGAGGCGTTTCAACATTTGGAGAAGCAATGCAAAACCGTGGAAGATCGACAACTGTTGCAGAAGCGCAGCATTTTCGGAGGCGAAGCAAAGCCTCTTCCGTATTTGCTCGCGCAAATGAATCTGCTGCTGCATGGACTGGAATCGCCGCGGATCAGTCCGAACAATTCGCTCGCGGTTCGAATAACCGAGATCGGCGAGAAAGATCGCGTCGATATTATCCTTACGAATCCGCCGTTCGGTGGCGAAGAAGAGCGCGGCATTCTCGCGAACTTTCCAAGCGACAAACAAACAGCAGAAACGGCTCTACTTTTTCTTCAACTGATCATGCGTAAGATCAGGCGCACTCCGAAACCGGGACGCGCTGCTGTGGTTGCACCAAATGGAACACTGTTTGCAGGTGGCGTGGCCGAGCGGATTAAGGAAGAGCTGCTCAAGGAATTCAATCTTCACACTATCGTACGTCTTCCTAACGGCGTCTTCGCGCCCTACACCAGCATCCCAACGAATATTCTGTTCTTCGATCGCTCCGAATCGACGAAGGATGTCTGGTATTACGAACAGCCGCTGCCTAAAGGGCGGAAGACTTACACAAAGACGCAACCGATGCGCTTCGAGGAGTTCGCTGAGTGCGTCGAGTGGTGGGACAACCGCGAAGAAAACGAGCGCGCTTGGAAAGTTCCGGCCGTCGAACTGCTTGCGAACAACTGCAATCTGGATCGCAAGAATCCACGCGGCAAAACAGACATCACGCACCTGCCGCCAGATCAACTCGCTGCTGACATCCTGAAGAAGGAACAGCGAATCGGTGAGATTGTTGTTAACATCCAACGGCTCTTCATAGATCACGCAGCATGACCAAGTGGCCGACGACAAAGCTCGGGAGCGTAGTTGAACGAGCGGCGCGCGCGGAGAGACCCATACCGGGAAAGTCTTATCGGCAAATTGGTGTGAAACTTTGGGGCGAGGGTGCCTACGAGCGCGAAACGATGGACGGTTCTCAAACTAAGTATGCTGAGCTCTTCAGGGCTGAAAGCGGCGACATCATCGTAAACAAGATCTGGGCGCGAAATGGGAGCGTTGCCGTCGTACAGGAAACTGAGGCAGGCTGCTACGGCTCCAGCGAGTTTCCGATGTTCAAACCAGACCCAGATGAGTTAGATTCACGCTGGATTCACTGGCTCACGAAAACACCAGGATTCTGGGCTCAATGTGACGAGAAATCACGAGGCACAAGCGGAAAGAACCGCATCAGGCCGGAACAGTTTCTATCTGTAGAAATCCCACTCCCATCATTGGCGGAACAGCGGCGGGTCGTGGCGCGGATTGAGGAACTGGCCGCCCAAATCCACGAAGCCCGCGCCCTCCGCCACCAAGCCGCCGAAGAAGCCGAGACGCTCTGGGCGCGTGGCGCGTCAAAGGTTTTCGACCGCGTAGTGGAAAAGCATCCGAGTCGGCCGCTCGCCGAGCTCGTTACAATTCGTGGCGGCGGAACGCCATCAAAGTCCGATCCCTTCTATTGGGAAGGTTCGATTCCGTGGATTACGCCGAAGGATATGAAGCGACGCGAACTCAGCGACGCAATTGATCACATCTCGGAGCGAGCAACGAAGGAGACAGCGGCAAAGCTGCTTGAAACGGGAGTGGTTCTAGTCGTCGTTCGCGGGATGATTCTGGCGCATACGTTTCCATCGGCGGTTCTAAGAGCGCCAGCGGCAATCAATCAGGACATGAAGGCGCTCGTTCCGAAGAAAGAGATTTTGCCGGACTTCCTTTGCGCGCTGTTTTGGGCGAACAACTCTCAGATGCTGGAGCTTGTTGAAAAATCGACGCACGACACGCGAAAATTCGAGACGGATAAATTGCTCGGCACAAACATCGTCGTCCCCCCGCTCCCCGAGCAACACCGGATTGTGGCCGAGCTGGACGCCTTGCAAGCGGAGGTGGACGCGCTGAAGCGCCTGCAAGCCGAGACCGCCGCCGCACTCGACGCGATTCTTCCCTCCATCCTCGACAAAGCTTTCAAAGGGGAACTGTGAGGGTTGAATCGTCGTTTTCACGGCTGTTCGGGCAAAGTCGTTACGTGAGTTCGGCTACCTGTCGCGCAGGTTATGATATTTGATCCGTCAACGGTCCTGATTTTGGGCGCCGGCGCCAGCAAACCCTACGGATTTCCGCTTGGACAAGAACTGAAAAATCAGATCATTCGAATCACCAAATCGCCTGGGCCCTTTCGTGCGCAATTGATCGAGGCGGGATTCTCTGAGCAGGATATCTGCGAGTATAACACTGATCTTGTCCGCTCAATCCATCCAACGATAGACGCATTCCTCGAAGATAGGCCAAGTCGTCGCGAGATTGGCGCTTTCACTATCGCACAAATCCTAATGCCACTTGAAGATGAGAAACATCTTTTTCCGCATAGGGACTGGTATCCTACTCTCTTCAAAGAACTGGATTTCAGACGACCACAGCTTCCGCCAGCGATTACTGGAATAGTAAGTCTCAATTACGAGCGCTCGCTCGAACATTTTCTCTACGAAACAATAGTGCGCACTTTTGAGGGAGAGTCACGAGAAGCAGCCGAGAAAAAGCTCGTGCGTATTCCGATTGTTCACGTGCATGGTGTATTGGGAGCGTATCCGGCGGTTCCTTATGCTGCACAGAGGACGGTTGAAGATCTGAAAGAAGGAGCAAAAGGGATTAGGATGATTCACGATGATTTAGATGACTCGGAAGAGTTCAAACGCGCTAAAAAATTGGTGTCATCCGCGTCCAGTATTCTGTTTTTGGGATTTGGTTACGACAAGAGGACTTTGCGTCGGCTCGGAGTTCTGGAAGGAAGCGAATCGTCTCTAGTCTACGGAACAGCTAGAGGTTTAAAGCCTGATCAGATGGCCGAAATCAGAGAAATGTTTAAAGAGCGGATCACACTTGATAACCGCAGCTCCATTGTCAGTGCTTATTTGTCGAGGTTTTACGAAATCAAGAATAAGCAGAAATGAGCAAAGCATCATAGCGCGACTACGTGCAATCTTGTGCGCGAACTTTCTCTAATCTGCTGCTGACTCATGATTATTTGACGTCGCTGGTTCGTCGTACGTCTCAATCGCCAGCACCGAAGGCAAGGTATGAGGCCATCCCCCGGCATTAGCTGATCTTTCCATTGTTTGAGACTGTGAAGAATGTACCGCTTTTGGCCTTTGCGGCGGTGGCGACAACGTCTGGAAAACATTTCACGAATTTCCACGTCTGCACCCAAAGCGGGTAATTAGTCCATCCCTCTTTCAGAAAAAACGTTGTGTGGCCGGCTGCTTGCCAAGCTTGCACCTCATGAGGATTTTTCCTGATTCGAAGATCGCCCGAGATTATAATCCAGCCCGGCTCCCTTGCGAGTGCGGACATCCAGGTTTCATCCGGGGTATTTGCCGCAAACCGATCCTTTAGGTGTACAACTTCATGCTCGGGTTCGACGAGAACATGCAAGCTCTTCGCCAGCTTGATGGACAGGTTATTATCGAAGAAGAACCTCACGCCGCCTTTGCGAGCGATTCCTCGAATTCGATGGCGTCGCGGATTTCCTCCGGTTGGACTTCGTACCACCTTGCAACGAGTTCTTCAGACGAGTTTGCTCTCACACTGCGGGCGAGGATCTGGGCCGGAACACCCGATTTAGCGACTGTTGGCTGGCCAAAATTGCGTCGCGGGTCAATAACGACCTGTTTCCCTTTTCCTAGCGGCCACCAAACGATGTCGCTCCCAGAGAACTCCAGCTCTTTTAGGAAATCCTGCACAATTCGCGAGAACTCGCGCTGCTGCGTTACTAGATTCAAAAGGGCCTGATCCGAATCTTCCTCGGCTTGCTTCAACAAAATATTCTTCCCATCCGTCGAGATCCGACTCGAACAGAATGGGTGTGTCGTTCGCAATTCGTTCTGTGCCCGGACGTGCGCGCGCCTCATAGTCTTCCAGCTTACACCTGCGCGAATAAAAGCATCGACGAACCTGAGTTCGAGAAGATCACGAAAGCTGAGCGCGAGTTTGTTTTCTATCGGTTTAATTTCACCTTGCCAAACCGCATCCGAATGACGAAGCGACGTACCGCTGCGAAAATCATAACCTTTCAGCCACCGGCGAACTTTTCCGACAGAAATTCGGGTAAGTCGCGCAGCTTCGGGTACAGTATAAAGTCCAGCATTTAGAAGGTGAGGTTCACGCTCGTGCACCGGCGCTAATGAAGCCTCTACTGTCCTTCAACGCAATCAAATCTCATTTCGAAGGGAAGATTGGGATCGCGTCCAAACTCCGAAATCCGAAAGTCTTTGACTCGCTGCTTCCCGCTCACTCGGCAACGTAATAAGAGATCAGCCACCTGCGCCAAGCCTCCTTCACTAAAGTTCCAGCGAGCCATGGGCTACTCCGAAAGCATTCGCGACCGGGCTGGCGTACCAAGGAGGTGAGCGGTTCGCCACGGCGAATTTTGCGGCGCCGTGGCGACCGGATCAGCAGTCAGAGAGCGCATAAAGAAATTAGCCGATTTATAAAATTTTTGTAATTTTGCTAAACTCTTAAGATTCGTAGTAAGAATTTCGACGTTCTAATCTCGAATTGCGAAACGGGGCGGCGTTGTCTCGGTTCCGACGCATGGCGATTGGAAACTGTTCACTTGAACATATAACTTCATTCACTTAAGTTGAGCGCATGAAGCGCTCTCCTTCGTCGAATTCCGCGGCAGCAAAAGATCGAGAAGCCGAGATCGAGCAAATATTAGAGATCCTGCACAAGTGGGGGATTCATACCCTCGGCCAGCTCTCCGCGCTCGATAAGGAAGAACTCGGCGCGCGGCTTGGTCCTGCAGCGATCCAAATGTGGGAGCGCGCGAACGGGCAATCCGATCGGCCGCTCAGGCTCGTCCGACCGTCTGAGTCATTCGAGGAAAGTTTCGAATTTGAAAACGAAATTGAAACAGCCGAGCCGCTCCTCTTTATGTTGCGTCGTTTTTTGGAGCAACTCGCGGTGCGGTTGAGCCGAATTTACTTCGTCGCAAAAGAACTCACCCTGCGGATTACTTTTACGAATAAGCAGCACTACGAACGCTGCTTCAAAATTCCGCAACCGACCAACGATGTCGATCTTCTCTTTCGGATGCTGCAGACGCACCTGGAAAATTTTAAGTCCGAACATCCGATCATTGCAGTTTCATTGCAGGCCCACCCGATCAAACCAAACTCGCAACAATTCGGATTATTTGAAACGACATTACGCAACCCGAATCAATTATCAGAAACACTTGCGCGCTTGACTGCATTGCTCGGCGTCGATCGCGTTGGCACGCCTGTTTTGGACGAAACACACAGGCCGGATGCATTTCACATCGAACCATTCTCCTGGGATAGTAGCATAGGCTTCCAGCCTGTGGGGTCAGCGGGCGTCTCTGCCTCCGATAGAAGAGGCAGGCAAGATGCCTGCCCGCCACACAGCCATGATGGCTATGCTCCGTTATCTGCAGCGTTGCGACGATTTCGACCGGCCGTATCTACATCCGTTTTTCTGTCAGAAAATATTCCCGCTCATCTTCGCAGCGCGAACCCATTCGGCTGTCGCGCAGGGCAGGCTAACGGCAAAGTCGCAGAGCAACGTGGCCCTTATCTGGCTTCAGGAAATTGGTGGGATGAAACAGCCTGGGCTCGCTCAGAATGGGATCTGCAATTGGAGAATGGTGTTTTGTTGCGCTGTCACCAGCATGGGGAAACCTGGGAGGTCGATGGCGTTTACGACTGATGCATTTCGACTCCTCATCCTGCCCTCTCCTCTTCGCAAGAGAGGTGGAAGGTCCGATTTAACGGTTTAACGCTTCAACGCTTCAACGAAACACAATGCCCTACGTCGAGTTACATGCTTGCAGCGCGTTTAGTTTTCTGCGCGGCGCTTCTTTCCCGGAGCAATTGGCTGAAACGGCGGCCGAGCTTGCAATGCCAGCGATGGCCTTGCTCGATCGTAATGGCGTTTATGGCGCGCAACGGTTTTCGGTTGCAGCGCGCGAGCAAAATATTCGGCCAATCATTGGCTGCGAGTTGAGCATGGAAGATGGCGGCATCCTGCCTGTGCTCGTGGAAAACAGGAACGGCTACAACAATCTTTGCGAATTATTGACTCAGTCGCATTTGCGCAGCGAAAAAGGGAAGTGCGCGATTCAGTGGGATGAGCTGCCGCAATTCGCGGAGGGACTGGTTGCGCTCTTCGGTAGCGCATGCGTCTCGCGTGCAAATGCCAGTCCGGCTCGGACTTTCGGCGTCTCGCCGAAACAATCTTCCCCTGTAATAGCAAACACAATGAAAGTCCGCGATGGCGAGGACGCCATCGTCAGCACGCGAGACGCGTGCGCTACCCAGCCCGAAGATCGCGCGCAGTTTTTGATCCACACGTTAGGTCGCGAAAATGTTTTCGTTGAAATTCGGCGACATTTTTTGCGCGGCGAGGAACGCATTAATCAACAACTTGTCGATCTTGCCGCGCATTATCGATTGCCGATCCTGGCCACGAACGGTGTGCAGTACGCCCGGCCTTACGGGCGAGAGGTCCTCGATGTTTTCACCTGTATCCGCGAGCACACGCATCTGGATGCTGCCGGGAAATTGCTCACCCGAAACAGCGAGCGACATTTAAAGAGCGAGACGGAAATGAGCGACCTGTTTCGCGATCTGCCGGAAGCAATTGAAAACACGTCGTGGTTGGCTGAGCGGCTCACGTTTTCTCTCGAAAACATCGGTTACGAATTTCCCTCGTTTCCCGTGCCGGTGGGTCACAATATGGATTCATTTCTGCGCACGATCGTTTGGTTCGGGGCGCAGCAGCGTTATGCCGCGATCAGCACCGCGGTAAAACGGAAGCTCGAAGAAGAACTCGCGCTCATCAGCAAGCTCGGGTTCCCAGGATATTTTTTGATCGTCTGGGACATCGTGAATTTTTGCCGTGAGCATAACATCATGGTGCAGGGCCGCGGCAGCGCCGCCAACAGCGCTGTTTGTTATTGTCTCGGCATCACGCCGGTGGATCCGGTGAGCAGTCATCTCGTCTTCGAACGTTTTTTAAACGAGAGCCGCAAAGGCTGGCCAGATATCGATCTCGATCTTCCGAGCGGCGATCGGCGAGAGGCAGTGATTCAGGAAATTTATCGCCGCTACGGCAGGCACGGCGCCGCCATGACCGCGAACGTGATCAGCTATCGCGGCCGAAGCGCCGCGCGCGAAATCGGCAAGGCTTTAAATTTTTTGCCGAGCATTCTGGATCGCTTCTCGCATTTGTTCGCGAACGGCGATTTTCCCCATACCCTCGATCTCACTTCGCAAATTGAGCAGGCCGGTTTGCCCAAAGAACATCCGCGGATGCCGGCATTCATTAATTTGTATCGAGCGATCTACGGATTGCCGCGTCATCTCGGTCAACATTCCGGCGGGATGATCATTTGTCAGAAAAGACTGAGCTCGTTTGTGCCACTGGAAAACGCATCGATGCCGGGGCGCGTCGTCGCGCAATGGGACAAGGATGATTGCGAAGACCTCGGCATTGTGAAGGTCGATCTGCTCGGGCTTGGGATGATGTCGGTGATGCAAGATGCGTTTGAACTGTGCCGTGAGCGCGGACGCCCGCTCGATCTGGCGCACATTCCAAAAGATGATACGGCCACCTTTGAGATTATGCAGAAGGCAGACACCATCGGCGTTTTTCAAATCGAGAGCCGCGCACAAATGGCCACGCTGCCGCGGATGAAACCAGAATGTTTTTATGATGTCGTGATCGAAGTAGCGATCATCCGTCCAGGACCGATCCAAGGCGACATGGTGCATCCTTATCTCGCACGCCGGGCTGGACGTGAGCCCCTCACGTATTTCGATCCACGTCTCGAACCGGTCTTGGGACGCACGCTTGGTGTCCCGCTGTTTCAGGAACAAATGCTTAGGATCGCGATGATCATGGCCGATTTTTCCGGGAACGAAGCAGAGGAATTGCGCCGCGCACTCAGCTTTCACCGTTCGGAGGAACGAATGCAGAAAGTGAGCGTGAAATTGCGTGCGGCGATGACGCGAAAAAATATCGCGCCAGACGTGGTCGAGAAAATTATTCAGTCGATCGCATCATTTGCGCTTTATGGTTTTCCGGAATCACACGCGATTAGCTTCGCTATTCTTGCGTATGGCAGCGCCTATTTGAAAGTGCATCGCGCGCCGGAGTTTTATGCAGGTTTGCTCAACAATCAGCCAATGGGTTTTTACACTCCGGCCACAATTGTGAAAGATGCGCGCCGGCACCGGCTGAAGGTTCAACCGATTTGTGTGCAGAAATCGACATGGCGTTGCGCAGTTGTTTCCGATGACACCGTGCGCTTGGGATTTTGCGTGGTGAACGGATTGCGACAGGAACACGCGGAAGAACTTGTCCGGCAACGGCAAGATCGACAATTTGATTCACTGGACGATTTCAAGCGGCGCGTGCTGCTTTCGAAGGAAGAACTGCGCACACTCGCGGAGCTCGGGGCGCTCAATTGTTTCGCGGATCACCGGCGCGCGGCGATGTGGGAAGCAGAGAAAACGATGCATGAGGATCTTTTGGGTAGCGCACGCGTCTCGCCAAAACAATCTTTCGAAAGTCCGCGAAAGCGGAACGCTTTCGCCGGCACGCGGGACGCGTGCGCTACCCAAAACAAGAAATCGCCGCTCGTGCCAATGACGCTGCCCGAGCGTGTGCGCGCCGACTACGAAACAATGAACCTGACGACCGGACCGCATCCGATGAAACTTTTGCGTGAAAGTTTGCCGAATGTTTGGCGGGCAATCGATTTGGCGCACGCACGCCACGGTGCAACAATCCAGATCGCCGGCAACGTGATTTGCCGTCAACGTCCCGGCACTGCGAAAGGATTTGTTTTTATCAGCTTGGAAGATGAGACCGGCGTCTCAAATGCGATTGTCGATCCAAACTTGTTTGAACGATTTCGTCTTTTGATCACTGAAGAAGCATTTCTGCTCATCGAAGGCGAAGTGCAGAACTCCGACAACGTTGTTCTGATTAAAACGCGCGACATCAGACCGCTCGCGCACGAAGAACTCATTGGCAGCGAGTCGCACGACTTTCACTGAGGTAGGGTAAGCCTCTGGCTTGCCTCGGCAACCGGGACGGTCGCGCTACTCTATTCGCCGGCGTGATGCGGCGCTGGCGTTTTCGGTGCGGTCGCTTTTTCGGCCGGTTTTTGATCCGACTCGATCCATTCGGTGTGAAACACACCCGGCTTATCAATGCGCTCGTAAGTGTGCGCGCCAAAAAAGTCGCGTTGCGCCTGCAATAAATTGGCTGGGAGCCGCGCCTGACGG
>WNFY01012747.1_pt1 | contig 13594 bp, 11 predicted proteins | sample 5400091 | NCBI WGS metagenome assembly WNFY01 (sample SAMN13153364, study PRJNA577476) | soil metagenome | isolation source: 60 cm soil or saprolite under grassland replicate 1 | place: USA:California | collected 2016-06-15 | reverse complement strand
TGAAAGACACTGGAGAATAATTCTTGCGATTGGCGCAATTCTTCCTCTGCGTGTTTGCGTTCACTAATGTCACGATTGACACTGACCAGACTAACACTTTCTCCGTTGGCAGGAATTGTCACTATACGAGTCTCTACATAGATTCTTGTCCCATCTTTTCGCAGCTGTGTCACTTCATCAGAAAATTGTCCAGTTTCTATTAATCCTTGAAGGGCTTGTTCTCGTGTAGCGCTGAAGAATTCCGTAGCCAACAGCTCTGCTCCATTTTTGCCAATGACCTCTTCTGCCTTCCATCCATACATATGCTCTGCTCCGGAATTCCAGCCCGTAATGATTCCTGAGCTTTGAACTGATGTAATGACTGCATCATTAATATGCTGGATAATATTTGCCTGATACATGCTTTCTTTTTCGGCTTTTTTCCGTTCGGTGATATCCTGTGCGGTTGCCACTCGATACAAAAGATTCCCATCATCCCCGTGAACACTGACCAAATCCATTTGCACAGGGAATGTGGAACCGTCGCGACGGATCATGTTCGCCTCATACTGTACATGCCCGACCTGGTCCGCCCGTAGGATGCTGCCGCGCACATGATCATGATCTGCTGGCACGTATAAGCTGAGGACCGATGCGCCGATAATATCCTCCACTTGCGATCTGAGCAGGGAAGCAAAAGCAGAATTGCAAACGACAATGCGGTTAGTATCCGGGTCACCAATGGCAATTCCATGAGCACAATGTTCGAATGCATCTGCCCATTGGCGTACATCCTCCTGCTCCTGCCTGCGTTCGGTAATATCCTGCACCAGGGCATAGAACCCTCTAACAGTCCCCTCGTGTGTTTTGTCTGGCACATAGGTTGCTTCCACAAAGCGAGCGCCGCCATCCTGATAGGGGATCTCCATTTGATAATTGACCCTCTCGCCTCGTAGCGCGGCATCTATATGTTTTGAAATGGCACGATAAGCAGTAGCTCCCAAAACATCTTCCAGCTTTCGACCGTCTGCTCTATTTCCAAACCACTCCTCATAAGCCTGATTACTAAATTGATATCGCTTGTCTGAATCTATATAAGAAATGAGAGCGGGCATTGCATCTGTTACTAACCGCAGTCTCTCCTCGCTCTCCCTTAACTCTGCCGTATGACGTTGAATGAGCCAATAAAGCATGACCGCCGTAACAAGAATAAACCCCCAACCTTTATAAATGCTGATTTCTGTTAATGCTTCTGGAGTAGGTGCAATTTGTTGGGCAAGCTTATCCGAGAACAAGATCCAAAGCACCCCGATCAGCAGGTAGATCGCCGAGATTCGCAACGAACCAAGATTGTAGAGGGTCGATCTGCTAGGAAGCCCGCGATTATTCATAGAAGTTTCCTTCATTAAGCAAAAATTGCAGTACTAGACTATTTGGATAACCTTCCCCACAAATACTTTCGCCCTCATCAGCATTTTTCAGCATGTAGGTTTTCAAAGGTAATCCTTGGCATCATAGAGAAAAGACATAAAAACAGGACAACAACTGTCCATTTTAAAATTTTCCTATTACTATCTTGCTATGCACATGGGGGGATTCCCTACCCTTAAATTAGGGAAATTAAGAAGGAAAATTATGGATTTCCTATGATTTAAACACAAAATCTCGTGAACCGTAATCCTTAATCTTGTAAGGTTTTGATCCAGTAATCAATCATTTTAGTCTCAAAGTAATTTATTTCACAACCAAACGATGACATCTATCAATATCCAAAAAACAGACAATCGGGAATAATAAGGTTAACCATAAGATTTTTTGAAAGGCTTACCTTATGTTTCAGATGACCGAAAGCGCAGAAATGTATCTAAAGGCGATGGCAGAGATCGGGGCAGGTGACGTTGTTGCAGTGGGACGACTTGCCACTCGCCTCGGCGTGACGAACGTTTCTGCAAATGAGATGATGCGTCGTCTGACCGATCAGGGACTGGTATCCCATACTCCATACAAAGGTGTGGCTCTAACCGAGGAAGGGCGCACGGTTGCATGCAGTGTGTTACGCCGTCAGCGTTTATGGGAATGTTTTTTGTATCAATATTTGCACATCGAGTGGGCGAAACTTTATGAGCTTGCTTGTTCGCTTGAACACGCGACCGCGCCCGAGGTCACCGAAGCACTCTCTGCCTTTTTAGGAGAACCGAAGTTTTGTCCGCGCGGAAACCCCATCCCATCCGCAGACGGGTCGTGGACTCCAATCAATGGAATTCCGCTTCGTGAAGCCTCTGTTGGCGCGACGGTGCGGGTGTTGGCTGTCAACGCAACTCAAACCGATGCTCTCCGATATTTGCAAGATCGCAACATTTTGCCCGGTTCTGAATTGACTGTGATCGAAGCCGCGCCTATGGAAGGTCCGCTCACTTTGAGAATAGGCGATAAAGATGTGTCGCTTGGTCTTTTGCTTTCAGAGTTTGTTATTGTGGAAGAGATTTAAATGTTAAGTAGGGACGAGGCTGTGTAGCGTCTCGTTCATTGAGATTAAATAAATTTCTAAAAGGAATCGTTATGTCGGAACCAACACAACTTCATCTTCTACGCCCCGGTCAGCGGGCGACGATCACCAAGATCAACGGTATTACTGCGTTGCGTCGAAGATTTATCGAAATGGGAATCGTCAAAGGCGAAACGATCCTGATCGAGCGCCACGCCCCGTTGGGTGATCCGATCGAGTATTTTGTCAAAGGTTATCATCTTGCGTTGCGAAAAGAAGAGGCTGCACAGATCGAAGTGGTTTTGATGGAGCGATAAAATGGCTGATCTAACGATTGCATTGGCAGGAAATCCCAATGCGGGGAAGACAACGATCTTCAACGCGCTGACAGGACTCCACCAGCACACCGGCAATTGGCCCGGCAAAACTGTAGAAAAAAAAGAAGGGGAATTCGAACATAATGGCATCACCATCAATATTGTGGATTTGCCTGGTACCTATAGTCTCACCGCTTATTCGCCAGAAGAGATCATCGCCCGCGACTACATCATCGAAGAGAAGCCGGATGTGGTGATCAACGTTGTTGACGCGACCAACCTGGAACGGAATCTTTACCTCACTGTGCAGTTGCTTGAACTGAATGTCCCCGTGGTGATGGCGTTGAACATGACGGATGCTTTGATTAAAGATGGTGCAAAGATCAATGTCGATGAACTTTCCCATTTACTTGGCAGTATTCCCGTGGTGCATACTTCTGCCAATCACGGCCATGGCGTCGAAGAACTGATCTTGAAAGCCGTGAAGGCTGCGAGGAAAATCCTATGAGCGTTTCCGCTACATCATTTTTTCAATTGGACTATGGCGGAAAAATCGAACGCGAGATCGCGAGTATCCTTTCGAAGTTCGAAGAATTCAATTTTGATACGGGGAAGTATTCCAAACGCTGGTTGGCGATCAAGCTCCTCGAAAAGGATGCTGATATTATTGAGCGTGTCCAATCGATGAGCGAAGGTGAAAAAATCATTGCCTTTGCAAAGGAGCGCGCCCAGCATGTCGAGTCGATGCTGGGAGACGATTTCGATCTGCTGACTGCCGATCGTCGTTACGGCTATATCAATGGCATTGTTCGTCAGGTACTTCACCGCCCATTGGTAGATCGCATTACGCTTACTGATCAGATGGATAACATTGTTACCCATAAATGGCTGGGACTGCCAATTTTCTTCGCGGTGATGTACATCGTCTTTCGGCTCGTGATCGACGTCTCATCTCCTTTTTTGGAGTGGACTGACTCCGTCATCAACGGACCGGTGGCTCACTGGCTCTCGTTCCTTCTGGGCCTTGTTCATGTCCCGTCCTGGATTCATTCTCTGCTTATTGACGGCATCGTCGCAGGTGTAGGCGGGGTGCTGGTCTTCATCCCCGGGTTGTTAATTCTTTATTTCTTCCTCGCTCTTCTCGAAGATTCTGGTTACATGTCGCGAGCGGCATTTGTGATGGATCGCTTCATGCGCATCGTTGGTTTGCATGGCAAATCATTCATCCCGATGATTCTTGGATTTGGTTGTGCGGTCCCTGCCATCTATGCCACGCGGACGATTGCCAGCCGGCGCGACCGGGTGTTAACTGCCTTGCTTGTCCCGTTGATGTCGTGCTCGGCGCGCTTGCCGGTTTATGTTGTTTTTGGTCTTGCCTTCTTCGGCGCGCGAGCCGGAACCGTTATTTGGGCAATGTATGCCCTGGGCATCGTTGTTGCAATGCTTGCCGGTATGATCTTCACACGAACCATCCTCAAGCCGGATGTGACCTCGGCATTTGTATTGGAATTGCCGCCATATCGTCAGCCCGCATTGAAGAGCGTTTTCATCCATATGTGGGAGAACACGCGTGAGTTTGTCCACAAAGCCGGGACGGTGATTTTGTGGGCGTCGATTGCTATGTGGTTATTATTGAATCTGCCCTGGGGAGTTAAGAATCAGCGCGATTCGTATTTCGGAAAATTCAGCGCGACAATTGCGCCGGTCTTTGCTCCGCTAGGCTTTGGCAACTGGGAAACGGGAGGGGCGTTGGTCTCCGGCTTCATGGCAAAGGAAATTGTCGTCAGCACAATGAGCGAGATTTATCTTGGAAATTCACAAGCCGCGCCTGCCAGGACCACTACATTGGGCGAAGATATCACCTCGATCGGCGCGGGATTTGTGAATGCCGGAATCCGTTCTGGCAAAATCTTGTTAAGCATCCTGCCGGGCGTGAATTTGGATGATCACACAACCCAACGGGAAGATACGGCCTTGAGTCTCATCCTGCGCGATAAATTCTCTACTTTGGGCGCATTGTCGTTGTTGGTCTTCGTCTTGTTATATGTTCCCTGTGTTGCAACGCTGGGAGCAATTAAACAGGAGTTCGGTATGTCGTGGGCGGTAACCTCCGCGGTCTACCAAACTGTTGTCGCCTGGATCGTTGCCTTCGTTATTTATCAAGTTGGTCTGTTGCTGGGATTTGGATGAACCAATGCTTACACAACTCATCAGCTTGCTGGAAACCAAGGAGAACGGACTGAGTCTCGCCGAGATCAGCCGCCTCATGAACGCGCAGCCCTCCGCAGTTTTCTCCATGATCGGTTTACTGGTCCAAAAAGGGAAATTGATCGAGATCGGTCCGGATGGAAAATGCTGCACCACTTGTGGATATGAATCGGAATGTAATTTATTAGCAGCGCGGGGAAAAAGGTATATGGCGACCCCTCAAAAGAATTGCATTGGTAGGGGCGAGTCTCCCATGTAAGATCGATAGCCTTACCTACCAATATCGAGTCGGAAGAAGTCGGCTTGCTCAACCAAGCGCCTCACCCCTACTTTAATAAGGCAATGACAAAAACCCCGCGGTCGCGGGGCTATTGTTTGGAAACGGAATTAGATGGCGTCTTTGAGTGCTTTGAGTGGACGAGGCTTGATCACTTTGCGTGCGGGCTTGGCTTTGAACATCGTCTTTTCCTTTGTGAAGGGATTGATCCCTTCATGGGCGGGCACAGCCGGCTTGTTCACCGACACCAGCTTTACCAGACCTGGAATCACAACCTCATGTTCTGCTTTGAGTTCTTTATAGATCAGGTCATTCAAACTCTCTAGAACAGCGCTGACTTGCTTTTTTTCTACCCCGCTTTGATTGGCAATTGCCTCCACAAATTCACTTTTAGTCATATGTTTATTTGCCATGGCGGCCTCCTTTGGAGATTCAGATAGATTTTGGTAATTTCAAGGGTCAAAATATGCTTTTCACTATCTTCTAATCAAACGAAAAGGCAAAATTTCAGTTATGGGAAATTTGTGGGGATGGAAGGCTGGAAACGGGCGATTCCTTATATAAGAGCCTGCTAACAGACTCAAAGCGAAATAGAACAGATAAAGGAAAGAAAATTGATTCCTTATTACAACAGTACATCCCCTCCATTCCATATGGAGGGGATGTACTTATAAAACTTACTTTTTAGCTTTAGTTGCAGCCAGGTATTTTGAAGCTGGCTATGCGCGTCAGCCAGCCAGCGGCACTGGTAGCCTGGCTCGCGGCGGTATAGTACTCGTTGACATACCAGAACGTGCAGTCATCCGTCGGATCAACAGTCATGTCTGTGTAGTCACCCCAGCGTGAGTTTGTAGTCAACTGTACGCCGGTGCCATTGATGATCGTGCCTTCGCCCAGCGTCATCTGACCTAATGTATCTCCTTTCAGCCGGCCCGTGTAACGAATGCCGGGAAAAACAGTCGTCCCGTTGACAACGCTAAAGCCAAGAGCCATATTCCCCTTTTTATCCTGAGCGATACTGCCCATCCAGCGATGAACGCCATCGTTCGGAGCATAGGTGCCCTGTTGGTACAGGGAGTACGTGCCGCCAGACCGCCGAATTTCATACCAGCGCGCCCCGGCGATGCCAGGGAGTGCCTCCACAGACTGATTGGTCACCAGCGACTCATACGTACCAAAATTGCGGTAAGCGAGCCGGAATGTCGGCCGCTGGCGATACGAGAGGATGTCCAGGTATTGAGCAGGATTCGTAATCCCTGGCTGCGGGAGGCAGTCACGCGAGCTCGGTGCACAAGGGAAGATCGAATCAAAGGAGGCGACCGGAAGCTGCACATTGAGAGTGATGGATGCTATTGGGTTTGCCTGCCACTTAACACTAAGCTCCCAAATGTTGAGAGCGTCAAATGTTGCACCATAAGGTGCGCCGTCATCCTGCGTACCAATGATCGGCGCGGGGGCTCCATTCGCGGGCTTGGTCTTGCCATCGATATCTGGCGGCAACAGACCATCGCCAACCAAGGGCAACATTCCCGGAGCATTTCCATCCAAAAAGAAGCTAACGACACGCGCGCCCGGATTTCCTTCCAGCATCTTGTCACGTTCCAGGGCGTACACGCCAATGCCATATTCCACAGTGGGTCCAAATTCACGTGTGGTGATGATGTACGAATTCCTCCACAGCCCATACTTTGGATAATCTGTTGTAATACGTTGGCCCACGAGTAGTAAACTGCGTTAGAAGCCAGCGATCTTCAAGCTGGTCGTACAGTACGACCGGATCACCAGAAGGATCGGTACAGTCGGGAACTGCAAAGCCCGCCCAGAGTGTGCCAGTATCGACAGGTCCGAGCAGGAGCGTTCCAGTCTTCGAATACACCGCGAAGACGAGATTGATTATCTCCACGTAATGATTGGGCCCCACCTCGCCATTCGGGTCGGGCGGATTGACGCGAAATCCAAAAATGTTGAAGTTGTCTTGGTTGCTAAGCCCGTCGAAGCTCACTAATGGAGCGGGAATGGCCGGTGAGTTTGCGCTCTGCAGAGCGCCATCCCCCGAAAAGCCTTGGTCTTGAACAATTGGACCACGGTCCGGTCTTATTTCCTTTAAGTCCCCAGGTTGCGGAGTGAGCCGTCGTGTTGCCGCCATCTCACGGAGCGTGGGGGAGACATCGAAAGCGACAGCGTTGGAAAATGTCCCATTGAATGTTTTACCAGCTAGCTGAATTGTTCCTTCGGGTGCGGCAATGGCAGGGATTGTGCCGAAGAGGGTTACGATGAGAACCAATATTGTACTTAAACGAAGGATACGCTTGGTTTTCATTTTGTATACTCCTCAAAATATGGATGAAACTTGTCAGTTGTTCACATCTATCTTGGGCATAGATTGTTGCGAGCCCCGCTCAACCACCTCCTTTCCAAAAACAGGCAATTCTATTTGCAACAGCTTAATCATTGTATAAAAAATTGAATCGAAATACAAGCCTGATAAGGTTACATGGCACGATCTTCACTATGGTTTTGCATCCTAAAATTAATATGCCGTAGTCAGGTTCTATATTATAGAAAAGACCTGACAGGTTCGCTTCGCGCGAAGCAAACCTGTCAGGTCTATTTACAAAATTAAACCAAATCAAACTGCATGTTATATAGCCTAGCGTAGGTTCCATTCAAATTCAGAAGTTCTTCATGCGTTCCCTGTTCCTCAATGCCTTGATCGGTTAATACAAGGATTCTTTCTGCATTCCGGATTGTAGACAGGCGATGAGCGATGATAAACGTAGTGCGATTTCTTGCCAGCTCTTCCAGGGAATTCTGGACCACTTTCTCACTTTCATTATCCAGGGAACTGGTGGCTTCATCGAAGATGAGCACAGGCGGATCTTTCAGAAAGACGCGGGCGATACTCAACCTCTGCTTTTGCCCACCCGAGAGCTTGACTCCGCGCTGACCAATGTCAGTTTGGTAGCCGTTCGGTAATGACATGATGAAGTCATGCGCGTTGGCTCTTTTCGCGGCTTCAACGATTTCCAATTCACTTGCATTCGGTTTTCCATAGCGGATATTCTCGACGATGGTTCCAGCAAATAAATAAACATCCTGTTGCACCACACCGATATTTCTGCGCAATGAGCGTAATGTGATGTCCTTGATTTTCATACCATCGAGCAGCACGGCTCCATCATTGACTTCATAGAATCGGGGAATGAGGGAACACAAAGTCGTTTTGCCAACGCCCGAAGACCCGACAATGGCAACGGTTTCGCCAGCTTTCACATCCAAAGAAATATTCTTTAAAACGTGGGCATGATCATCGCGGTAGCGGAAACTGACATTCCTAAACTCTACATGCCCGTGTACATTTTGGATTTCCAGTGCATTCGCCGAATCCTGAATCTCTGGCTCGACCTCCAAGATTTCCATGAACCGTTCGAAGCCGGTAAATCCTTCCTGCAATTGCTCGGTCATATGCATCAACTTTTGAATGGGCTCGATGAAATTTCCAACGTAGAGTAAAAATGTCAACAGATCGGGAAGGTCCATAGAGCCTTTCGTAATGCTAATACCACCAAAGACGACTACCGTCACAGTGATGAACTGGGTGATTAGCCCGATTGCCTGATACAAGTACGCGTCCGTTCTATAAATGTTTTTTCTGCTTTCCAAGAAGCGATTGTTTTCCGTCGTAAATTTCCTCTTTTCCACTTCTTCATTGACAAAGGATTTCACGACTCGGATACCGGCAAGCGTATCTTCTACCTGCGCATTGACTTCGCCAATCCGTTCCCGATTTCGTTTGAATACGATATTCAGTCGTTTGTTGAAGTAGAGCGTGAATACTGTCAGGATCGGCAGGAAGAGAAAGACGACCAAGGTTAATTGAACATTGACCTTGAGCAGGATAATCAATGCACCGATAAACTTGACTGCATAGATGAGATAATCTTCAGGACCATGATGATATAGCTCTGCCAGTGAAAACAGATCGTTGGTAATGCGTGACATTAATTGTCCGGTGCGCTGTTCGTCATAAAAACGGAACGACAGCTTTTGATAATGGTCGAACAATTCATTGCGCATGTCACTTTCCATGATGGCGCCCATCGCATGACCATAATAGTCAACATAGTAGTTGCATAGCGTGTGGATGAGTATCAGCGCCACCATCAACGCTCCCACCAGATAGATTTGATGGAGCATATTTGGCGCATGTCCTTCCAACACAGTCTTGGTAATATACCGGATGCAGAGGGGGATGATGAGCGTAATACCCGCAACCAGAATGGCGCAGAGCATTACGGAAGCGAACAATCCTAAATGCGGTTTGTAATAGGCCAAAAACTTTTTCGTGCGGGGATTCATAAACCTTTGATCTCCAATTGATTAACAAAAAGCCCAGTCTCACCGAGGCTGGGGCTGGTTTCCTTTACAGAAACAAAAACCACGGAGCGCTATGCAAGCACACCCGTGGTCTGGAGGGGCACGATATACCGTGCCCTTACTGGAAATCGAAAGGATACTGAGATACGGATGCACTCACATAACAGAAAATATTCTGTTGAACTTTGCTGACATGTGAGCGTACCTCCTTTGAAAGAAATTTGATGATCTTCTGTGGAAGACTCATCTGAACGTTAATGTACCGGAATCGATAAAGTTTGTCAAGTATAAAAAAGCCAACGTCATTGCGAGCCCGGTAGGGCGAAGCAATCTCCCGTTTTGCGGAACTACCTTATCGAAAAAACTCATTCATTTAATCGGAGATTGCTTCGTCGGGAAGAGCACCCGCCTCGCAATGACATCATGGTCGATACACGATCTTCCAAATATGTACCTGTCCATTGCCGCTGCCGGTGGCGAGCAAGCCACTATCGGAGGAAATTGTCATGCCAGTGATCCCGCCAGGAGGCATGGCTTCGAAGCGCGGCAAATAATCGGAGGTGGCGTAGACGCGCAAGGTCCCGTCGCGAGACGTGGCGATCAACGAGGAACCATCCGCCGTGAATGCCACATTCTCCACGGCATTGTGAAAACCTTTGAGCTTCATCATCAATCTTCCTGTAATAAGGTTCCAGAGCCAAATTCCTCCATCGGTGCATTCTTCGTTAGTGGCGGTCTGGCAAGTTGCCGTGGCTATGGTCGAACCATCTGGTGAAATGGCAATGTCTGAAACCTGATGTGCATGATTGAGTGTGAATACGGATGTGCCATCGCTCGTCCTCCAGATTTGAACGTTGCGTGAGGTACCTCCGCCGACCAGCCATCTTCCATCCGGTGAGTAAGCGATTGCCGGGATATCCAAATACTCAGAAAGCTTAAACTGACGCTGCCAGGAAGCTACGGAAAAGGTCCAGATGGCAGCATTCTGGATTTGATTCTGTGCCTCGTCCACACCGCCAACGGCTAATGTGCGGCCATCTGGTGAAAAACTTACACTCACAGCTTCACCAGGAAAATCCAGCGATTTCATTACCGTGCCAGTGCGCCAATCCCAGACCTTGGCGGTCTTGTCACTTGACACCGACGCCAGCATTTGACCATCCGGGGAGAACGCGATTCCCCAGACGATTCCTGTATGTCCATTCAATGTGCCGAGCGATTGACCGGTAGCCACATCCCACAAACGGATGAGAAAATCTTCGCTGTTGCCTCCCGCCACCGCAAGGACTTTACCATCGGGCGTGAACGCCAATGTGCGAGGGAGTTCACCTCCGTCAACGCTCATGAAAATCTCAAGCATGGAAAGCGTATCCTCTCGAATGGATATTAGCGTTGGCGTAGCAGAGACATCCGGAGGAAGAATAGTAGGAATTTCCGTTTGCGCAGCGGTTGGCACAATGGGAGTAAATGTTGGTGGCACAGGTGTCGGAGTCGTTAAGACTTCGACAGAAAAACTACAGGCATTGAGCAGCAACGCGCTCAAAATAAAAACTATAATTGGCAAGAACCACCGTTGGTGTTGTTTCATTGCACTCTCTCTTTCCACTCTTGACGGGCTGAATCCGATGTTGGAATTATAAATTGGGAATGGCTATAAAACGTTCCGTTCCAGATTGTGGTTCCCGTCACTGTCCACCTGGCTAGGCAAAGACCCTCCCCCAGATGGGGGAGCTTTTCTCCCGGAAAGACTAAACTGTAGGCGTCCGAAATCGTATACAAGCTATGGAGATCAAAATGAAAAATCTCAATGTCATGTTCAATGGAATTGCCATTATTGTCTTAAACATTGTCAATCCGCTTTCTTTAACAGCTGCTACCACACTGCTGGGCATCGGTGTTGCAGCCCTGGGAATCGCTAACTTGCGAAAGGCATAGGTATGAAAGCGATCGAAGTCAAGAATCTGCGTAAATCCTTTAAAGACAATCACGCTGTACAGGGACTCAGCTTTGAAGTCGCGGAGGGAGAGATCTTTAGCCTGCTCGGTCCGAACGGAGCCGGGAAGACGACAACGATTTCAATCCTGTCTTGTCTTTTGCGCCCCGATGATGGTGACGCATCCATTATGGGGCATTCCATCCGCACAGATGACATGGGAGTCAAATCGGTGCTGGGCGTGGTGCCGCAGGAAATAGCCTTGTATGAAGATCTGACGGCGCGCGAGAACCTGACGTTTTGGGGAAAAATGTACGGGCTGCGCGGGCCCGCTCTCAAATCCCGCGTGAACGAGGTGCTGGATGTGATCGGTCTGAGTGACCGCGCCAACGATCGTGTTGGCAAATATTCCGGCGGGATGAAACGCCGCGTCAATATCGGTGTGGCGCTGCTGCATAAGCCCAAAGTGATTTATATGGACGAGCCGACCGTCGGCATCGATCCACAATCGCGTCGTAATATTCTTGATAGTGTGGTGGCATTGAAAGAACAGGGCATGACCGTACTGTATACCACGCACTATATGGAAGAAGCGCAGGAACTTTCCGATCAAATCGGGATTATGGATCATGGCAGGATGATCGCCTGTGGCACGAACGATGAATTAATTAGGCTCGTCGGCGAACAGACGCGTATTGATTTAACTGTTAATGCGGAAACGGGCAAAATTTTAGAAGCCTGGAAAAATGTTATAGGCGTTGCGCACGTCGCCGTGGAAGAAGATAACATCAGTGTACTCGTCGCCGATAGCAATGAAGTGCTGCCGCGGCTCTTTGAGGCGGCTGCGCGTGTTCCAGCGCGCATCACATCAGTGGATATCCGCGAGCCAAACCTCGAAGCCGTATTTTTACATTTGACGGGAAGGGCACTTAGAGATTAGAGATCAGAGAGCAGTAATTCATTACGAATTATCTATTCTCCATGCTCTGTTCTCTACTCACTGGAGTACTTATGAAAGCTATTGACATTGCCCTCAAAGACCTTCGGCGTTCCTTCCGCAGTGCCTCTGCGATCATCTTTATGTTTGGCATACCCCTCCTGGTGACCAGCATGTTCTATATGATGTTCGGCAATATGGCACAAAACGGAGGGTTTGATCTTCCCAAAACAAAAGTAATTATTGCCAACATGGATGCTGGCGGACCCAAGTTTCAGATGAATCCTAAAAATATCCCCGGCGGACGCAAAGCCAAGACAATGGGAGAACTCATCGTCAATATTCTCCAAAGCGATGAGATGAAAGATCTGATCGATGTTTCGTTCGCACCAGACCCGCAGGTTGCGCGTACTTCTGTGGATCATCAGCAAGCTCAAGTCGCGATCATCATCCCAGCAGATTTCTCCAAGCAATTCGCAGATGTCCGAGATGGAAAAGCGGTTATTGAGTTTTATCAGGATCCCACGTTGACCATTGCACCTGCAATTATGCGTTCCATTCTCAATCGCTTCCTCGACAGTATGGGCGGCGTCAGCATCGCGATCAATGTTTTCCTCGATGAAGCAGATTCCTCTCAATACAACTTAACTGGTCAGGTGATTCAGCGTTATCTCGATACTTCGCTTGCTTTGAGCGATAACCTGGAAGGTGATCTCCTCGATGTTCGTGCCCCGGCTGGAGAGAAAAAGAGCCCAGAACAAGAAAAGCAGAATATTTTGCTCAGTATCGTTGGTCCCATTATGGGAGGCATGATGATCTTTTATGCCTTCTACACGGGAACATCAACGGCGCAAAGCATCCTCAGAGAGGAAGAGGAACGCACCTTGCCCCGCCTGTTCACTTCTCCAACGCCACAATCCACCATTCTGACAGGCAAGCTGTTATCGGTGTTTATGACCGTGTTTGTTCAGGTTGTTGTCTTGTTGCTTGTTTCTCACTTGATCTTTGGAATTCAATGGGGCGCAACCTTATCCGTTTCCATCGCCGCGCTGGGAGCGATCCTCAGTGCTTCCTCTTTTGG
>WNFY01006262.1_pt1 | contig 13599 bp, 10 predicted proteins | sample 5400091 | NCBI WGS metagenome assembly WNFY01 (sample SAMN13153364, study PRJNA577476) | soil metagenome | isolation source: 60 cm soil or saprolite under grassland replicate 1 | place: USA:California | collected 2016-06-15 | reverse complement strand
GGTTGAGCGTCTGCGCGACGCCGGCGCTGTACTGGTAGCAAAACTCTCAATGGGAGCCCTTGCGCAAGGGCCGCGATGGTTCGGAGGTGTCACACGCAACCCGTGGGTTCCTGACGAGAGCCAGACAGGATCCAGTGGTTCATCGGCTGGTCCAGCGTCGGCGACCGCGGCCGGCTTAGTCGGGTTTTCCATGGGCACCGAAACACTGGGTTCCATCGTCTCGCCGTCTTCAAGATGTGGCGTAACTGGGTTGCGCCCGACTTACGGACGTATTAGCCGTTATGGGGCAATGGGTTTGAGCTGGACCATGGATAAGATTGGGCCAATCTGCCGTGGGGTCGAAGATTGCGCGGCCGCGCTGAGCGCGCTTTATGGTCCTGACGGTCGGGATATCACCGTGGGTGATGCTCCTTTCGATTGGAATCCGGACACAAACGTTAGCAACCTGAGAATCGGCTACCTAAAGACCGAATTTGATGGAAGCGCAGTTCAACCGTCGAATGAGCAGCAAAGACAACGGATGGAGCAACAGCGCTCGTTATACAAGACAGCACTCGATGCGCTGGAAAAGGCAGGCGCGAAATTGACGCCGATAGAGCTGCCAAAATTCTCGGTCAATTCGTTGCGCTTCATTTTGTCTGCCGAGGCCGCAACGGCATTTGATGATCTCACGCGAAGCGGCGGGATCAACCAGCTGTCGGGGCAAACACCAGGAGACTGGCCCAACACTTTTCGCACCTCTCGTTTTATCCCAGCGGTGGAGTATTTGCGAGCGCAGCGGGCCCGCACATTATTGATGCGTGAAATGGAAAGACTCATGACGCAGTGGGACGTTTTTGTTTCTCCTGCGCCAGGAAGCGCCAGCTTGTTGGTTACGAATTTAACGGGACATCCTGCGGTCGTGGTTCCGTGCGGCTTCTTGAACGATCTGCCACAGGCCATCATGTTTACCGGCGGAGTCTACGATGAAAGCGCTCCGTTGCGAGTCGCACTAGCTTTTGAGAAAGCGACCAGATGGCACACAATGCATCCGAAGATGGATTGGGCATAGCATTATAGAACTGCGAGGGTCAACATTTGCAGGTTGAGTGGCCGGGTCGCTGCTGAATGGCTATTGATCTTCAGCGGGGGCGCGCTGCGTTTGCCACCATTCCCAACCTGCAAATAACCGTAGCCCCAATTGGGTTTCCGACACCCTTTGTATTCCCATCAGGTTTTCATAAACCCTTCCATATCTCATTCAAATCTATCAACCTCGGCAGATCGAGCAGCAGTGCTACTGTGCCGTCGCGCAACTCCGCAGCTCCTGCCACTCCATACCAGCGGGCGCCACGGCTGCCGAGATTCTGAACCAGCACTTGCTGTATCTCAGCAACTGAATCGGCGACCACGACAATCCGCTCCAGCGAGGCGGTTCCGTCACTGGCCTCCTTTGACAGCTGACACACCATCTGCCACGGCTGCTTGTTCGAGACCAGGTCTTCAGTCGATTGTCCCAGTAGCTCGCGCAGATAAACCAACGGCAACCGCTCACCATCCAGCCGCAGGGCGTTACCTGCTTTCGTAGCTTCAATCTCCTGAGCGGAAATCGGTTTGCTGGACAAGATATTACTGTTATCGAGTAAGTAGCGCTGGTCTGCCAGGGTAACCACCACTACCTTCATCAGGCCAAAAGTCACGGGCAAACGTATTTCAAACGACGAACCTGTTCCGAGGTTAGAGGACACCCTGACTTCACCGCCAACTTGCTCGACTGCTGATTCCACCACATCCAAACCAACGCCCCGTCCGGAAGTACCTGATACTGAAGCTGCTGTTGAAAATCCTGACCTGAAGATCAAGCGCAGACTTTTCTCCATGTCGAACGACGAACCTTCCTGCGCCACTCCCAAACTGACCGCCGCGTTTGAAACAACCGCAGGATCAACACCCCGGCCATCATCGGTTACTTTGATCCGCGTTTGTCCCTGGGTTGTCGATGCTTCGATGCGGACACTGCCGCGCCTGCTCTTTCCGAGTTGCGACCGCTGTGCATGATCCTCAATACCGTGGTCGACGGCGTTTCGGACCAGATGAATCAAAGGATCGGCGATCGCGTCTGCCAGAGACTTATCGAGTAGCAGATTTCGACCAGTAACGATGAAGTCAATCTCCTTGCCTAGTGCGAGTGCTGCTGCCCGACCGGAGCGCATGGCTCGCTTCAGAACGCGATCAATGGAAACCATTCGCAAGTTGATAGTCGCTGCTGCCAACTCAATGAATGAGTTACTTACACCTGCGGCGATCTCCTTCAATTCCGACTGAGTTCGTTTGTTGGTTAGATTCGCAATCGTACGGTCGAGGGATGCCGTGGTCTCGCGGAAAAGTTTGTGTGTGGAGGCTATTAGACGATCGAGATCCTCAAGGCTGATGCGGATCAAGGTCGAGCGATCGTTCAGAGGTGGTTCGATGTCTATTTTAGGCCGCGACGGTTCGTCATCCGGAATGCCGGCGTTGCGGGTTGGACGTGGGAGCAGAGAATCGAACACCTGAGTTACGGAAGAACCCGGGAGGTCGATGAGGTCTTCTTTGACTTGTCCGAGATCAGCATTTCTCGCGTAGACAACCCTGAAATCGATTTTGTCCGGATGTTCGTCATCAACTTTAGGTACTGTCGAAATCACCTCTCCGGTTTCTGCCAGTGTTTGTTTCAAGCGTTGAAACTGCTGATCGAAATCGGTCACGTCATAGTTTGTAGTGACCAGATAAAGCGGGCAACCCTCGTCGACGGACTCTTCCAAATGATGTCTTTCTTCTTCGCTCAATGATTGCCGGATTTCAGAAGGAAGAGCGTTGAGGACTGACTCCAGGCGAGCGACCTTTCCGATGATGGCGGGCTCCGAGAATTGCTGAAGACGGTCTCTCAACATCGAGTAGTTAACCATCTCGTCGGAACCACTCGCACTAGATGCTTCAGACATAGCCTGGGCTGTCGGAAGCGGATCCCTTTGCACTGTGAACCAGCCGAAATAGCTCTGCCAGCGACGCGCGTCGCGATTTGCCGTCGGCCCCACTTGCGTGCAGTACTTCGATCGCCGCGAAGATTTGCTCCACGCGTTCTTCCATCTCCGCCAAAACGAGGCGCTGACTCTGATTCACGAAGGGATAGTAAACCGACTTGACACGGAACAGGAACCCGGTCGCTACCGAGGCTGTTGAAAACCCTGAACCATCCAAACACGGAAGTTGGTGGATTGTTCAGATCCAGCGGATGGGATTTCGGAGTTCTCAGGACAATCGCTGCCCGCTTCCGCTCCGCAAAAATCGGTCTGGTGCAGAACAGTGAGCTATAGCACCCTGCTCGTTCCGCCAATACGACACTACCGACCCGTTGCCGTCCGCCATTGTTACTCCGCTTCAGGAGTAGGATCCAACTCAGTCTCGTTGTCTTCAGCTTCCGGCTGCACGTGTTGTTGAGGTTGTTGCTCGTCGAGGTCGCGCTTTATTGCGTCAAGGATGCCGTTGATAAACTGTGTGGCTTCATAAGTCGAAAACCGACGCGCAATTTCCAGGGCTTCGTTGATCGCTACTGTGCGTGGCGTGGGTTCGTAAAGAAATTCGTAGACGGCAAGGCGCAGGATATTACGGTCTACCACCGCCATGCGTGAGATGCGCCAGTGTTCAGCGCGTGAGCGTATGCGCTCATCCAATGAAACGAGATTTACAAGGGTGCCGGTAGCGAGGCGCGTCGCAAAGTCGCGAGCCGAGAAGTCCAATTCGGATTCGCCCAATTCAGCCCAATAGCTTCGGACCACCTCGTCCGATGGCGTTTCGGCAACGTCAGCCGCAAAGAGCATTTGCAAGGCACACTCACGTGCCTTACGTCGCGAACCCATAATAACTCAGAGATGAAGGCAAGAGGTGGAAGGCTGAAGTTAGTCTTTCTCCTTCATCCCTCATCCTTCCTCAAACGTTTCCTTGTAAAGATTTACCAACTCCACGGCAGTCATGGCGGCCTCAAAACCCTTGTTGCCAAGCTTCACGCCAGCGCGGTCGATTGCCTGATCGACCGTATCGGCAGTTACGATTCCAAAGACGACAGGCCGTCCCGTTTCCAAGCCCGCGTGAGACACACCGCGAGCGACCTCGTTGGCAATGTATTCAAAGTGTGGGGTCTGTCCGCGGATAATCGTGCCCAAACAGATGATCGCATCAAACCTGCCAGACTTTGCCAGTTGCAAAGCCAGCAGCGGAATCTCAAATGCGCCTGCGACACGAAAGACTGCGACCAACTCTTCCTTGGCTCCCAAACGTTCAAGGCCAGATACTGCGCCCTCGACAAGCCGGGCCGAGATAAATTCATTCCAGCGACTGGCAACGATGGCGAAGCGAAAGCCCTCGGCATTGAGACGGCCTTCATGAACGGTGGGTTGCAATCTTCTTCAACTCCAAACCTGAAATCGTAACAGCTTTTGCAGTATAGGAGATGCTCGAAGGCGCATCAAGTTGATGTTTCTTCAAGGCCTGGGTTCATGAGGACTATCTATTTTCCCGTGAACGTGGGAGCACGTTTTTCCAAAAATGCGGCAGTGCCCTCCCGCACATCGTCGGTGTCAAACAAGGAAGCGAAGAGTTCGCGCTCAAGGGCCAGGCCCTCTTCTAGTGTGACCTCGAGTCCCTGCGTCACTGCTTGCAGGCAGGCGCGTATGGCGAGTGGCGCCAGCTGTGCGATTTCTGATGCCAGGGATGCCGTTGCGACCAGCAGGTCAGTGGTCGTTGTCAAACGATTCACTAAGCCAATATCCAGAGCTTCCTGGGCCCTCACAGTTCTTCCGGCCAGCATCATGTCAAGCCCACGTCCCTTGCCGATCTCTCGCGCTAACCGCTGGGTGCCGCCATAGCCGGGAATCATTCCGAGTTTGGTTTCAGGCAAGCTAAACGTCGCCTCGGAAGAAGCAATTCGAAGATGACAGGCGAGGGCTAATTCGCAGCCACCGCCGGCGGCAATACCATTGACAGCGGCAATCACTGGCACCGGGAAGGCTTCAATCTGATCGCACAACTTCTGGCCGCGCTCAGAGATTCTGAGCGCGCCGGCCCGGTCGGCTTCAGCGATTTCGCTCAGGTCGGTACCGGCGCAAAATGCGCGCCCACCCGCTCCAGTCAAAACCACTACGCGCAGTTCCTGATTGCCGGCGAGCTGTTTGAGCCTCTCGCTCAACTCCTCAATTAGCTCTCGTGAGAGAGCATTGAGTTTCTCCGCACGGTTAAGGCTAATGATAGTCAGTCCGTCATGGCACTCTTGAAGAATTGAAGAACTCATCGATTCCAGCTTTGGTTGCTTCTCTATCTCTGAGCCTTGCGAGGATTGTTAAATCAAAGAGTAGCGACTCAAGATTAATTCTAGACAAGATTCATGGGTGTTGGGTTCTTCGGATCCTTTGAGTAGTCATAGAAGCCACGCCCAGTCTTCCGGCCATACAAACCAGCCAGCACCATGCGCTTCAATAACGGTGGCGGCGCAAAGCGCTTTTCGCGAAATTCATTGAACATGATTTCGGCGATGTAATAAGTCGTGTCGAGGCCAACAAAATCCCCAAGCGTCAAAGGACCCATCGGGTAACCACATCCGAGTTTCATCGCATTGTCGATGTCTACGATCGAGCCCACCCCTTCTTCGAGGGCCCGAATAGCATCCAGGAGATATGGCACCAGCAAACGATTTACGATGAATCCGGTCTTGTCGCTTGCACGAACCGGTACCTTCCCGAGATTTTTTCCAAACTGAACCGCCTCTTCGTAAATCTCTTCGTCAGTCAGAATCGAGCGCACCACCTCGACGAGTTTCATGAGAGGCACCGGATTGAAAAAATGAAGACCGACGAAGCGATGCTGACGCTCCGGCGACGTTGCCGTCATCATCTCCGTGATTGAAAGGGAAGAGGTATTGGAAGCGAAGATTGTCTCCGGCTTGCAGATGCTATCGAGTTGGCGGTAAGTACTTCGTTTCTCATCGAGGTTCTCAATGATCGCCTCGATCACAATGTCGCAATCCGCAAGATCATCAAGAGATGTAGTGCCTGCCAGGCGGCCGCGAATTTCCTGTTGCTGCTCGGCAGTTATTGTTCCTTTCTCAGCAAACTTAGCCAACGACTTCTCGATACCGCCGAATCCTTTTTTTATTAGATCGTTTGAGACTTCACGCACTACTGTCAGAAACCCGGCACTCGCCGCCACCTGCGCAATGCCGGCACCCATTAGACCGCATCCCAATACGCCAACTTTGTTGATTGCCATCTTTTCGTTCTCCTAAAGAATGATCAAGAGATTCGCAAACGATATTAGTTTCTCACGACAACTTTCCCACATAGATTTGAGCCGCGCCTTTAAGCCATTCATTATAATCCCTGGTCCATAGCCCAAATTCTTGAATCGGATGAGAGTCTGGCTGGGGCCCTGGTTTCTGGCTGAGCTTCGGAGATGGGCTGCCGGCTAATCCTCCTTTTGCCTTCAGTAACAATGCTATTAGTCGGTTCCGTAGCTCGTCAGCTTTGGGATCGAGTGAAGGCACCGACTGCAAATTCTGAACGACGCGATCGATGTTGCTCCCATCCTTCCCGTGGATCGCGTCGAAGAAAACTTCCTGGGCGTCATTCATAGCCTTTGCGTAAACAAGAAAGACTTCGCTCCCGGGATTCTCGGTGTGCTCACTTTGGGACACAGCTTGGGAGACATTCTGAAAGTTCAAATATTGTGCGACTTTGAAGAAACTAACAACGACAAGTCCTAACGCGGCTACCTGCAACACCCGCCAGGTTGCGGCAATGCTCAAACGTTCGCCGGGCCGCCGATATTGCACAACGAGCGCGAGGCCGGCCCCTGATAATAAGCCGCCCAGGTGGGCGGCATTATCGATAAACCCGCGCCCGAGATAACCAATGAAAAGATTGATCATGATTATCGGCAGCATCCCAGTGCCAAAGGCGCGCTTAAAACCTTCCGGAAGCTCCCGGCGAAACTTAATGCCAAACACAAACAGAACGCCTACCAAGCCAAACAATGCTCCTGATGCGCCCACGGAAACCACGTCCTGGTTCTTGAAAAGAAAACGCGTGATGGCGGTCGCCGGCACATTTGGCCGGACAGTCAAATAACTCGCAACCACTCCCGCGATTCCGGTCAATACCCAGAACACAACAAACTTTGCGGATCCGTACAGTTTTTCCACGTGAGGCCCAACGATCCACAAACTGTACATGTTGATGAGCAGGTGCGGTAGGTTGACGTGAACGAACATCGGCGTTACAAACCGCCACCATTGATGCTGCTCGCGAATCAAAGAGTTTAGCTTGGCGCCGTATGCGATTAAGACTGGAGCAGGAAACTCCCACAATGCACCCCAGGTGAGCCCGCTTGATTCCCACATCAGGAGAAAAACAAAAATATTTGCGACCAACAAAACAATCGTGAGTTTATACGGACGACTCAAGACTGCGTGCGCAAACTTTATTGTTTCGCGGTCTGAGGAAATGCTTCTTTGAGGCGGAATTGTTGATCGGGTGGTGGCTGCACCACAGACTGCACATTGGGCTTCACCCGCGCCTACGATTGACCCACAACTGCGGCACAGCGTGGGCCGCCCGGGGGTTGTTTGGTTGGAATTGCTTTCAGACAATACGCTGACGCTAACAAGCGTGATGCCTCGAGCCGCAAAGCATCACGCTAATGACTACTGACAAACCAATCAGTTTGCCGTCGGGTTTTGAACTCAACAAACACCAGAACACCGCGACAAGCCAAAGTTTGTCGCGCTTCGCCATTAAGCCATTTTCGCGAGGAGGCTGACCAGATCCTCGGCGTGTTCTTCTTCCATGGCAAGTATGCCTTCAAGCATGCGTCTTGAGGTTGGATCGTCGTTACCCAGGTAGTTGATCATTTCGCGGTAACTATCAATGGCAATTCGCTCAGCTACGAGATCTTCTTTGATCATGTCGGTAAGCGTATCCCCTTCGACATATTCGGCATGACTGCGAGTGAGCAATCCCTCGGGATTGAAGTCGGGTTCACCCTGGAGTTGAACAATGCGTTGTGCGATCAGGTCAGAATGTCCCTGTTCTTCGTTAGCATGTTGCAAAAACTCTGCGGCGACTCCTTCGGCGTTGATTCCTGAAGCCATGAAATAGTGACGACGGTATCTCAAGACGCAAACCAACTCTGTTGCGAGCGCTTCATTCAAAAGCTTCACAACAGTTGCGCGGTCCGCTCTGTAACCTTCCGTGATAGCGCCGTTTTCAATATGTTGCCTGGCGCGTTCGCGTAAAGTTTTGATGTCGGTGAGAAATGGTTTATCAGCCATTGGCCCTCACTCCCTTCAGATGAATTAGACAAAGTGAATTAGGGGATGCCTGATATTACTCGGCCCCATAAACGAGGGCAAGCCGTTGAGAATCGGTTAGCGGCAGCGTCGAGTTTAGTTAGCCTGCCTGGCGCTTCACCACTCAAGCTCTCACTGGGACCATGGGGCGTCCCACCCGCCGTAAGCGAGCAGCGCGAACCACAACCCTGAAGTTGAGTACTTTTGCTAGACCATCGACTTGCGGCGATCGTATCGGGCGGGACTCCCGCAGTCCCAGTGAGGAGCTTGCCCCGGGGTTTACTCTGCCGCCAGCTTACCGTGGATCTTTACTTCGCTCGGCGCATTCACATCGTTTGTTACTTCCACCGGTGCTTGCCAGACCAGCGTCTTAATACGACAAGTGCCAGTATTGTCTTCTCGGCAATAGAAAAGTGTGAGCTTAACTCGTACTCTTGCCGATCCCACGCTCGCCGCCTGGAGGGGAATGCGAAGCGGAAGTTGCAGATCTTTTGTGGTGAGGCTCGCATTGGTGTCAGCGATGTTTATCGCCTTTCCGTTATCCACCCAAACCTTGTAGTGCTGGGGCGCTGCCGGATTGAGATGATAGCCCGCGGGCAATTCGACACTGATCAGAAGCGTTCCGCCAGTGCCGGCGCGCATTTGTTGCGGCTTTACTTTCATTTCCTCGGCATTTGGCGCCGCCGCGTTCTCCACAACCTCAGCGAGTTTGGTGGGTGGTGCGAGTCCGTTAATACGAAGCGTTGAGGTCTGCTTTGTTTTCAAATCGACAACGCGCACGGCGTGATTGTTTGTGTCGGCGACATAAAGCTTGCCGTTGGCGACGCTCAACCCGGCTGGTTCATAAAACGACGGGGAAGTTCCGTCCGCTTGTCCGGGCTTTCCTGTCCCAACCAGGGTCTTTACTTTTTTACTTTGCGGGTCGAGTTCTTTGATTTTGTGATTGTACGTGTCCGCAATCAGGAGCTTACCTCCGAATGCGAGCAATCCAAGCGGATGTTGCAGGCGCACATGGTCACCGCTGCCATCAACGTCTCCGAATTCGAAAAGATCACCACCTACCAGAGTTTTTACCTGACCACCGACAACATCAACAGCGCGAATAATGTTTGCTTCGGCGTCCGAGACGTAAAGGGTCTTGCCGTCGCTGGCTATGCCGGACGGTTGTGCAAACCCGGCTTCGAGCAGCGGGCCATCCAGACGTGCTTCGCGTCCGGAGCCTGCGAAGGTTGAGATCTCGTTCTTATCGAGATCCAGTTTCCAAATTTGATGAGGACCGGCCATGGCGATGTAAAGCACACGTCCGACTAGTTGCAGGTCCCAGGGCGAACTAAGGCCAATGGTTTTAGCCGGACCCTGTTTGAAATGATCGGTCGACTGCTGACCCGTGCCGGCTACCGTTTCTACGTCACGCGTTTTCAGATTGACCCGCCGAATCAGATGGTTCTCGGTATCAGCTATATATAGAGCGTCGGAATCAAGGGCCATGCCCTGGGGACGATAGAAGCTGGCTTTGTCGAATCCGGCATCGGTAGCGCCGTGTTCGCCGGTCCCAATCGTATCGACCAGTGTGCCGTCAAGTTTTGTAATGACAATGCGATTATGATTTGAATCAGCGATGAAAAGCCGATCAGTGGCGGCGTCAGCCAGTATTTTTCCCGGAAAGGCCAGCGGCAGATCGCCAATCCTGGCGCGCTCGAGGACAAATTTCAGCGGCTGTTCGTTTAGTTCGCCTAGTTTGCGAAATTCGTCAATTGCCTTGGCGACAACGCGGTCAATGAGCTGGTAGTTTCCTTCACCTGAAACTGCCCCAATAACGTAGCCACCGGGATCGATCAAGACCTGAGTTGGCCACGCGCGCACGCCATAGCTTTGCCAAACGCTGAACTCGGAATCATTGTAAACAGGATGTTCGAGCTCGTAACGGAGAATGATGTGGCGGATATTCTCCGTGTCCTTTTCGTTTTGGAACTTGGCAGAATGCACGCCGATGACTACCAGCTGGTTGGGATACTTCGCCTCAAGCTTCTTCAGGTCGGGAATGATGTGCATGCAGTTGACGCAGCCATAAGTCCAAAAATCAAGCAGCACTACCTTGCCCTTGAGCGCCGCCAGTGACAACGGCTTGTCGGTGTTGAGCCATCCGCGACCGCCAGTGAGTTCAGGAGCGCGCACTCTCGCTGTTTTCTGTACAGGCATCAAGAAACCTTTCTCGGGGGTGAATGACGTCTGAGCTCGCGCAAGCGATGACACCAGTATTAAGGCAATCCCCACGACGGAAAAACATAAGACACGTGCCTGGTCCTTATTCAATACGCTTCCTTCTCCAGATGATTTGTGCTCGCGACCTATAAGGTATCAAACACCTTCACTGGATTTGCATTTACGTCTTCCGTCTTCTCCACGCTTCAGCTTCCGTTAGTGACGATGCGGCCGTTCCGCCGCCGCGCTCTTGTTTTCAGTCGACTCCAGCAATTGATCCAGACGATCGATCGCGCGTCTCAAATGCGGGATAGTGATAGATCCACCAACTACCAGCGCAACGTTGAAAGCATCAAGAAACTCCGGGCGACTCACCCCAACATCAACACACTGTTTGATGTGATAGGTGACGCAGTCGTCACAGCGAAGGACGCAGGATGCGACAAGGCCCATTAGCTCTTTCGTCTTCTTGTCGAGGGCACCGTCTTCGTAAGCCTGCGTGTCCAGGGCAAAAAAACGTTTGATTCCAAGATGATTGCTGTCGAGCAGCTTTTCGTTCATCGCCGCGCGGTAACGGTCGAACTCATCCATCCGCAGTGTCCTTTCGCCCGGGGGCCCTCATTTTGTTGAGCCCAAGGCATATTAGTTGATGAAATGCCCGAAACTCAGGTGCAGCTATTGTAGCGCGGCGCACCCGAACGACAAAAAACCATCTTCACTGGGAACTGCGTCTCGCCCGCCGCGAGCGCGGAGCGCAAGCAAACGTCCGAAGGTACTGATGAATAAGATCAGAGCGTGCTGGAACATGCGCGACGAACGGGATGCCCGCACTCGCCGGGTGAAAGAGATACTCCTTATACCCAGTTGTCTGTTCACCGACGTCGTTGTATCTTCAATCCTCGATAAGACAATGTACGACACCGGTTCAGCAAGCGATGCCCAGCCAGTCTCTGCTGGCAAACTCAAACTCTTGCAGGTTGATGCGTTGCTTTTTGGTTTGCTGGAAGAGCAGATCACGACTATCGTCGGATGGAGCCAGCCAACGCGTTTGCCTTTCGCCCCTGCTTCGGTCAGCGGTGTAGTCTGTATTCAAGGTCGTATGTTCACGGTACTGGACGTTGGCAGCCTGCTCCGCCCAACGAATGAGGTCGGCGAAGCGGATGAACCTGGGCAACACGCGTCGCCGCGGTTTATAGTCGCGCTTCGCGGCGATGAACAGCTAGCGTTGGCGGTCGATGCTTTACCTGAGATGATTGAAGTATCTCTCAAGGAAATCAGGGCGGCAGAAGAACTGTCACTGTCACTGTTTCCTGGCACCATGGAACACGAAGGGCTGGAGGTGCCGGTGCTTGACTTGAAGGAACTCTTTCCCGCCGTTATTCAGGGACGCGAGCGACGAAGAAGACGTATTTGATGCTCCACTCAGCCTAATCACGACGGGGTAATCTCTCATTCACACCTTGGCTTTAGCCTTAGGAAAACTGAGCTATCTACAAATGATGCGGGTCAAGCCCTGCCAAATTGTAGGTTGGGAAGGGCGCTGGGCGCAGCGTCGCCCCGCTCACGTTTCATACCCACTCAAGTGCGTTAACAAACTACTCAATTCCCTTCCTGCGTGGCCACTAGCATAAGTCTAACGAGACTGTGTGGGATTTCTGAGTTTTTTATCCTCCAAAGCCGGGTTGTGAGTGAGACTCTTCGGAAACGAACTCGTGTGAGCCACAATGTGAAATGCGATCCCCAATGCTAAGATTAGAAAACCCTGATATGTGAGGAAGTCTAGTAGTCGTTATTTTGTGCTTCGACGCGCCGCGTATCTCATTATTTTAGTCTCATGAACGAGCAAGCATTCATAACATTGGAATACCCGCAACTCCGTGAGTTGCTCAAACGCGGCGCCCAAACCCAAATCGGACAGGCCATGGCCGCGTCCCTCACTCCCATTGAGGTTTTGCCACAGTTGGAGCGCGAATTGACGACCTTGGCTCAGTGCGTACAGCTGCGGAATCGAGGTGTCAGCTGGTCGTTCAGTGACTTTAATGATCCCGGAGAAGCGATTGGGCGTCTGCGAGTTGAGGGTACATCACTCGACCCCGCTTCCCTGCTTCAATTGGCGCGTCTTTGTGGGCAGGCGCTGGCGGCGCGAGCTTCAATTCTCGCGGAGCGCGAAGCCGCTCCTGAGCTATGGCAGGTGGTTGAGAGTTTGCCACGCGAGCTCAATAGTTTAGTCGCGAGGGTCGCAAACAAGATTCTTCCCGGTGGCGAACTGGATGATCGCGCGAGTCCGGAGCTAGCCCGCATTCGTCACGAAATCACCTCATTGCGTTCGCGCATAACGCGCACGCTTGAAGGTCTGATGAGAAAGTCGGCTGACTCGGTGCAGGATGAGCTGGTGACGATTCGTAACGACCGTTTCGTGATTCCGATCAAGGCAGATCACCGCAGCCGCATTCATGGAGTTGCCCATGGCTACTCCTCTTCAGGCGCAACCGCTTTTGTCGAGCCGCTCGAAACAATCGAAGCCAACAATGAATTGCAAGGCTTGCACGAAACTGAAGCGCGCGAGATCGCCCGGATACTGTTTGCTTTAACATCCGAGCTACGGGCCCAATTGCCTGCCATCGAAATGGCCGCGGCCGCCGTGGCCGAGCTGGACTTTCTTAATGCCAAAGCCGTTTTCCATCAGAAGTTCAATTGTGTGATTCCGGAAATCGATAAGCGCAGAACATCGGCGCAGGCGAGCGGCGGGTTGGAACTGGTTGACGCCCGACACCCGCTGCTCGAGGAAAATCTCCGCTCAAGCGGTGAAAAGGTGGTGCCGGTGTCATTGGCCCTGGATGAAAAACACAGCGCGATGGTTATCTCGGGTGCAAATGCCGGCGGCAAGACGGTGGTATTGAAAACGACAGGGTTGCTCTCTTTGATGGCCCTGTCAGGTCTTTCCGTTCCAGCTCGCAAGGCTCTCGTTCCCTTCTATTCGTCCGTACTGGCAGACATCGGCGATCACCAATCGCTGGCGGCGAATCTTTCAACATTCACGTCCC
>WNFY01009311.1_pt1 | contig 13600 bp, 14 predicted proteins | sample 5400091 | NCBI WGS metagenome assembly WNFY01 (sample SAMN13153364, study PRJNA577476) | soil metagenome | isolation source: 60 cm soil or saprolite under grassland replicate 1 | place: USA:California | collected 2016-06-15 | reverse complement strand
CCTCCTCCACAGCCCTGCAAGCCGCCAACCTGCGGCTTTACGGCCACTACCCACTCATACCGTGACCGCGTTCCGTCCAGGTTCCGCGCCAGAAACTCCAGCATGTGCGCCAGATCCAGAACCTGAATGAACACGGCCTTGACGCGGCATGACCAGCCGATACTCCAGCTGGATGGTGCTCTACAAGGATAAGGTGGGTCTCGCCCGGGAACTGGGCGCGCCGGTGCCCTAGTAGTACTTTGTTAGGTCGGGTATGGCTGGCGGGTTCCGCGGTGTTATCCCGGCATGACCCCTCAGGAGATCGCGGAGGTCCGGCCCCGGCTGCTGGATTTCGCCGCGGAGATGCTCGGCGGGCTGCCGCGGAAGGACCAGCGGGCGGCCGGTGAGCTGTACGTGCGCGGGCTGCTGACGGACGGGCGGCGCAAGTCGATGGTGCCGATGGCGGAACGGCTGGGCGTGGATCATCAGCGGCTGCAGCAGTTCATCACCTCCTCCACCTGGGATTACGCCGCGGTGCGGCGGAACGTGGCGCGGTGGTTCGCCGGGCATCAGCCGGTGGAGGCGCTGGTGGTCGATGACACCGGGTTCCCGAAGGACGGGGACGCGTCGCCGTGCGTGGCCCGGCAGTATTCCGGGACGCTGGGCAAGACCGCGAACTGCCAGATCGGGGTGAGCGTGCACCTGGTGAACGAGCATGCTTCGTGCGCGGCGGACTGGCGGCTGTTCTGCCCGGCCAGCTGGGATGACGCCGCGCTGGCCGACCCGGTGGCCGCGGCCGGCGCGCGGCGCCGCCGCGAGCGGGCCGGTATCCCCGATGAGGTGCGGCACCGCGAGAAGTGGCGGCTGGCGCTGGACATGATCGAGGAGATGACCGGGCCCGGCGGATGGGGCCTGCCGGACCTGGCCGGCGGCGTGCGGCCGGTGGTGGCCGCCGACATCGGCTACGGCGATAACGCCCTGTTCCGCCAGCAGCTGACCGCCCGCGGCTGGCAGTACGCGGTCGCGGTCAAGGGCAGCACCAGCGCGCACGACGGCGACGCCGTCCCGCAGGCCAGGCCCTACGGCGGCCTCGGCCAGCCGCCCAAGCCCGCCTACCCGCGCCCGCCGGCGACCCTGCGCCAGCTCGCCCTCGCGCACGCAGGCCAGATCCGGCCAGTGACCTGGCGGCAGGGCACCAGGACCAGCAAGGACAACCCTGACGCCGCCATGACCAGCTGGTTCCTGGCCATCCGGGTCCGCCCGGCAGGCCGGCCCATCCCCCGGGAAGCCGACCGCAGCCTGCCCGCCTGCTGGCTGCTGGCCGAATGGCCGCCCGAGGCCGACGAGCCCGCCGGCTACTGGCTGTCCACCCTGCCAAAGGACACCCCCATCGCCGAGCTGGTCCGCCTGGCCAAGATCAGATGGCGGGTCGAGCACGACTACCGCGAGCTGAAAACCGGCCTGGGCCTGGACCACTTCGAGGGCCGCTCCTACCTCGGCTGGCACCGCCACGTCACCCTCGCCGCCGTCGCCCAGGCCTTCTGCACCATGATCCGCACCGACCCACAAGCGCATGCGCCGGGATGACCCTCTACCAGGTCCTGCACGAACTGCAGATCGTGCTCGCCCTCATCCTCGGCGCCTGCCCCCTGTGCGGCCAGCCTTTAACCCTCGACAGGCTCGCCGCCGCCCTCGCCGGAACCTAACAAAGTACTACTAGGCCGCGTTCAGTCTTTCCCGGGCGCGCGAGCGCCCCGCCAGCCGTAGCCAGCGGGGCGGGCGCGCGTCTGGTTGGGGCCCCAGACCCGCGCGAGTTCATGCTCGCGAGGATGGCTTGGAAGCTGTACAGCGCAGGAACGATATGCTGGCTGATCTGCTAACTCAGGGTTTGCGACCCACCCCGCCGTAGGCGGCGACATCATGGCGGGGCTCTGGGCCCGCTGGGCCCGGCCGCCAGCGGTGCAGCTGCACCAGGCCGGGGTCCACCAGATTCAGGCCCCCGAAGAAGCGGGCAACCTCCTCCTGTGTGCGCATCTTGATCGGGGCATTCGTGGACTCGTTGTACCGGCGTTGCGCCTCAGCCATCTCGTCGGCAGCTATGTCGATCGCAGGGTGCACGATGGCGAGGTAGCTGCCCGATGGCACCGCAGCCATCAGCCGGGCCACGATCTCCCAGGGCTGGCCGGTGTCGGGGATCGCCTGCAGGATGCCGAGGAGCATAACCGCCACTGGGCGGGAGAAGTCCAGCGTCCGGGCCGCCTCGCGCAGGATCGTCTCAGGGTCGCGCAGGTCGGCGTCGATGTAGTCGGTAGCGCCTTCTGGGCTGCTGGTTAGCAGTGCGCGGGCGTGGGCGAGCACGATGGGGTCGTTGTCCACGTACACAATGCGGGACTCGGGCACCGCCGACTGCGCCACCTCGTGGGTGTTGTCCGCGGTCGGGATGCCGGTGCCGATGTCGAGGAACTGCCGGATGCCTGGCTCGGCTGCCAGGTAGCGCACCACCCGGCCAAGGAACGCCCGCTGGGCCCGGACACCGATCAGGATGTCCGGATAGGCCTGGATCACCCGTTCGGCCGCTTGCCGGTCGGCGGCATAGTTGTCCTTGCCGCCCAGCCAGTAGTTATACATCCGGGCCTGGTGCGCCACGCTGGTGTCGAACGTCGGGCGCTCGTCCTCGTCAGCCACTGCCAGGGTCCTTTGCGCTTGGGGCATGCATCAGGGTGTTCATCTTCCCACCCACAACCGTGCCAGAGCACTGCGATCCCGCAGTCGTGGCACTGACTTCCGCTGGCGACCGCGGTCCCCGCATGTCCGCGCGGCGGTGATGGGTGGATCGCCCCGGTGATCTTGGAGGTTCGGATTCCTGGGAGGATGCAGGGCCATGCCAGCACAGCGGAAGTACCCTGAGCCACCCGGCTGATCGTCTTCGGCCTGCCCCGCTCCATTTTGGTCCATTGCCCTGAACCCGGCATCGCTGAAATCGTGTATCACCCTGCGCACGTACTCCTGCGGGCATCCAGCAGATGCGCGATTTCCGGCACACTCTGGCCCAGCGCCGGCATCAGCACCACAATCGCCCGGCACAGCTGCACCGGATCCTTCGACGTCCGGCCGATCCGCTGCAACCGCTGACCCTCGGCTATCGAAGCGGGGCGTACGAACGCCTCAGGGCGACGGCCCATCACCACCTCCAAGATCCGCAACTGGAAGCAGCCTGGGCTAATCGCGGCTAAAGATCAATTAGCCGAGGAACGTTCATGGACGCGGCACTAGGCAGCCAGTACCTCCTCAACCGCCGAGCAGGCTGCTGGGAGATCTGATCACGTCTAGCGTGACTAGCTGCGCGTACCGGAGGCTGCGTTCGATGCGTACGTCCGCTGCCCAGCAGGCTGCGCTTAGGATGCTGCGGGCGGACTGGAAGTCCTCGGCGCATGTTCCTGCTGTACACCAGATTCGCACCCGCTCGCCAAACGGCTCCAGCGAGGTGCGCAGGATGACGGGGAGCCTGCCTCTTCTGTTGTAGATCCTGGCCTGGACGCAGCCGACGCGGACACGGTGTGGCGTGATGATGCACCATGCCCGGGCCAGCAGTGCCCGGCGACTGGGTGACCAGAGCCCGAGCGCGAATCCCAGGATCGTCGCCCCGACTAGGCTGCGATCAGGACCCAGGGCCCGCGCAATCACAATTGCGCTCAAGAGTGCACCGATGGCCAGCACGAGCTCGTAGCGCCATCTCCATGGCAGCGCCATCGAGGCGGCATGCGGAGTCCTGCCGAGGGCGTCTTTGAGGTTCGTGAGCAGGCTGGCCTCGGCCTGCCTGCGCCAGCGACCCCTGCTCATGTGTCTCGCCTCCCCTCTTGGCTGGCTGGTCGCCGCATGTTCACGCGGCCGCTGCCCGAACATGGTCCGCACCGTTCCTCGGCAGTCCCGCCAGTGCCCATGCAGTGGGGGCATCTGATCAGTGAGTCGAACCGCGGGTCGCGGTACCTGCGGCCGAGGCCACCCTGGATGGGCGTGATCTGCCAACCGTGCTGGCGGGCCTGCGCGTCCTGTACCTTGAACAACCGCGCCCCGTACTCGCGTCGGCGGTCTGCTATCCACGTCGCTAGCCGGGTGAAGAGGCCGTCATCCGGGCTTCCGTAGGCTCTTCTTGCGCGCAGGCTACCCCGGGGGTTGCCATCGCGGCCAGACTTGTTATTGTTGATCAATGCACTAACCCCTTCCGCCTGATCAGGGCCGGGATTGGTGTTCGGCTGGGCCGATGTGCCGCATCGGTCCAGCTTCGTGTTCTGGGCATGAGGCAATGACATGCCCAGACTTCGAGCCCCGCGCTGCGGCGCTCGCTGCGTATAGTCCGCGATCATGGATGATGGCCAGCGGGTGGCCGGTCAGGTTAGGTAGTCAGCAGCGCCCTCCTCTCCGCCGCGAGTGCTCATAGCTCGCGGCGATCTATGTGGTGACCTATGGTCACTCGACCGCACTCGGCGATTCGCTTGAGGATGCTCTCTGCTTCTGCTATCCATGGTGAGTTAGGAACGTACCAATGGCAAGTACCATTTCGCCTCCGATCTCCCGCCCTGACGGCCGATCATGGGAATGGCGGTTCAGGTGACGCTCATGGGAACAGATGAACCTGCCGGGTCGGGTGCCCGTAACCCGCCGGTCCGCCGCCGTGAGCTGGGAGCGCTGCTACGCGCCCTGCGAGCAGATGCCGGATTGACCGTCGAGCAGGTTGCCGAGCGTCTGCTCTGCTCGCATGCGAAGGTAAGCCGGATGGAGACAGGCCAGCGTGGCGCGAGCCTGCGGGATGTCCGCGATCTATGTGATCTCTACGGGGTAACCGATCTGACCCTCCGGGACCACATGATGAGCCTAGCCCGGCAGGGCAGGGATCAGGCATGGTGGCAGCCCTTCGACCTTCCTTATGCGACATACGTCGGCCTGGAAGCCGAGGCACTCTCGATCCGCGATTACGAGCCCGGAGTCTTCCCGGGCTTGGTCCAGACACCCGACTACGCACGGGCCGTGCACGAGGGCGCCATGCCCAGACTCAGCGCCAGGGTTATCGATGAACGGATCGAAGTCCGGCGTATCCGGCAGAATCTCCTTTACAAGGACGAACCCACCACCCTTGATGCTGTCATTGACGAAGCGGTGCTGCACCGTATCGTCGGTGGGCCAGCCGTCATGCGCCGCCAGATCGACCGCGTGATAGAGGCATGCAGCCTGCCGAATGTGACCGTGCGGGTGATCCCGTTCAGCGCCGGAGCGCACCCGGCCCTCGACAGCACCTTCATCATCCTCGAGCAGCGCCCTCCTGTGGCCAGTGTGGTGCATGTTGAGGGTCTGGTTGGCCAGATCTACCTTGAGCGGCCCCAGGATGTGCAGCGATATATGCAGGTGTTTGACCGTCTGAGTTCACTAGCACTAGACTCCGCAGAATCCAAGGACTTGATGCTGAGGATAAGTGCCAAATATGAAGAGGTCTAAGGATTTTATAGCAGGTAATTACCTCCCTGCAACGATCCCAATGACTCTTCCGTGTAGCGACAGATCGTCGCCTATCTCGGCGTGAGAAGTTAAGGAATTATTGATGACACATACTGACTTGGGGAACAATGTTCCTGCTTGGCGCAAAGCGCAGCGCAGTGTAGGCAATGGGGCGTGCGTTGAAGTAGCTTCAGTTAATGGCATGATCGCCATTCGTGACTCAAAGAATCCGAATGGTGCCGTGCTCTTCTACACGCCCGTCGAGTGGAACGCCTTCCTGAACGGAGTCAGAAAGCACAAATTTGACGACCTACGCTAATCCTGCGCCACCTCGGGTAGCTGCAGCACAGCAGAGTCGAAGAGCTTCTCGACCGGCCGGGCCGCCCGCAGTTCGTGCAGGGAGATCGTGTAGCCTTCGGGCCTGCCCGTTGGGCCGTGGGTCCGCCTGGTCCGCAGTGGCCGTCGCCGATGCCTTAAAATCCCCGCCACCTTGTGCCGCCCGAATACTCGATTGAGTGGCTGACCTGCGCTATCGCCAGCAGGCTTGACGCGGTGATGGTTGGCTGGCCGGGTGCTGCTCAAGATCGTCTACCTGCTGACGTGCCGGGTGCTCGGCGTGGCTGTCCTGGTGTTCCGCGGCGACCGGGCGAAGGCTGCCGAGTTGCTGGTGCTCCGGCACGAGAACGCGGTGCTGCGCCGCCACATTGGCCGCGTACGATACGAGCCGGCCGACCGGGTGTGGTTCGCCGCGCTGGCGCGGCTCCTTCCCCGCAGGCGCTGGACAGAGATCTTTGCCGTGAGACCCGCGACGCTACTGGCCTGGCACCACAAGCTGGCCGCGACTAAGTACGACACGAGCAAGCGGCGCAAGCCCGGTCGTCCGCCGGCAGCCCCGGGCATCGCCCGCCTTGTCGTTCGGCTGGCGAAGGAGAATCCGCTGTGGGGATATCGCCGGATCCACGGCAAGCTGACGAAGCTCGGACTCGCCGTTGCGCCGTCCACGGTGTGGGAGATCCTGCATGCCGCAGGCATCGATCCGGCTCCCGCCGGTCAGGCCCGACCTGGCGGCAATTCCTGCACGCCCAGGCCGCCGGGATCCTCGCGGCCGGCCTTCCTGCACGCGGACACCGTGCAGCTGAGAAGGCTGTACGTCCTGGTGTTCATCGAGCACGGCACCCGCCGGATGCACTTGGGCGGCGTCACCTCCAACCCCACCGGCGAGTGGATTGTGCAGCAGGCCCGTAACCTCGCCCTCAGCCTCGACGAACGATTCGAGGACATCAAGTTCCTCATCCGCGACCGCGGCTCGAACTTCACCCGCTCCTTCGACGCCGTCTTCCAGGCCACCGGCGCAAGGATCCTCGCACCGCCGTCCAGGCTCCGCGCATGAACGCGACCTGCGAACGCCTCGCCGGCACCCTGCGCCGTGAGCTCCTGGACCGCGTGCTGATCCTGGGCGAGCGACATCTGCGCGCCGTCCTGGCCGAATACCAGGCGCACTACAACACGGCCCGGCCGCACCAGGGCATCGCCCAGCGCGTTCCCGACGACGAACGCGACACTCATCCCGCGACCGTAACCAACGTCGACACACGGCAGATCCGCCGAAAACCCGTCCTCAACGGCCTGATCAACGAATATGTGCACGCCGCCTAGCGCCCGGAAGACCTGCAGGTCACCTGCCGAAATCCTATTTTCGAGCGGGACAGGCACCAGCGGCGAAGGCCTCTCGTTGAGGTACGGCCTGCCACAGGAAGAAGAGCCTTGCTCCGCGCATCCTCGGCATCCATGACCACTGCTTTACCGGCCAACTCGGAGACCGTCGCAGAACTTGCCGTGATCATCAGTTGATGCAACCGTGTAGCCCGCAAACGCCTGGCCATGGAGGATCAGCCTCCAGCACGTGAGTGTAACCAGTCAGACCTCCTGTTGATCTGCGGCGTGTCGGTGCTGGTGCCCGGTTTGTGATCATGATTGGGTTCGGGGATGCCGCATCCGGAGCAGCGGTCGTATGAGGAGCTGGCCGCCGGGAACGCGGAGCTGGCGGCGCGGGTCGCGGAGCTCACGGGGGTGGTGGCGGAGCAGGCCGCGCTGATCGAGTCGCTGCGGGCCGAGGTGGTGGCGCTGCGCCGGCGGGCGGGCCGGGATTCCTCGGATTCCTCGCAGCCGCCGGGCCAGGACAGCCCCGCGCCGGGGGCGAAGGCGAAGGCAAGGGCGGGCAGCCGGCGGGCGCGGGCGGGCCGGCCGCAGGGTGGCCAGAAGGGCCATCCGGGCGCTGGCCTGCAACTGGCCGCCCGGCCTGATGAGACCCGGTCATCGTGCCGGGGTCTTGCGGCAGGTGCGGTGCGGACCTGGCCGGTGCCGCCGGGCGGATCGCCTCCAGGGTGCAGGTCTTCGATATCCCGGCGGCCGCGCTGACGGTGACGGAGTATCAGATGATGAGCTGCACGTGCGGGTGCGGGCAGGTCACGACCGCGCCGGCGCCGGGCGGGGTCAGCGGCGGCCCGGCGTGCTACGGCCCGGACGTGGTCGATGCGGCGAGGCTGCTGGCCAGCACGGACGTGATCGGGATCGAGCGGGCCGCGGACCTGATGGGCGCCCTGCTCAAGGCGCCGGTCTCCACCGGGTTCGTGTCGCGCTGCCTGGTCCGCCTGGACGCGGCGTTAACCGCCGCCGGGTTCGAGGACGCCCTCAAGGACGCCCTGCGGGCGGCGGAGGTGCCCGGCACCGGCGAGACCCCTGCCCCGCTCACTACCGCGGCCACCAGCGCGGAAGGCGGCGGGCGACCGCACGAAGGCGCCGGTCACCGGCTTCGGGATCCTGGACGGCTACCGCGGGGTCCTGGTCCGCGACGACTACGGCGGCTACCTCAGCTACGACGCCGGGCTCGCCGGCGTCCAGCAGTGCCTGGCGCACCTGTACCGGTACCTCGACGACGCCTGCGCGACCGGCCCGGAATCCCAGATCTGGACCCGCCAGGCCGGCGACGCTCTCCGCGCGGCGGGCGCCGCCGTCAGGGCCGCCCGCGACGCCCGCCAGGCCAGCCTGGATCCCGCCCTCCTGGCCGGGCTGCGGCACAGCTACGACCAGGCCGTCGCCTTCGGGATCTCCGTGAACCTGTCCCGGCCCTGGCACAAGGGCAATCACCCCGGCCTCATCCTCGCCAGGCGGCTGAAACGCAAGGCCGCCCAGGTCTGGCTATTCGCCACCCGCTTCGACGTGCCCGCCACGAACAACGGATCGCAGAACGCCATCCGCGGCTACAAGCTCGCCGCGAAAGTCAGCGGCTGCTGGCGCACCCTGGCGACCCTGCAGCGCCACTGCCGCACCCGCTCCTACCTCACCACCGCCCGCAGCCACGGCCGTCACCCCCTCGCCGCCATCCGCGACGCCCTCACCGGCAACCCCTGGATGCCACCACACCCAGCATGATCAACTAACCAGGCACCCCTGACTGGTTACACGTGAGTGGCAGTGGTTGACTGTGAAGGAGTGCGAGGGATACTCGCAGCGTCACCTCAACTGAAAGACCCCGGCCGCTCTCCCCCCACGCGGCCGGGCACAAGGGAGGCCCCACCGATCCCCCGCGGTGGGGCCTCCCGCTATAGCGGGAGGCTGGTGCCCTTCGTGATTACGTTGCTTGTGCACGCGTTGCGTTGAGCATTGAGCATTTGCACGGGGGAAGCCGGGCACTCCCGCGGACTACCCAAGCTGGGTAATGCAACGGGCCTGACTGACAGCGGACACGCCAAGATCCCTGTAGGGGACGCGACGGCTCTCGCTCGGCTGACAGCTGATCTTTCCTTCATCTGGACTGGACCAGCTAGTTCACGTCGGTCCCACTCAAGATCCACCGGGTTGGGTCTGTGGCTAGTGAGACAGCAGAGCCGACCGCCCGGAGGGACCGTGAAGAAGTCTGACAGGGAGATCATGGAAATTCTGGAAGCCTACAAACGCGATGGGCTGCGTGTGCATTCGGCAGCGCAGCGCTTGCCCGGGGCCGATCGGTGCGCCGGTATGCGCCGGGCCCAGGATCTGGGCAGGCCACGTAGCCGACAGGACCGAGCGTCCGACGGACATCGGCAGCCGACCTCGGTGAATCCGGTCGACATCAGGCGCGACCCGATAGCGGGGGCCGCGCGACCCCCACGTCGCGCGGCCCTCCGATCGTGCGACCCCGGCTACCGCCCGGCCCGCTTTCGCGATCCGGAGTCACGGCCAATTCAGAAACAGCTCAGTTCTCGGCCGCTACGCAGCCGATCGTCCTTTCTGCGTATCGATGCTGCCGCATCGGCTTAGGTCAGAACCTTGTAGAGTTCTTGTTGCGTGGCCGCGTGCGCCGGTCTGATGGCGGCCTGTGTGAGTTGGGTCGTTCGAGCGAGGTGCGGTGGTGGAGTTCCGGCTGCTGGGTCCGGTGGAGGTGTGGTCCGCCGGCCGATGTCTGGAGATGGGGCCACCACAGCAGCGGGCGGTGCTGGCTGCCCTTGCCGTCGATGCTGGCAGGCCGGTGTTCCGGGGGGCGCTGATTGATCGGATCTGGTCCGGGCGCGCGCCGGAGGGGGTTGCGCCGGCGCTGTATGCGCACATCAACCGGATCCGCCGGGTGCTGGCGGCAGAGGCGGCCGACGAGGAGCCGGTGTGGCTGGCCCGGCGGTCCGGCGGGTACGTGCTGGAGGTCGATCCGGCGGAGGTGGATCTGCTCAGGTTCCGCCAGCTGGCCCTAGCCGCCCGTGGTCGGCAGCGGCCCGATGACGAGCGGGCCAGGCTGCTGCGAGGGGCCCTGGACCTGTGGCGAGGGGAGCCGCTGGCCGATCTGCCCGGAGAATGGCCAGCCCGGATGCGCGACAGTTGGGAGGAGGAGCGGCTGGACGCGGCGGTGGCCTGGGCGCAGGCCGAGCTGCGGATGGGTCGGCCCGATGAGGTGATCGGCCCAGTCCGTGAGCTGGTGGCCGGCCACCCGCTTAAGGAACGGCCGATCGGCGTACTGATGCAGGCGCTGGCAGCGGCGGGCCGGGACGCCGAGGCCTTGGAGTGTTACGCCATCGCCCGATCTCGGCTGATAGAAGCGCTAGGCACCGAACCGGGGCGGGAACTACGGGGCGTGCACCTGACGATCTTGAAGGGCCAACGACCGGCGGCCCCAAAGGGCGAAGGACCGGTGCCGCGCTCGGCGTCCCGTTCGGCGCCGCTACCCGTTCCTGCGCAGCTGCCGCCCGACGTGCACGGCTTCACCGGTCGCCACGGCGAACTTCACGAACTCGACCGCCTGCTCCTGGAGGCGGGCGACAAGTCCACCGCCGTGGTGATCTCCGCGGTGGCGGGCACCGCCGGAGTGGGCAAGACGGCGCTTGCGGTGCGGTGGGCTCACCGGGTACGCGATAAGTTCCCCGACGGGCAGCTATATGTCGACCTGCGTGGCTATGGCCCGGACCAGCCAATTGCGGCCGCAAAGGCCTTGGCCCAGTTCCTGACCAGCCTCGGCGTGGCCGGGCGGGATATCCCGCTCGACGTCGACGACCGCGCCGCCCGATACCGGAGCGAGATCAACAGGCGGCGGATGCTGGTGGTGTTGGACAACGCCGCCTCAGTCGAGCAAATCCGCCCGCTGCTGCCTGGCACGTCGTCTTGCGCAGTAGTGGTAACGAGCCGGGACACTCTCCCAGGACTGGTTGCCCTACATGGCGGCCGCCGCCTGGACCTGGGCCTGTTGCCCCTCCCGGACGCCATCACCCTGCTGCACAAGCTGATCGGCGAACGCGTGGAAGCCGAACCCGAGGCCGCAGCCACCCTCGCCACTCAATGCGCGCGGCTGCCGCTAGCCCTGCGAGTGGCCGCCGAGTTGGCCACCGCACGCCCCACGACTCCGCTTGCGGATCTGGTTCGCGAGCTGGCCGACCAGGCGCAGCGGCTGCAACGGCTCGACGCCGGAGGTGACCCCCGCGCCGCGGTCCGCGTCGTGTTCTCGTGGTCCTACCAGTACCTGTCCGCTGACGCTGCCCACGCCTTCCGGCTTGCCGGCCTGCACCCGGGCTCGGACCTGGACGTCTACGCGGCTGCCGCTCTGACCAACACCACCGTGGACCAGGCCAAGCGGTCATTGGACGTCCTCGTGCGAGCACACCTGGTACATCTCACCGGTCCCGGCCGCTACGGTACGCACGACTTGCTGCGCGCCTACGCCTGCGACCTCGCCAAGTCTGAAGGCTCAGAGGCTGATCGACGGGCGGCGCTGACCCGCCTCTTTGACTACTACCTGGCCGTCGCGGCGACCGCCACGGACGCTCTGAGCCCTGCCGAACGGCGTCAGCGGCCCCGCGTCTCCCCAGCCGGCTCGCCCACCCCATCGGTGGCCGACCCGGCCGCCGCACTTGCCTGGCTGGATGCCGAACGACCGAACCTGGTCGCCGTCTGCACGCACACCGCAGCGCACGGCTGGCCCAGGCATACCATCCGGCTGGCCACTACCCTGTTCCGTTACCTCGACACCCGCGCTCACTTCCCCGACGCGCTGAGCATCCACACCGACGCCAGGAACGCCGCCAGCCAGACGGGTGACCGCGCCGCCGAAGCCTACGCCTTGGCCAATCTTGGCGTCGTTCACCTGCGGCAGGGCCGCTACGAGCAGGCCGCCGAGCACTACCGGGGGGCCCTCCCCCTCTTCCGCGAAACCGGTGACCATCGCGGCGAAGCCCGCACGCTGACCCACCTCGGGCTCGTCAACTGGCGGCAGGGCCGCTACCAGAAGGCCGCCGAACGCCACCTGCAGGCGCTCACCCGCTACCGCGAAACAGGCAACCACATCGGCGAAGCCAACGCGCTGAGTAACCTCGGCCTCGTCCGCTGGCGGCAGGGCCGCTACGAGGAGGCTACTGAAGGCCACCGGCAGGCCCTCATCCTGTACCGCGAGGCCGGCCGGCGCATCGGCGAAGCTAACGCTTTGGCCAATCTCAGCGTCGTCTACTTGCGGCAGGGCCGCTACGAGCAGGCGGCTGGCGATCTGCGGCAGGCCCTCATCCTCTTCCGCGAGACCGGCAACCGCATCGCCGAAGGCTACGCACTGGCCAATCTCGGCGTCGTTAATCTGCGGCAGGGCCGCTACGAGCAGGCGGCCGACGATCTGCGGCAGGCCCTAACCCTCTTCCGCGAGACCGGCAACCGCGACGGCGAAGCCGAGGCACTCAACCGCATCGGGGAAACCCTGCACGCCATGGGACAAACCGAGAAGGCTCGCCCCCAGCACGCCGCCGCACTCACTCTGGCCGTCGAAACGGGCGACCGGTACCAGCGGGCCCGCGCCCACACCGGTCTCGCCGACACCCACCATGCGGCCGGCGAGCACGGCCTGGCCCGCCAGCACTGGCAGCACGCCTTGACGCTCTACACCGACCTGGGGGTCCCCGACGCCGACGACGCCCGCGCCCACCTGGCGGCACTAGGCCATACAGCAGAGAACAGCGGTGGTCGCTGACCGCAAAAATGCGCACGGACCAGCGCAGAATCGCTTACGGGAGCGGCGCCGGCGCGCCGGTATCGCTGAACCTGGCCTGTGGGGTTCCAAAAGTCGTGTGGGGTGTCAAAACTGTGTCATGGGCCTTGACCTGGCCTTTCACGCTGCTCGTTCGTATTCGTTGATGAGGCCTCCGAGAACTGCCCGGCGATGGATTCGTTCCTTCGTGAGGTCGGCCACGGCGTGGTCAGGGCTTGGTGGGCTCAGCTGGCGGCCTCGGTGGGTCTTCGCCCGTTGTAGTGGCGCAAGTAATCGGCCAGGACTGTGGGTGCCGAGAACCTCGTCCACGTCACGCGACCAGGCGATACTCGTTGATCAGACCACCGACGCGAGCCTGCCTTCGGATGCGGTACTGCTCAAGATCGACCGGTTCGGGCAGCGGTTTCAGCGGTGTCGCCGCGTGCAGGGAACGGTGAGGGCGGTGCTGGTTATGGTGGTTCTCGTAATCGCGCAAGATCTGCTGCAGATGGCTCTGGTTCCAGATAAGGGTGCTCTGTCGCCAGTGGAACGCCGCTCAATGGCCTTGCTTTAAGTGATCATCTCATGATTTGATCATTTTGTGGCTCATGACGGTACTGAGGGGCTGTCGCCGGACGGGTGGCTGCCGGACCGGTTGTCGGTGGG
>WNFY01010044.1_pt1 | contig 13601 bp, 19 predicted proteins | sample 5400091 | NCBI WGS metagenome assembly WNFY01 (sample SAMN13153364, study PRJNA577476) | soil metagenome | isolation source: 60 cm soil or saprolite under grassland replicate 1 | place: USA:California | collected 2016-06-15 | reverse complement strand
CCATCCAAGAGCGACCGGCACAGTCAAGCCGATTACCTTTTCGCTGACTGCATTGACGGGCGTTTCAGGCAAGGTTGGTAAGCCAAGTTCATTGAATGGGATATGCGAGAGAATCAGGTAGGATGTTCCACCGTTTTCAAATTCGCCATACACATGGTCAATGTAGCGCCCAGGATGTGCAGCGATACGAGCGTGAGCTTCGGCAACGAGATCAGTGCGATCACCATAAACAAGTGCATCCGTAGGACATGTTTGCACACAGACAGGTTCCTGTCCGTTGTAGATACGCTGCGGACAGAAGCTGCACTTGTCGATGAATGCGCCGTCAATGATGCCCTTGTCATAATCGAAGTGGGGAACCCCAAACGGACAGGCGTTCATGCAATACCGGCAACCGATGCACAGGTCGGGATTGTAAGTTACGGGCCCATCTTCCGCTTTGGTATACGCACCAACGGGACAAGCTGACATACAATCGGGGTGGTCGCAGTGCATGCAGTGGTACACCATCGTGCCGCGCTGCAAATTGGGATATTCGCCTTTGACGCCGACACCAGCAACCCAGATACGAGTCTTATCCATCGCAATATTGTTTTCGACGCTGCATGCGACCATGCAGGCGCGGCAATCAATACAGCGTGTGGCATCGAACAGAAAGGCGTGATGTTTGATTTCAGTCATGATTCACCTTTAAGCCTTCTTGACCGTCACAAAGGTCTGGCTGAGCGCCTGACCACCACTAATGGGATCCGTGTGGGTCACGTGGACAGCAGAATCGCTTGCACCGATACCATAAGCAGTCTTCAAACCTTTGGAGAGATGTCCATAACCTGGCGTCATGTAAACGCAGTCGGGGCGGATGGCTTGAGTTGCCAATAGTTTCGTATGGATTTGCCCTACTTCGCTTGTGACTTCCACCCAATCATCGGTAACGAGACCCAGCTTGGCAGCAGTCTTTGCATTCATCCACAGGCGAGGTTCATCAGCGTACTTATGCAGCAGTTGATTGTTTTGTGTACCCGTTTGGGTAGCTTGCGCAACTTTACCTGTTAATAAATAGAATTGATCTTCCTTGGGTTGCGGTGGTTCTTCCCACGTTGGGACACCAGGGAATCCAACTTTGGCCAGTGTATCGGAATAAAGTTCGATCTTTCCGCTTGGAGTGTTCCAAGTGAATCCTGCCGCTTCACCTTTGGGAATTTTGGCATAGCCTTGTGCCTTGACCTCATCCAGGCTGACACCTAACGGTGCAAGCTGCTGGAGGATGTAATCTTCCTCATCCTTATATTGAAAGAAGTCGCCGAGACCGAGACGCTCTCCCAATTGCTTGTAAATCCAGAGTGCGGATTTGCCTTCACCCTGTGGTTCGATCACAGGCTGGCGGAGGAAGGCTTTATCTCCAATCGGCACCAGCGGATCATATCTTTCAAGATAAGAGGCTTCGGGCAAAATAACATCTGAGAACCAGGCGGTATCGTTCAAAATAATATCCATGGTAACGATGAAGTCCATCTTGCCAAACGCTTCGAGGGTTTTGCCTCGATCTGGCAGAGACAGAATGGGGTTCTGACGCGCGATGAACCAACCGTGCGCATCGTATGGATCGCCTTTGACGATATTGTCACGCAGTTCCTGAAATACGCCGATCTTGAACGGTACAACGGGATACTTCCAAGGCACACCATCGAGTCGCAGAGCTGAGATGCGTGGATACGAGGGTTGTGAGGGAGCACCCAGCCCTCCAGCGCCTTCTCCAGCCGCCGCGGTCAAGGTCACATTCCAGTTGCCAACCAGAGCATTCAAAATTGTGATGGCACGCTGCGTGTGAAATGAATTTACAAAGTTGGAGGTGCGCCATCCATTATGAGCCAGTGCGTGCGGCGCGGCTGCGGCAAATTCGTGTGCGATGCGCACAATGGTTTCGGCGGGAATGCCTGTTAGCGGTGCAGCCCATTCGGGTGTATAGCGGCTGACTTCTTTCTTCAGTGCATCAAATCCATTTGTATTTTGTTCAACAAATGATGCGTTGTAAAGGTTCTCGCTGATGATCACATTGAGCAATGCCAAATGAAAAGCAAGATCGTTTCCCGGTTTGATGGGCAGCCATTCGGTCGCTTTGGAGGCAGTCTTGGTGAAGCGCGGGTCAAGGTAGATCACCTTGGCGCCACGGTCGATCGCAGCACTCAGATCGTGAGTCTCCGATGTGGAAATCGCTTCAAGCAGGTTGCGTCCGGTCAGGATGATGTATTTGAGCTGATCGTTGTAAATACGCGCGGGTTCTTCCATGCCGTAGGTCATCAGGTTTGCAACGATCATGGCGTTGAAGCAAAGGGAACGCTGTGTTCCGTAATTCGGCGAACCGAACGCATATAACAGATTCTCGAAGAGTGGCTGGCTCAGGTTATGCGTAGACGAAAAGACCATCGCCTCTGCCCCATATTCTTCCTTGATTTTCGACATGTTCGAGGCCACAAGATCCAACGCTTCATTCCAGGACGCTTGTCGGAATTTTCCTTCTCCACGCTTCCCAGCGCGAATGAGAGGAGTGAGCACGCGGTCGGGATCGTATGTATTCATCAGCCCCGATTGCCCGCGCGGACAAAGGTTGCCGCGTGAGTGTGGATGTTCAGGATTACCATCCAGTTTGACAACGCGTCCATCCTTCACTTTCGCGATCAAGCCGCAGCGCCACACACACATTTCGCACATGCTGTGAACATATCCATCGCCCGCGGCATCGATGAGTCCTGCTTCCCGTGCAGCGAGTGCTATCTTTGGCGGAAGCATTTGACCCAGAGCTAATACTCCTGCACCAGCCGCACCCAGTTTTAGAAAATCTCTTCTGGAGATTATTTTTGTCATAAAGTTGCTCCAAGAGCAGTGATCAGCTTTATAGCAGCCGACCACTATCTACTATCTACTGGATACTATCTTTCCTCTGCCAGCCCGCACGATCAATCATGTAAAAAAGGAAGAGCGCCATTAATGCAAAGGCAGCAACCGTTAGGAACGAACTGAGATTCCATAAATCAGGAATCACGACACTGCCATAATTCGCAATTGCTGAAATACCCGGGAAAACCAATTGATAGGTTAGTCCATAGATCACGGCACCCACCAAGAAACCGAGCAAACCTGGAACAACGTAATCCATCTTGCCTTCACCTGCACCAGCCGCGCATGTGCCAGGACAGTAACCACTCAGCGACATACCAATGCCAAAGATCAAGCCACCAACAAGGTTACCGACGAGATACGTCGCGGGTGCAGCAGGGAACGTCACGAGCCCAAGACCGCGAAGAGCATAGAGCCCGCTCATGGCAACGACCAACGCGGTCATCATGAACTTCAGCACAGCCATATCTGTGAAGCGAAATACGTTGACAATTTTGTGATATTTGGTCAAGCCAGCTTTGTTCAACGAAAAACCGAAAAACACACCAAGAACAAGTGCGATGATGTAATTAGTCATCTCAGTCTCCTAATAGCGATTGCGATAAACGATCAATGCCGTGACGCTTCCCGAAGCAAACATCCCGCCGATGAAAATGAAGGCTGAGGGAGCCAGTAGCATACCACCCGAAATGGCAAGGCCGCTCGTGCAACCACCCGCGATCCCCGCCGCATACTCCAATACAATGGCGCCGACAAAGGCGATCAACCAACGCTTCCAGGTTTGTGCTCCAAAGATCTGTTTCCATTGCGTATCTGAATTTGCAGAGTCCTTCTTCCCCCACTTGAGCGTACCACTGGTTGCGGCACCTGCCATACCACCAAAAAACAAACCGATTAGCAGTATTACGCCATAGGTGATTCCAGCCGGCATGATAAAGTTGAAATACATATTATCGAAGGCTTTTGGTGCAATTGCCTTTCCAATTATTCCAGCCAAATTCTCAAAAGAGCCTGACGCTCCCAACAAACTGTTGCTTGCCCACACCGCGGCAATGCCTACGATTCCAAGCAATGCGCCGGCAACATATGGGGACCATTCTTCCTTGCGGATGTAATTCAAAATAAATTTCATGGTTTATTCCTCATCCTTCTTGACCACAGCATCCATCAGGTCAAGCACCTTGTCAGCTTTTTTGTTTTCCAGAACATTTTTCAACGATTTACGCGCACCCGCCTTTAGCCCCGCAATGATTGGCAACATCTCAACAACGTCTGCAGGATATTCCTCTTCCACTTTGCGTGTATCGCCGAACTTCACATTGATTAACTTCTCACGCGTGACCACAAATCCACCACCACCAACCACCATCAAGCCAATCATCCCGATCAAAATCATGTTGCCCCAGTTGATCGGCTTTTTGCCTAGAACGATTTCATCGTAATTCTGTGCATAATTAGTGGCATTTGGATCGTCCACCACAATTTGATTGCTACTCTGACTGGAATCTGCGTTGACAACACTTTGCGTGACGGCAGGAGCTGCAACGTCTGGCGCAATTGTGGTTGGTGCAGTAGTTGAACTCGACCCAACCGTTGTGCCCAGAATATCTGCATATACTTTGGCACGCGCGTCCAGATCCGCAGCGTGACATTGCTGACAGGAAGCCTTTACATCTGCAAGAGGAGCAACCATCCCTTGATGCGCAGCGGCTTTATCCGTCGCCTGGTTATTTCCGGCATGGCAGATGTAACAGAAATCGCCAAATGCATGTGACTGATGCCAACCGGTGCCATCGGTGTTGACAGATTTCTGTCCCTGTACCTCATGGCAGTTCTTGCAAGAAGATGCCTGCGAACCACACTGTGCCTTTGCAGGCTTTACACCTACAAATGCAAACGCGCTGACCAGCAACAATAAAACCCCGGCAGCCAGGGGGATGATGAAGGGTTTCTTACTGTGCATAGATTTCTCCTGAGGAAGAATGAATGTTCATGGAAACTGGTTATTGGCTTTGTCGTTCGAGAAATACTTCTTCAACAAGGCCGGCTTGTTGGGTAAGCCTGGCCCGCATCACCGAGCGAAGAAGATCCATCGCCTGAATCACGCGCTGATCTGTCAGATGATAGGTGAGGACCGTTCCCTGCCGCTGGGAGAACACAAGTCCACGTTCGCGCAAAACCTTCAGATGTCTTGAGATAGTGGGTTGGGGAAGTCCCAGTTCGTGGGTTAGCTGGGTTACATTGAGTGGGCTTTCGTTCAGGGCATATAGGATGAAGATACGAGTGGGATCGGATAGTGCGGCACAAAAGTCCGCTTCTAGTTGGATAACTTCTTCTTTTAGTGTTTGATTTACCATATTTGCCTTTGCTATATGCGGATGAACGAATATATGCATTACCATCATAATATTGTGACAATTTGTACAATAGTGCCTGATGTCATCTATTCCTGTGCACAATGTCACAAGTCCCCAAAGCGTTACAAAAAAGCTCAAACCTTTGTGGGCAATTCTGAAGAGATCGAAAGAGCGTTCGCAGAAAAATTTGGCATATCCTTCATAATCACGCCTAAGAGCATGGAAATAAGTAAGCGGAAATATTTATCTGGCGCTCACTTGTAACTTTTTTTGCGCTTTTGCATCAAAAGAAGTGATTAGCAGTTATCTTTGTTCACAGGATGTTCTTATGAGGATAAATGAATCAAGCATTGACAGCGTGATTCGAATTTTCGCCGGGGTATTGTTGCTTTATCTGGGTTTTGGTGGTGAACTGGTTGGAGCACTGGTGAACATCGCCGATATATTGGGCGTGATTCTGCTACTTACGGGTGTAATTGGTTTTTGTCCACTCTACGTTCTATTCAACTTCAATAAGCTGAAGAAATAAATCATTTACCTGAGGAGGATTGGCGCGATAGCAAAATCGTGCCGTAACTGTTTATGGATCCGGAAGCGTTTTTTGAAAAATTAAAACAAAATCCACACCCCGTAGTTGTTGATCTTTGGGCACCCTGGTGTGGTCCGTGCAAAATGGTCAAGCCTACGTTGGAAAAATTGGCTCAAGAATATGCGGTCGTGTCGATTTGTGGGAAATCAATGCGGATGAGAATCAGGATTTGTTACGGCAGTTGAAGATTTATGGTATCCCGACTTTGATTGGCTACAGCAATGACGAGGCGCGGCTACGTGTTGTCGGTGCCAAGCCAAAGAATGAACTTAAGTCACTGTTCGAAGCACTCTCCACGAACAATATTCCTGAATCAAATAGCTTGTCGAGTTGGGCCCGTCTTATTCGAATACTCATAGGGAGCATTGTCGTTGGAATGGGATATGCAAGTCACTATCACTGGTTCCTGCTTGTGATCGGTGGTATTCTGATGTTCAGTGCGGTCTATGACCGTTGTCCAATCTGGAAAGCAATTACAGCTCAATTTAAGAAACTGGCAGCGCAGTAACTCTGCACTCACCCACCATTGAAAAATCAAAGGAGAATCATGGGAACTACTACGGTTAGATGGATTTCTGGAAAGCAATTTATTGGAATCGATTCAACCCAGCATTCAGTTGTCCTCTCCACGCCTGATGAAGGAGTAGGAATCAAACCATCAGAGTTGTTGCTTATTGCCGTAGCATCCTGCACCGCTGTGGATATCGTGGAAATTCTTTCCAAGAAACGGATGCCGTTGAATCACCTGGAAATCAGCTGTACGGGCGAGCAGGATCAAGATCCACCCTGGACGTTTCGAAAGATCCACTTACGCTTCATCATCGGTGGACGGAATCTTACAGAAAAAGCTATTGCGCAGGCAATCCAACTTTCGGAGGAGAAATATTGCTCCGTGGCAGCTACTGTCCGTGCTACCGCCGAGATCACAACTGAGTTCGAGATCCTGGAAGAAGAACTTGAGCCTGTAGCTCAACTGTAGGAAAAGATTCGTGCATCCAAATCGTTAACTCTTCACGACCTAGATCATAATGGGGGATTCTGATTTCTCTATCCCCTGAGGCTGAACACCTCACAATGAGGATAAATCTCGGTGCCAAAGGTGACAATTGTTATATTCATAAACTTGAATATGTTGGTATTATATATTCAGGTCTATGAATATGAAAAAACTAACCATCCCCCAAATTTCCGAACGAATTGCAGCACCAATTGAAGTGATCGCTTCCTCACAACGGATTGCGATCCTGTTAGCTATTGGGCAGGGTGAAGCGTGTGTCTGTCATTTGGAGTCTGCTCTCGGCTGGAGACAGGCTTATATTTCCCAACATCTAATGGCTTTGCGCAAAGCAGATATTTTGGAGGATCGCCGCGAAGGTCGTTATGTATATTACCGGCTGAAAAATACATCCTATCTGGACTTGATCCTTGCTTCTGTCGATGTGTGCGGACTTTCCAAGGAAGCAGTCTTTGAACTGATCAACACACAAAAGTATCCGTCATGTGAATGCCCTCATTGTACTCCCACATTGATCCCAGTCACGTCCCTGTAAGAACTTCTGAAAAAGACTATGGCTACTCTTCTATCACTCACAACCCACCCCAACAACAAACGTATATTCGGCATACTTGCCGTGACACTCATCGTCTGGTTGATCGCGTATAACCTAATTCAACCCCTTGCAGAATGGATTTCGTATTCAGCAATTGGACTTGCCAGAGACTCTCGTCTGGGTGAATCTGTCGCCTTCTTCCTTTACGATGTGCCGAAGATCCTGCTTTTGCTCTCAGGCATGGTCTTTCTTATTTCTATTGTCCGCACTTTCTTTAGCCCTGAAAAGACCCGTGCTCTGCTTGGTGGAAAGCGTGAAGGTATGGGGAACATCTTAGCTGCCATGTTGGGCATTGTCACTCCGTTTTGCTCCTGTTCTGCGGTTCCGCTCTTCATTGGATTCGTAGAATCGGGAATTCCGCTCGGTGTGACCTTTTCCTTCCTCATTGCGGCGCCAACGATCAATGAAGTGGCGATCATCCTGCTGTTTGGAATGTTCGGTTGGAAAGTGGCAGGTTTGTATGTGGCATCAGGTCTGGTGGTAGCGATTATCGCAGGATTTATCATCGGGCGACTCAAGATGGAAAAGCACGTTGCCGACTTCGTATGGAAGATTCATAATACAGCGAATGTCGATGAAGAAAAGCTCACCTGGTCAGACCGCGCGGAACGCGCCTGGGGTTCTGTGAAGGAAATTGTTGGCAAGGTCTGGTTGTATGTGATTATCGGCATCGCGATTGGTGCAGGGATCCATGGTTATGTGCCAGCAGATGCGCTCGCTTCCATCTTAGGAGAAAAAGCATGGTGGTCCGTACCTGCAGCCGTGCTCATTGGTATCCCGCTCTATTCGAATGCCGCAGGCATCGTACCTATCGTTGGTACGCTAATCGAGAAAGGCGCATCGGTAGGTACAGCGCTTGCCTTCATGATGTCTGTAATCGGTCTGAGTCTGCCCGAGGCAGTCATCCTGAAACGCGTCTTGAAGATGCCCTTGATGAGCACTTTCTTTGCGGTAATCGCTGTGGCGATCATCTTCACGGGATACATTTTCAATTGGATTCTATAAAATCACAGGAGAAGGAATGTTAACCATCAAAGTTCTCGGTTCTGGTTGTGCAAATTGCAAGAAACTGGAAGCTCTCGCTCATCAGGTTGTCGATCAAATGGGTGTGCAAGCGGAGATCGTCAAAGTGACGGAGTATACGGACATCATGGCGTACAACATCATGTCTACCCCTGGACTGGTAATCAACGAAAAGATTGTTTCCTCAGGACGAATTCCCTCCGCTGCCGAAATCACCACCTTTGTATCGAACGCGCTCATATCAAATTAGTTAAGCAAGAAGGATCACGACGGACTAAAATTCAGATTGTCTTTTACGCGAAATCAAAAACGAGCGGATTATTTTCCATCCGCTCGTTTTCTGATCATGCTACTTAGCTCCTCAATGTGCTGAACCTGAACAACATATAGAGCGGACAAAAACCGACAATGGCGGTCAGCACAAATACTGCTCCAAGCACAACCAACGCAACGCCCAGCGCGCCAGTTACGATGCCGCCAAAATACAAATAAGCGAACAGCGCGGCGACAACGACACGGATCACACGATCCAGATTAGAAAGATTGGGTTTCATCATAAATCTCCTTTGGTAGATTGAATTGATGTTTGCATTGTAGGAGATTCGATGAGAGTTGTCTGTGACAAAGTCACACAACTGCGCGGTCTGCGAGTTCATCCAAATCTAAAATCTCAACAGTCCCACGCCCCACTTCCACAACTCCCTTTTGTGAGAAATCTTCGAGAATGCGGCTGATCACTTCACGCGAGCTTCCAAGTTCTGCAGCAATTTCCTGATGCGTAATAGAAATCGGATTGATGAGTTTGGATTTGTCTAATAGCAGGGCAGCCACTCGCCGGTCCATGCGTTGAAAAACAACCTGATCGACAACAGCCATCACAGTGGAGAGGCGATCCGATAAAAGCTCAAAGACGAACCCGCGCCAAGCATCATATCGTTTCACCCAATCCCGAAATCTATCGGCTGGAATCATCACAGCTTCAGCATCTTTCTCGACAGTAGCAATCGCAGGAAAAGACTTCTGACTGAGGATGGCATTGGCGGTGAGAATGCAGGATTCCCCGTGCCCAAAACGATACAACGTGATCTCTCTTCCGGTTTCCCCAACCTTATACACACGCACCACACCGGAAATCAGCAACGCGATTGCATCTACATTATCGCCTTCGAGAAAAACATCATGACCGGCCGGAATCCTGGCTAGAAAGGCGGCTTGCTGAAATTCACGAACCAGTTGCGAAGTTGCATCCTTGAGAACAGGCAGAGCCTGGCTGATACGGTTAAGTTGCAGATCGTTAATCATCAATGAGTTTATGAGGGGGACACTATTCGCGTTTTGAAGTCAGGTAGTCGTCCAGATTAAGACGTTTGAAGAGGCGTTCACGGACATCATCGGGCAGCATAGGCTTTTCGATCGGAGAATGGACAAGATCGATGGTCCTCTTCGTGGTGTTCAATACAATGCGACAATCTTCGCATCCCTCAAGGTGCTTTTCAAGTTCCTGGCAAAGTTCAGGGCTCAAATCACCATCGATGAATGAAGACAGGGATCCTAATAACTGTTCGCAATTCTTATGAGTATGTTCGTTCATCTCTCACTCCTCAAGCAAATGCTCACCATAATAAGTGGATAGCTGTTCACGCAAAAACAATCTGGCACGCAATAAACGAGTTTTTACATTGGTCTCGGTCAGGCTCAATGCTTCGGCAGTTTCCTTGATCGATAGTCCTTCCACGTCCCTTAGCAGAAAAACAAGACGCTGTGATTCGGGCAGTTTCTGGATGGCATGATCAAGAGTTCCTTGACTTTCACCAGAGAGTAGTTGATTCTCCGGAAGAGCACTCCAATCTACAAACCGGACCGGTTTCACATTTTCGTCAAACTCATCGGACTCATCCAGATCTACTTGAGGCTTTTTCTTGCGGATGAGCATCAATGCTTCGTTCGCTGCAATCCGATAAAGCCACGTAGAAAGACTGGACCGTTCTTCAAATTGCGGAAGATGAACCAGCACGCTCAGAAATGTATTTTGAAGGATATCCTCTGCATCCTGGGCGTTGCCAAGCATCCGCATCCCCAACCGATAGATTGGACCGGAAAACTCATTCACGAGACGGGCAAACTCAGCGCGATCTCCTGATTGGAGCGCCCTAAGTGAAATTTCAGGCGGCATTGGTTTAATCATTAGATGCGTTCTACCTACAAAAGTTGCAGGTTAAGAGTATACAACAGCGTTTGTGAAATCTGCAACTTTTTCAGCGGATCTGCATCCAAAAAATAGTAGCAAAAATCACAATTTCCGACAAGGAGCTTCAGACAAATATGGAAATGATCATTGACTTCCCCGGCGGCTCACGTGTGGACGCCCACTTTGGCAACTTCACCGTTGCAACAGACCAGCCTCCCGTTGCCAGCGCACCGACGCCTTTTGCCGTTTTCCTGTCCTCGATTGGGACCTGTGCCGGGATCTATGTGCTGGGCTTTTGCCAGCAGCGCGGGATACCCACAGATGGCATTCGAATTGTGGAACGTGTCAACAGCAATCCACTCACCCACATGGTTGATAAGATCGACCTGGAAATCCAGGTTCCAAACAGCTTTCCTGACAAGTATCGCGATTCTTTGATTCGTTCTGCCGAGTTGTGCGCCGTAAAGAAGCACCTGGAAAATCCACCATCATTTGAAATTACAACTACAAAGGTTGAACTCGCCTGGTAAGGAGAACGTCATGGGAAAAGTACTCGACGAACAGATCGTCAAACAAATCAAACTAGTCTTTGAGGGAATCGAACATCCGGTGCAGGTACTTCTGTTCAGCTCGAAAGATAACTGTGACTACTGTAATGAGACTCAGCAGCTTCTTGAAGAAGTAACGGCTCTTCATGATAAGCTTCAGCTAAGTGTCTATGATGTCAATGAAAATCAGGATGTTGCCAGCCAATATAACGTGACGAACGCGCCCGGCATCGTGATCGCCGCGAAGGATGATACTGATGTAAAGAATTTGGGCATTCAATTTTCGGGGATTCCATCTGGTCATGAATTCAGCACATTGATCAACGACATCTTGATTGTTTCCAAGCGCGATTCTGGCTTGGACGCGAAAACACGTGAGTTTCTGAAGAATTTGAATAAGCCTCTACACTTGCAGGTGTTCGTCACGCCTACTTGTCCGTACTGTCCGCGTGCTGTATTACTGGCGCACCAGATGGCAATGGAAAACCCAGCGATGATTCGTGCTGAAGGTGTCGAGGCAACTGAATTTCCAGAGTTGGCGAATCGCTTTAACGTTCGCGGTGTGCCGCAGACCGTGATCAATGCTGGTTCCGGTATGGTCGTCGGAGCAGTCCCTGAACAAAATCTGTTGGCAGAGATCCAACGCGCGCTACTTAACTGACCTGAGAAACATTAGCAGATCCACCAGTGTAGAACGGTCACCGAGGCATCACGATGGCAAAGTCAAACAAGAAATATCACCGCAAAAGCGCAAAATCATTTCCGTGGATTCCCATCGTGCTCGGATTATTCCTGATAGGCGTTGCAATCCTGTCTTTGGCTGCACAAAACGGAGAGGGCCAAGCAGCAGATTTGTCATCCGTGGTGCCTTTGAAGGTTAGCTTTGCCGCACCCGAGCTTTCCCTGCAAAACATCAACGGTGAAACCGAGTCCCTGGCAGATTATCGCGATCACGTTGTGTTAGTCAACAACTGGGCAACGTGGTGTCCGCCCTGCAAAGCAGAGATGCCCACCTTGGCAGCTTACTTCAATGAGCACACTTCGCAAGGATTTATGATCATTGCCATTGAAGCAGGTGACCCCGTCCAAACCGTTGCACAATTTGCAGAGAGCTATGGATTGAAATTCCCGGTCTGGCTCGACCCGCATGGAGACTCACTGAAAGCATTTGGAAATGGGAACTTGCCTAACTCCTATGTGATCGGCCGGTCTGGAATGATCCGCTACGCATGGACTGGTGAGATTGGCAGAGCCATGCTCGAAACACATATCACTCCGTTATTGGCAGAAAACTAATTCAATTATTGAAGGTAATCCATGGCAGAAACAAAACCTCAGCTTAAATTCGGTTTCGTCTTTTTCTAACCCACAGTGGTTATATATTTCTTTGCCATGAGTTTCTCCACAAGGTGTATATAAGGTGTAGCGAAACTCTTACCTTTAAGATTTTAAAATCAAACGACCTAGCTTTTTTAAACTAGGTCGTTTTGAGTGGGCCCGGCTGGATTCGAACCAGCGACCAATTGATTATGAGAAGTAGGGTAAGACAGTCCACCTAGTCCAGGGAGTCCAATTCTAACTGTTTAATACAAAAAACGGACCCTTTCGAGTCCGTTTAGCCCATCCAATCCATCTAGAAATATTGTATCGGCTGTACTTTAAGCTGTACTCATCAGATCATCCATCCTTTTGGCCACTTCTTCCTGAAGGCTTGGGATGACATGGGAATAGGTATCCAGAGTCAAAGCAATTGACGAATGACCCAATCTTTCCTGAACAAGCTTAGGATTTACCCCAGACGCAAGGAGTAGAGAAGCGTGTGAATGTCTCAGATCGTGCACCCTGATATCTGGAAGTCCGGCTTCCTGGAGTTTTGATTTGAAGTGACGAATGAAGTTCCTTGGGTATATGGGAGTTCCGGCACTTGTTGTAAAGATTAGCCCATGATTTATATCCAATTGGTCAAGGTGATTCTGGAGTGCATCATACGCTATTTTTGGCAGAGTCACGGCACGCTTTGATGACTTGGTTTTGGGTTCTCCGATAACAAGACCGGTTTTGAGGGTTATGACGGTATGACGCACGTTAATTACCCTATTCACCATATCGCAGTCTTCGTAGTGAATACCCAAGACCTCACCTTCCCTGAAACCTCCATACACAAGAAGCAGGTAGATCAAATACCACTTATCATTCTTTGTACTTTCAAGAAAGGTATTTAGCTGTTCCTTGGTGAAGAAGGTATGGGTTACTTTGACGGGACGTGGAGCCTGGACAAAATCAGTGACATTTCTGGCAATCAAACCCCATCTGACTGCTTGTTTTAAAGCAGTTCTGAGGTTTACATGGAGAAGCTGTACTGTACGTCTGGAAAGTCCTTGAGCAAGCTTT
>WNFY01005692.1_pt1 | contig 13601 bp, 11 predicted proteins | sample 5400091 | NCBI WGS metagenome assembly WNFY01 (sample SAMN13153364, study PRJNA577476) | soil metagenome | isolation source: 60 cm soil or saprolite under grassland replicate 1 | place: USA:California | collected 2016-06-15 | reverse complement strand
AAGCCTAATCTATCAAATAACGAAACCTTGCAATATCTATCTGGGTCTGATGAAAAGATAGCAGTAAGTTCTTTTTTTCCCAATGCTTGCTACCCCTAGCGAAATATACTATTAATGCTTTTATAATAGCTTATATCATAATAAAAGTTTTGACCTTGCCACTAGTCGTACGCTAGCATTGGGGCTGTTAACATTTTCGCACATTTTTGTAAATAAAGAATATCTGAAAATAATTAGCATCGTTGGTGGTGTTAGTGTCTTAAAAGGTAAGGATGATAAGCAAAACCCTAATGCCGGAATTAACCACAAAAAAGGACCAATTTTATTAGGAGTTATATTTAGCGCCTTAAATCCCTTTTTTCCAATATGGTGGCTCACAGTGGGTTTAAAGCTGATTTCTGATTCAATTCATTTCTACGGTTTTGTCATCGAATTCTTTTTTTGTTCTCATTTCACATTTGGAGGGACTATGCTTGGTTGGCAATAGCATCTTTTATGATATAAAGAGGCATTTCGGTATTAAAAACCAAATTCTATCCTGCAATTCTTATTTCAATAAGTACCATTCTTGCTTGTTATGGAGTCTATATCATTCTAAACATTTTTTGATGCGAGCTAAGAAGATAACAGGCAGACGACCCAGCACTATACACTATTCGTAGTTGTATTTAATGTTGCTTGCAAACTGTCGAGGTTCGGTTGCAACGAGTAACAGTTGTTTAAACTAGCAGATAGAGTTAAGATCTAGGAAGGTGTAGTAGATAGATGACAAACCAGAAAACAATAACCATAGCTGCAGCACTTTTTGTTGCAGTACTAGCGACTGTAAGCACACAATCAATGGCTTTTGCTCTTGCGCGTCCACCGCCTGTGCCTAAACATGTTTCGGTTCATGACCAACTAGCGATTCACATATGGAGTTCACTTTGCTCACAACTAGGTTTCCTGGTTCATGGAAATTCGCATTGCAGAGTATAGCCTCATTACGCTTCAGAATGGATCTAATCTATCTGTGTATTTTGTTTCACTATTCGAGACTGTCTTGGGTTGTGATATACTTGTTTAGATAATGAGGATTTAAGAAGACTAGTATTTCGATTTGGATGTTATTCAACACTTTTTCGAATTTTGCGCGGATAGATTTTGTGCCTTCCCAATCGTCACCAGGTCGATGATTTTTGTCGGCCTAGTATCGTTCATGTATATAATAAAGTTCTCTCAATGCTTTCTTACCGCCGTTCTCCCATTTTTGGTGACAACTCGCATACAACATTGAACAATTACTAATCTCATATTATGGTTCATCTAATGGTCGTCGCTTTGTGACCATATTAGCGATTCTATCTGCTTTGTGACCTGTATATTCTTCACCCAAATGATGAAAAATCAATTTCGTGGATCTCGTAGGCCACATAGTAAGAAATAGAGATTTGTAGCGATAAAGCTAATTTTTGTTTGCAAACTGTCTCCAAATTGTCCCAGCCTCGTAAATGCTAACTCACTATTTGGTTTTCTGTAAATCCTTCACAGGTTCACGTGTCCCCATGGTTATCAGGTTTTTGCCAATGTGAATAGAAGTAGTTGTGTAGAACTGTTATCACAGGTGTTTTAACATACATCCCTGACTTTATCAAAGGGAGTTTGTATCTGTAAGTAGAACTCATTCTTGTAGTAGTTGATATATCAATATCTGGTTTGAAACATAAAACCTCAAAGGGGAGTTCATATTTCAGGTAGAAGTCTCCCCAAATTAACGGATAGCACGCTTACATAATCAACTATAAGCTACGGTGATTTATTGTCTCGTTAAATTGGGTTGACAGTGTTGACACTTTTGAATAGATAATTTAATTTTGTCTTGTTATCACCGCCTTTGAACAACATAAAGAAGGCACTACACTCCAGAAGTTCATGTAAATCTGTTCAAATTGTTCTTTTTATCTAAAAAATTACACTTACTGCTTGCAACGCCATATGCGTTACTAGAACATAATTTCACTTTTCAGTCTTCTTGGGTAGTTTGTGATGAGGACAATAATATCGTCGTCATTGTCCTCACTGTGAAAGACTTAAAACACTTACCTTAGAATAAAGGATAAATTGAAAGTATCAGTCTTGGGCGCTGCCAAAGAAGTCGGCCGATCAGCGTTCCTTGTAAATGTGAATAGTACAGGCATTTTGATGGATTATGGTGTACTCTTGAAAAGAGAACCAATCTTCCCTATGCATGTCAGGCCAAAAGATGTTGATGCTGTGGTGATTTCTCATGCTCATCTAGATCATTCCGGATTTGTCCCATCCCTGTTCTTGTCTGAATCAGCATCAGTCCAAGCACTGGGTACGCCTCCCACATTTGAGCTAGCAAGAACATAATAACAATGATGAAAAATTCCAAGAATTTGCAATACAAGGAAACATATATGGTAAACGATGTCAAAGTAACTCTGCATGAGTCTGGCCATGTGTTGGGCGGTGCTTCGGTTATTTTAGAACATGATGGTAAACGGATATTCTATACTGGAGATATTAATACAAGAGGCTCAAAGTTACTCAGACCTGCCGATTTGGACTTTGGTGAGATTGATTTAATGATCATAGAGAGTACTTATTCTCAGAGTGAACAGATGCCACGGGATCAGGCTGAAAAAGAGTTACTGGAGTTCGCGTACGATGTACTTGAGAGAGGTGGAACACTGTTTATCCCCGCGTTTTCCGTAGAAAGAGCTCAGGAAATTGCAACGGTTCTAAAATCTAACAATTTTCGACACAAAGTTGTAATGGATGGAATGGCTCTTAAAGCAAATCAAATTATGATGAAACATCCAACCTTCCTCAAGGATGCCGAAATATTCAAGCGAGCAATCAATGAAGCAGAATGGATAAGCGGGTGGAATAGAAGAAGGAGTGTTGTTAAGGAGCCCTGCGTCATCATTTCTCCTGCTGGGATGTTGGTTGGAGGCTCTGCAGTATTCTATCTGCAAGAAATCGCTAAGAGTGATAAAAATGGTGTTGCAATGGTATCATATCAGGGCGAAGGCACACCTGGTCGAACACTTCTCGATAGGAGAGTGGTAAGTTTTGATGGTAGAGAAAGAAAATGTCTTGCTGATGTGAAACGGTTCGAATTTTCCGGACATAATAGTAGGAGCGAATTATTCGAAATTCTTGAACATATAAAAGGTAACCCAAAGGTGCTTACCGTCCATGGCGATGGACCTTCATGTACTAAATTTGCAGAAGAGATTAAAATCAAATACGGTTTTGAATCAAAAGCTCCGGATGCAGGAGAATTAATTGAAATATGAGTTGATTCTATGACTCAAATGGTGCAGCATTTCATTACTCGGCTTTTTTAACATCTCGGTGTAATGAAGAAACTCTCCATTCCCAGCTGTGCTGAATTATTCTCCCGAAAGTTTTCTTCCCATTTTGAGAGCACTAATATTATTATCATTCTTTCCGTAATGAAGTGGTAATGCATTAGAACCGATTCTTCCGACTCAACTATCTGGCTTTATTGTCTTGCTGTCAGCGAAATGCTACTTAATAAGCATATTTTGGGGATTATATTTATAAAATACCCGATTTTTGTACATAATGAAGAAATGCGTATCATGTAAGAATGCCATCCCACTAAATCAAAAGTGCTTCACGTATTCCTTATCTTCACAACTGAACTGTATTTTCTGTGCTGAAAAAGAGATCCCAAAACAATTGAAATCCTACTGAACGACTTAAGAAAAATAAAAGACGAAGAAAATAAAAAAGTTCAATAAGGTTGACAATACATTTTAGTTTGGACCAATGTGGTTACACCCTTCTTCATTTTATTGCCAACCCGTCATTAACCCAGAGGTCAGCATTAACAGCGGCCAAATGTTTCTTTGGGAGCAGATAGGTAATTCTTGGTATGGCATATATGGAAATCACATCATAAAATTTTCTACATCATCGACAAACAAAAGTTTCTGTATTGATAATAACAAAAATAACGATATCCAATTCTATTCCTATCCTGAGGTCAAGGGATGGGAGAGAAAAGTCTTTAGACTTGACGATGACATTAAAAAAATATTATCGACTCTATCAAATGATACTTTGGTCTATAAGATAATTAGAAAATACCCTGGTCTCCGTTTGATGCGACAAGAACCGTATCAATGCATTTTTTCCTTCGTATGTGCCAGTAATACTAACATATTGATGATCCGTAAAATGCTCAAGAACATCTCGAAAAAATTTGGCTGCAAAGTAATATTTGACGGAAAAGAATTTTACACATTTCCTTCTGTCCACAGTCTGAACAAAGCAACGACTAACGAGTTGCGCTCGTGTGGTGTGGGATATAGAGCCAAGGCAATTCAAGCTGTTGCAAAACATATCGTTTCAGGCAATCTTGATATAGATCACTTGATTCGTATTAAGTATCATGACGCAAAAGAAGAGCTCTTGAAGGTATATGGTATCGGCAATAAAATTGCTGATTGCATCCTATTATTCTCGTTGGAGAAACTCGATGCCTTCCCTATCGACGTCTGGATTTTAAGGGCACTTTCACGATACTATAGGTGGCTCTTCACTGAAAATGAAGATAAGTTCAAAATGATTGATAGAATAACTATAAATCAATACAAAGTCCTCTCAGAGACTATCAGGAATTATTTTGGTAAATATTCTGGATATGCACAGCAATATATCTTCTACTATATACGTGAAACTGCAGGTAAAAAATGGTAAGAATCGCGTTACATACATCACTTGAGATCATTTTATTTCCTTTGCAAAGGTTCTGTAAATAAATAATGCATCCTCTTCGTCTTTCGCACCGACTATTGTTGCAGCACCGCTTGTGAGAAAACTGATTGATAATTTGCTGGCATTTGTACTTATTGCAGTAATCCCCAAATTACCTCTCATTTTAATATCATAACCCAGCGATTCTGCATTCTTCATTATTCCGGTCAGATTGATTGATGCAGGTACTGTTGACGATGGAGTAACAGTATATGTTCTCTTGCCTCTATCTCTTCCGCAAAGCTCTTCAATTATCAGTTCTTCCGCTTGTAAAACAAGTTCTTCTTTCATACTCTCTTTTTTTGGCCCGCATGAAGAGCATTCCTCATTTCTAAACATCTGGATCTTGTCAAACGACAGCTCATTCAGGTCTATATAGAGCAACTTGTTTACAAGCGTAGGATGTTGCCCTGTAAGAATCTTTACTGCCTCCGACACTTGAACACCGGCCACCAAATACAGTACTGATGGATGTACTCCTTCTGTACTACATGTAGGCATGTCCTCGTCAGCCAATGCGGGGAATATACACCGTAAACATGCGGATTTATTTGGTAAAATAGTACACACTGAGCCTAACATTCCCAGTGCCCCACCGTAGATAAACGGGATATTGTACCTGATACATGCATCATTAAGAGCATATCTTGCATCAACACTATCAAGTGCATCAATTATAATATCCGCTCCTTTGACAATACTTTCGGCGGTGTATTTAGTAATAGAAAGAGGAACTGCCTCGATTTCAACATGAGGATTCATTTTTTTCAGACGCTCTGCGGCCACTTCAACCTTGACTTTACCTATGTCGTCTTCATTGTAAAGATGTTGCCTATGTAAGTTTGAAATTTCAACAACGTCTCTATCAACTATTTTCAGTTTACCAACACCCATTGCTGCTAATTGAGTTACGATCGGGTTTCCGATCCCTCCGACCCCCACCACACAAACTTTAGCATCGCGCAGCTTTTCCATTCCAACGAATCCAATTTCTTCGAGCATTATCTGCCTGGAAAAGCGTTGCATATCTTCACTTGTCAGCTCCGCACCACCAGCCACTGCTGGCAATATATACAATGAATCCCCGTCTTTGAGTAATGTTGACATTCCATCACTGTTAAAGCGCATATTCTTGCCGTTAATGTAGATATTAATCAGGGCACGTGGCTTACCATTCAGATCAAATACCCGACGTTTGAAATCATCTCCCAGCATATCAGAAACATTGGCAAATGCTTCATGTAGGTCATGAGCTTCTAACGAAATTTTTTTCTCTCCCATCCCTTTATTCAGGACTGATGGAATGACGAATTCGATATTAGCCATTTTGAATGTTTATGTTAACCGCTCCTGATTCACCATGTAATTATCCAATCATTGCTGAAACTGTTTGCACGTCCGGCTTTACAGGCCTAAGTTTTGGAAGCGCAGCTGCTAGCGCTTCTGTAGCTTTTAACCCATTTCCTGTGATATAGCAAACTACTTTTTCATCTTTTTCGATTTTACCTTCTTCAACCATCTTTTGAAGTACCGCTACCGCTACTCCACCAGCAGGTTCTGTAAACACGCCTTCTGTCTTGGCCAGCATTAGTATCCCGTCAATAATTTCGTCATTAGTAGCCTCTTCTGCAATTCCATTATACTGCCTTAATCTTCTGAGTACATACAACCCATCTCCGGGATCGCCTATCGCAAGACTTTTTGCAATGGTGTCAGGTCTTTCGACTGGTATAACTTCATCACTATTTTTCTTGAAGGCATCGACTATCGGAGCGCAGCCGTGTGGTTGGGCAGCCGTGATCTTTAGATTTGCTATGCTCTCAATTAATCCGAGGTTGTGCAACTCTTCAAATCCCTTGCAAATCGCATTTAACATTGCTCCACTTCCAACGGGAATAATAAGATTATCTGGAACCCGCCAGTTCAGCTGTTCAGCAACTTCGTAGGCAAGAGTCTTTGAACCTTCAACGTAATATGGCCTCATATTTATATTGACTATTCCGATGCCTCTCGAGTCGCCGATTATGGACGCAACCCTGTTAGCATCGTCATAAGTTCCATCCACTGCTACATATTCAGCTCCGTATGATAATGCTTGCGCGATCTTTATGTTTTCAATATCGGAGGGCGCAAAAATGTAGCAGGGCAATGCTGCTTTAGCAGCATGAGCAGCAGTTGCAGAAGCTAGGTTACCAGTAGATGCGCAACCTACTGATTTTAATTTAGTTTCTTTGGCCCTAGAAACGGCTACTCCTGCTGGTCTATCCTTAAATGAAAATGTTGGATTTACAGAATCGTTTTTAATAAATAGATTCTTCATTCCTCCTAGTTGTGTGCCAAGCCTATCGGCATGTTGTAGCGGAGTGAGACCTGCATTTAGACTCACAATATTGTTTTTATCAGCAATAGGAAGGAGTTCGAAATAACGCCAGTAATTTTTCTCTCGTGATTCAAAGGTGTTCTTTCCTATACTAGAAGGAAACCTGTAAATAACATCAAGTGGACCAAAGCACTCTTCACATATATATCTAAACTGAGGTTCATATTCTCTTCTGCACTCCCTACACTGTAGCGACTGTATAATACCCATGTTTTGATTACCAATTATCTAAAAATGCAGTAGATAAGGTTGGCTAATCACAATTTTAGTAATACTGAATTTTTAAAAAAAATAATCATTATCAATAAATTTCCATTTTGTACGTAATAATTGTTAATAGCCGATTTTAAATAAATATTTTAGTAACTTTGTGTAGGTTCAGTCAAATTTTTCCATCTACTAGTATGTTATGAAAGCACGAGCGGTTGCCAGTATGACACACAGAGGTTTCCGAATCTACCACATATAGCAAAGCATCAGAGTCACAATCCACGCGTATTTCCTTAACAGGCTGAATATTTCCAGACTCCTCACCTTTCATCCATAATTTACCGCGGGAGGTGCTCCAAAACCAAGCGTTTCCGGTTTTTAGGGTATTGTCAAGCGCTTCTCTATTAGTATAGGCAAGCATTAGGATATCCTTTGTCTTTCTATCCTGAAGTACCACAGGGATTAGACCATTTCGTCTCGCGAAGTCTATATCTGCTAATGACTTGTTCAAACGCATATAATCTCTAGTCCACAATTAAAAATGATTCGGAATAAACTAATTGTCTAGTAATAGTGTTAGCGCAATTCGAAGGCACTTGGAAGCGGCATTCTCTCCCAACAATCTAACCTACCGTCTAGTACCACTTCTAAGCCAATAAAAACTTCTGACGCCGTTGTGACTCGATTCGCCGTTTAGATCAGGATTGGCCTTGCATGAAAGGCACGCGCACGAGGGCCGAACCGATCCTTAGGTACATCACGAGACAACAGTTATGGATTAATTAGTCTAAATATAGTTATTAATAAGGATACCCGCGCCAGAAGCTGACATTCTTCATTTTCCAATTTATTCCGAATCCTGTTCGGCATTTATCAAACTAGGTTTTTCAAACTACTCGTTTCTACACGATAAGGAGGTGGACGCAATAAGTTGGCAAATAATGGACAGGTTCTTTTTAAGATATAACCACCTAATGTGGCTTTTTTTATGCAGAATTGTGACTGACAAAAACATAGATACCTTCTTAGAGGCTCTATTTCGCGAATATTTAATTTATCTTCCACCTCTGGTGTAATAGTCTGAAACTTAACAGTTACAATTAATATTCGCACTTTATTTCTTATTTCATGTAGTAACAATATGATCGATATGGCGACGTCCGATCTTTGCGCTATCAACCAGGATGAGATTCTTCATATCGGATTTGATGATACTGACTCACTGTGTGGAAAATGCACTACTCATCTCGCATTTAAAATTACTGGATATTTACTAAAGAATTCAGATACAGAGTTCCTCGACTATCCATTATTGGTTAGGTTAAATCCCAATATCCCATTGAAGACCCGTGGTAATGGAGCTGTCTGTTTAAGAGTTAAGGTAAGAAACCACGAGAAAATAATTCAAGATATAACACAACTTATCGAAGAAGAATCAGCCACAGGATTGGGTGCAAATCCTGGAGTCGCATTTTTTAATGGAGGACTAGTCCCGAAAGCACTCAAGGAATTTGGCAGGTTTGCAATGTTTGATATTCTAAGTAAGCAAAAGGCAGAAAAAATAGCAAAAGAAAATCGCGTTCGCCATTTTACATTTGGAAATGGTCAAGGTTTAGTAGGTTCGCTCGCTGCAATTGGTAGTTTGGAAGATGGAGATCACACATTTGAGGCTATAGCATACAGAAGATGCAAGAACTATGGGACAACGAGACAAATAAATGCATCCAGAGTAATCCAGTATGATAAGAGAACTTTTCCGAATACCTTCAATAACTATGATCAAAACCACAGACGCGTGTTGATTGCACCTCACGGTCCAGATCCCGTTTTTTGTGGCATAAGAGGTGAAAGTCCAGAAGTTGTAGTTTCATCGTTACAATGGCTACAGCCCGAAGAGGTCTTGGATGGATATATGGTCTTTCGTTCAAATCAAGGAACAAATTTGCATTTGCAAAATGAATTGAAGTTATCAAAAATCAGAGTTTACATGGCAGGTTATGTACGCGGTCAGGTAATCACAAAACCGCATACCATACAAGGAGGACATGTATTCTTCGAAATTGAAGATTCTGGTGGCGTTACAGCCTCGGCTGCAGTATTTGAACCAACAGGTCTGACAAATATCGCCTCACAATTGGAAATAGGGGATGTGATCGAGATAGGATGTGGTATCCGAAGAGCAACATGTAATCGTCCTCCAATTTTAAATGTGGAGTACATCTATATTTTGAAAATCGTAGAGATATACAATCTGTTTAATCCGCCCTGCAAAAACTGTACCAAGAAAATGAAGTCAGAAGGAAAGGACAAAGGATTCCAATGTGATAGATGTCGTTATAAGGACAGCACTTCCAAGAAAATCCCAATACCTCGGAATAGAAATGTCCTGACAGGACTCTATGTTCCGACACCGAAATCTCATAGACATCTAACTAAACCCTTTCACAGATATGGTATGGAAAAGAAGTCATTCAGCTCTAGTCCAGGAGCGAAATTAATAGCAAGATGGTTTTTTACCTCCTCTTAAAAAATTAGTAGCGGGGGGTTGATTTGAACCTGCGGCCACGTGCTAGATGCAAAAGTGGAAACCGCTCTGCGGGTTATGAGCCCGCCGGGATCACCTAGCCTCACTTTTATAAGGATCTGGCTTCCCCACCCCGCTGACAGACATCCTCTGCAAAGGTATAATATATCTCTGTTTCCTTTTGATGCTTTAAGTTCACTCAGTGATAGATCTTCCTGGGCAGTTGCGATCAAGCGCTATAGATGGATTTGCGGAATTAATCAAATATTGTAGGCTAGATCCCACTAATCGATTAATGCAATAACTGTAATTGATTAAAATGTTAGCTAATATGTGTAATCATTACCAGCAGCAGTCGACATGTTCATATTCATATGAATAACTGGTATAGACAATAGCAAAATGTTTCCAATAAGGAGGCTACCGGAGTGGGGTATTGAGCCTATTCCGACAAAAGATAGATCCCTTAGAGGGATCGAGTACTTTGTGCTGTGGTCAAGTCTAGGAGTGGGACTGCTAGTTTTCTCTGCGGGATCTCTTCTTACTGCCGCTCGGTTTATTGACGCGGTACCCGCAATTCTAGTTGGTTCTATTGCAGGCTCTTTGCTTCTCGCTCTTGCAGGAAAGATTGGAAGCGATCATGCAGTTCCATCCCTGATAAGCACCAGACCGTCATTTGGTATTCATGGAGCTTCTATTCCAGCCATATTAAATGTAATGCAGCTGATCGGATGGACTGTCTTTGAAATTATGATAATGTCAAAAGCTACGGAAATCCTAACAGGGGATCGAATCCCATATTATCTTTGGACTATTGTATTCGGAGCTTTCGTTATTTTGCTTGGTATTGTAGGCCCACTTACTGTAGTGAGACTGTGGTTGGAAAAATTTGCCATCTGGGTGGTTTATGCCGCTTCGATCCTAATAATTATCAATCTTGTGATGTCAGGACACTTTTCGAAACTGCTATCAGCATCTGGAGGAGCTGGAATGTCCTTCTTCTCTGCACTCGATATTGTAATAGCCATACCTGTATCATGGATGCCACTTGTAGCTGATTATAACAGGTTTGCAAAAGATAGCAAGGGAGCCTTTAGGGGCACGTTTGTGGGTTTTGCAATTACTAACATCTTGTTTTATTTTGGCGGGGTACTTGTTGGTAATTCCGATGTTGTTGCAATAATTGTTGCAATACAGTCAATATTTTTCGGATTTCTTTTGTTTATGTTTATTTTACACGAGACTAATAATGCATTTGCAGATGTTTATTCTTCAGCAGTTTCCACTCAAAGTATATTTCATAAAATTAAGCAGCGTTATCTGATAATTGGTTTTACAGCTCTTAGTACTGTGCTTGCCCTGATGATTCCTATCTCGCAATATGAGACCTTTATTCTTTTGATAGGATCTGTCTTCGTACCGTTATTTGGGGTTGTTCTGTCTGACTATTATATTGTAAAGCGGCGGCAATATGCGCAGGATATGATGTACGGAAAGAACGTCCTAAAAATTGGATTTCCGGCGATTATTGCATGGTCATTTGGTGTACTGCTGTATTATCTTTTATCCTCTCTGTCTCCGATTTACATTCCGCAATGGTCTCAGATTGGTGCAACGATTCCAAGCTTCGTTGGATCTTTCTTGCTTTATTTAGGAATAATACAAAGAGGTAAGTGGATAAGCATGTTAGCGAGATTAAGGTATTGGAGATAAAGAGTATACAGATTATTTCTAGAAACGAATAAATCCTATTGCCTGTGCTAGACGTAAGAGTCTCACTAGAACCTTGTTCGCGGCAGACTCTTCTGAAGACTATTTGCATTAGTACAGATCTACTATTCGGCGGGCTAGCCTACATCGGTATCAGATCGATTCGAAAAGCAACGGGTCTATGTTTGACTATTCTCTTTTTTGCCTTGTCGTCGATTGCCGTGATTTGTTGTGAGAATCGCAGGGTAAGTATTTTGCGCTTTCTTCAAAGGAACACTTATTCTTTGAAAAATACTTGTTTGACAGTGTATCGGTGTGCCATAATTCTCAGCTCCTCATACAACTGACGTTACGGCCAGTTTCTATTATTAGTTAAACTAATCATCCAGAAAAGAAAAGGAAAATGAAATGAATTCTTTCTGTACGTGTCCCCAGGATCAGCCACTTGAAGTGCTATTACCCCTTGAGCTGATTGGATTAGTTGGGCTGTGATGATGACTATGTGTATGCGTGGTCGACAAACCTGCATGATGTGTTGTTGAAGTCGAAGCGCCACTGCTACTGCCAGTATTGCCTGGTGAATTATTGCCGTTCCCGATAATGGAAAGCGAACTTGCAGAACCGCGTGAGAACTGCAAATAGCAATTCATGACTTCGGCCTTAGTGAGTTGTCCAGATCCGTGTGCTGCAGTAGACTCACATGCTAGGAGATTGTCAAAGTTTGGATTACCGTTACTTATTGTCGATGGTGTGTTATTATTGGTGCTGTCAGTAGTACTGCCGCTACTAATAGTGCTTCCACTACCACTGCTGGTAGTTTTGCCATTGCTTTTGCCGCTGTGATGGGATAGACTTGCCTTTGCGGCGAATACTGAACCCGTGATTGTGGTTGATGCGAGGAGGAGTAGTGTCGTTGCCGCTACTACCATGATGACGAATATAGTCGATGTTGCTCTTGTGTACATGTACTCGTCATACCAGACCTATGCTTTATACGAACTTAGAATAACTTCATTATAACTAAGTCTATAGCTATTCTTTATTTGATTTTTGACGAATAACTGTATTATAAGAACGTTGATTAAACTAACTAACTTATTGCTTATCATCCTTTATGTCTGTAATAGTGAGCCGAGACCTCGGCGCAACCATACATAATACACACAACGAATGAACGAACGTAAATATACTAACAGAGTGAGTATATTTGACTTCCTGTTATCTTATCTTATCGGAGTCCGCGCGTGTTAATGGAGGAAGAGATAGAGATGCTGATGTATTATTATCTTCTTTTTGACTTTGACTTTGTCTTTCCCTTTCTAGTATTACTAACCTCTTGGCTCTATCACATAGATTCTGAACTGAGTAACAGTAGGACTTTCTGATGTTAACTTATGGATTGCTTCATTGCATTCTCTCCTTAACTTTAGCGCCGCCATCTTATGGAAATAGTTGTAGCTAACAACTGTCCACTTTTTTGATTAGGATAGGATTTGAAATCCACACTCATGGATTGAACTAAGCAATGGACTATCATGGTCATCGGTAGTATAACCCATAATACTAATTCCGTAATCATCGCATCATGTCCTTTGATTAATTCATGATAGACCTAATCTGTAGGCGACTTTGTACTTTAAATCGAGAATCTCCGAATTTAGTACAAGAGATAGATCAAGTCCCTATTTCTTAATCCATGGTCGATTTTTTTTCATCACGGATGGCTGAATATCCATTTGCCAGGGCATGAAAGATTTTATTCGCACCTTCCTTCGAATTCATCATTATTATCATATCACTATACTACTGCCAAAAAGACATCTGAAAGACACATATCCAAGGACATAAAAAGAACTAATTCTAAAAAACTCTAACGCCTCTAGCACATCTAGATTGACCTTGGTATACTAATAGTCATAAAGGATTCTGAAGGGCATTCAGAAATGAAGTTTCAACTGTTGGCACTTTTCCTGACTATGGGAA
>WNFY01004052.1_pt1 | contig 13605 bp, 14 predicted proteins | sample 5400091 | NCBI WGS metagenome assembly WNFY01 (sample SAMN13153364, study PRJNA577476) | soil metagenome | isolation source: 60 cm soil or saprolite under grassland replicate 1 | place: USA:California | collected 2016-06-15 | reverse complement strand
GCTCTGTTTTTTGTTCATCAATTTTTACTTCTCCTTTTGTTGGCGCATCAAGCATGCCCATGATGTTGAGCAAAGTACTCTTGCCACAACCCGAAGGGCCCATTACAGAAAGAAATTCTCCTTTTGCAATGTCAAGACTTATGCTGCTGAGCGCAAGCGTCTCCACTGTATCTGTGCGGTAAACTTTTTCGATATTTTGTAATCGTATCATAGTTTTAAATTGATCCGGATTAGTATAAATTGTTTTTTCTGTTTTTTGTAGTTGTATCATAAAATGGTTTTATTTATAAGTGATCTTTTCATTTTTCTCAAAGTCATAAAGTGAGAGATAACGCAGTTGATAATAAGCACCCCAAAAATCTCTCAGTGCAGCGATATAATCTCTCTTTGCCTGGTCCTTTTCCTGGAATGCAATGCTCAGATCTGTGATGCTTAGATTGCCGAGCACATAACGCTCCTGTGCAATCTTGTATTTCTCTGATGCAATGCTATCGGTATGTGCAGTAAGATCCAATTGATCTTTCATCATATCAAATAATGTAACCTGTGTAACTATTTCCTGTGTGAATGCCTGCTTGTCCTGTTCTACTGCATATTGTGTGAATTGCAGATTTGCCTGTGCTGTCTTCGTTCTTGATTTTGATCGTCCCCAATCAAGAATTGGAATATCAAATTCCAACTGCATCAATTGCTGATCCTGTGGTGTATTATAAGCTTTGAAAATACTTGATGCACTTTGAGAATAACCGAGTCTTGCAGTAAGTGTAGCATTTAAACCATTATCCCCTTTTGCTTTTGCCACATCTCTTTTTGCTTCTGCGATTCTGCGAACAAAAGCAATGGCATCGCTGCGATTCTCATACGCCTCTTGCAAAACTTTATCGGTTGATACCTGCATATCAATTGTTGCAGAAGGAAGATCAAGAGAAATTTTATCTGTGTTTTGTAATCCTGTGTAAGTCCGCAAATTCAATGTTGCTATTTCCATATCACGCCTGGCTACACCTGCCGCTTTTTCTGCTTTCAATTGTTCAAGCTGCAGTTGCAGTATTTCATTCTTTGAAATTTTTCCAATATCAAATTTTTCATTTGCAATGCGTAGTATTTCTTTTGTGTTCTTCAAATTTGTTTCTGCAATTTGATAATTCACTTGTGCCAACAATAGATCAAAGAAATAACCGCTTGCAGTTATGGCAATTTGTTCCATTGATTCTGTAAAAGCCTGTTTACTTTCATCGTATTTGAGTGGTTCAATCTGCTTGTCCCATCTTAAACTGTTGAATTGAAATATAGGTTGACTATAACCAATTCCAAAAGGAACGGTATTGTATAACTTATTCTTCCTGTCAAAATCATCAAACCGCTGCAGTTGAGTAGTGCCGAAAACAGTTCCGCCAGTTGCAGCAATACTTTGACTAAATGAAAGATTCAGCGATGAATTATTATTATGTACCGGTTGAAATAATACTGTGCCGTCGGGTTGCTGCACTTCAATAAATGATTTGCTGTAACCTGGCAATATTCCGTTCAAAGAGAGCTGCGGTGCATAATTTGATTTATATGTTCTCCATTCCCAATATTTAGTTTCTTTTGTTGTAATCGCCTGTTTCGATGCAATTGATTTTTCTTTCGCCATCTCAACCACTTGTTGTAAAGTAAGTTTGATGGTATCATTTGTTTGGCAAAAAATTTTACAATAAGCAAAAATGAAAATCATAATATATGATGACCGTAGTTTCATGCTGCTGTTTTCTTTTTATTTTTTGTTCCTTATTCTTTGCTTTTGGTTTCTTATTTCTTGTTTCTTAATTCTTGCTTCTTGTCTCTTGCTTCTTGTTTCTTGCTTATTGTTCCTCATTAATTCCTAATAACGATCTCTTTTGAATTTTTATAATCCTTCATGTCAGAAATAATGATCACATCTCCAGGCTTCACATTATCTTTTATTTCCACATAATCAAAATTGCTCATGCCGGTGTGTACCGTTCTTCTCTCAGCTTTCCCATCTTTTAAAACAAATATGTCCTGCGGTGAAGAGCCTCTGAAGGCAGGCCCGTTAGCAACACGCATTATAGTGCTGTGTGTAGCTGTTACGAGATATACATCAACTTTTAAATTCGGACGAAGCAGTTTATTGTTTCGTTCATCGAGTTGAACATCGAATGAAACAATACCATTTTGAACGGAAGGATAAACATTTACAACGGTTCCTCTTATATCTGTTTCATTAATACGGATGATAGCGCTCATCCCATTGTGCAGTTGATCGAGATAATTATCTGAAATACTCCCTGTTACTTTAAAGCTGCTGAGATCGGCAATGCGTGCAATTGATTCTCCCTGTTGAATAGCCGCGCCAATATTTTTATTTACCCATGTAACAACTCCTGCTCTTGTTGCAACAATATTTGCCTGCTGAAGTTTGCGCTCTAATTCATGCAGATCATTTTCTTCAATGTCAGCAGCGATTTGCGCTTCACGCATTTCAATCTGCATAGTTTGTTGTTTATTCTTTATCTCATTTTCCAGTTGTTGCTTTTCAAGTCGTGCAACTTTTAAATCCTGCTCTGCTTTGTCAACATCTTCTTTTGTTCCGCCACCGGCTTTGAATAGACGTTTTGCATTTTCAACATCTGCTTCAAGACTATTGATGCGCAATTGCTTGATGTCATTATTACTTTTGATATCATAAAAACTTTTATCGAGATCAAGTTTTAATTTTTGTATCTCATTTCTTTTTGATTCAAGCTGGAATTTTAGTTTTTCATAATCAGCCTGTGCCGCAGATTTATCAAGTGTTACAATGGATTGTCCTGGCTTCACACTATTGCCTGCATCAACAACTGCATTTTGAATAGACGCATCAATCGGGCTTGTAATGATCTCTTCAAACTCAGGAAGAATTTCACCGGTTGCGTTGATGGTGTTTTCAATATTACCTATTTCTACAACGGCAGTAGTTATCTCAGATTTCTTTAGTATGGATTGGAAAGAAGCACGCAATAACCAAACAGAGAAAATTAAAACAGTAACAGTTAATATGGTAATAAGAATGGCTTTCCTTCTTTTTTTTGTTATCACCTCTGCTTCTATGATCGTGTCCATCGAAAAATATTTGGACTATAATCTTCCAAGCGAAGTGCCAAACACAAATTCATTAAAATGAAACTGTTATGAAATTTTCGATCTTAAAAAACGTTCGATACCGGACAAACTGTTTGAGAATGGGAAGGGAAAATTAAAAGAGAATATTGGAGAAGGAACTATTCTTTCTTTAATCTTGTACAAAAATGGAATTGCTTTCAAATTTATTATTCAAGTTTTCTACAAAGCAAAAACATCAGGCAGCCTTTTATTTCAGACTATATTTTATTTTTTCCCATTCTCCTTTCAGTATAAATGATATTGTTTTCTTCAAGAGATCATAAGAAGCAGGCTTGGTTATAAAAATTGCAGCACCCAACTGTTGCAATTCTTCTGCATCTTTTTCTGACTTTGAAGTACTGAAAGCAATAACAGGAATATGAGCGAACCTCGAATCCTTTTTTACTTTCATTAAAAATTCCTTTCCATTTACTCTTGGCATATTCAGATCAAGAAAAATAAAATCAGGTTCTTTTATTGCATCCTTCAGGGATTGTAAACCTTCTTCCCCATTATAGGCGGTAAGACACCGATTAGAAGGATTTACATTATATATTGCTTCACAGAACATCATTACATCATCGGGATCGTCATCAACAATAAGAACTGTTTGTTCCATTACACGATTTTACGAATACAAAATACTCGAATGAAAATTTCTGCACCAATATAAGATACAATTTATTCATTCCCGTGAAAAATTTTTCTCATTTAATATCAAATTTTAGCGGTATATCTTTTGCATCAGAGAGGGATTAGCATATCTCAATCTATGAAAAAACCTTATAAGCTTCCTGCCTCGCAGGAAGCTTATTGTAATATCAATGACGATTAATTTTTTTATGGAAGACTTTAACCAGCAAAATGAAATTCAACTTTTGAAAGATCAAATTGAACTGCAAGAGTCAAATTACAAATACGCTCTGCAGCTTAAAAAGGATTATCTTACTCTAAGAAATATTCGTGAAAATATAAGACAATTGAAGGAAAATTTGCAATCAAAGGTTCAAGATTTAAACGAACCTGCTCTTTCTCATTTGCCCGGTACTTCCGTTCAAAGCGATACTTCATTCGCTTCCAATGATTCTTAATATTCTCTCCAGCGACAATTAAAATCCTGGAAAATTACTTATTTCTTTGAACTTTTCAGTTTTCTCAAATGGTCAAACGAAACGTTTCTTAAACAAAAATATCCGGCTACATACACGGATTTGTTATCCAGCTAAATGCAATCTAAAAATATTTGAGTGCCTTTTTTTAGTTGATTCTTTTATGTATTAAATACAGTTGTTTAATCCTTTACATTTATCAAGTGAAAGATTGTAGACTGAAGACAAGAACGATTTTGCAACATCATTAACCATTAAGATATACGCGCAACGTCGCAGGCGCTATGTCCTACCGCATACATCTGTAAAAGATCTCCATTAAAGTGTGATAAATTATTGTGCAGTAACCGTATTTATTGCGGGCAAGAAAGCACCAAAAAAATTTCTATTTATCTCTTTCAATTGTAGTACTCTATATATCTGAAAAACATAAATACCTTCATGATTTTTTAACATGTTATACTTTAATTGTGCCAATAAATGCGGCGCATAATTTGAGGTATCATCTATTGTGCTATTGCTGCTTTTCGTTTTTATTTGTTGCTATAGCATGTATAAAAACAGGAGACCTCCATGGATTTCCATTTTAATAATGAAGTGAAGATTACTCTTGCTAAAGTAACACTTGGTGGTGAACTTATTATTCCGCAAAAAGCAAAAGGCCTTGTTATTTTTTCGCATGGCAGCGGAAGCAGCCGGTTTAGTCCCCGCAATAAAATGGTAGCAGAGCGGCTTCAAAAGGAACATATAGGTACGCTATTATTTGACTTACTTACAGAGGAAGAAGATAGAGACTATTCTATGCGCTTTGATATTGAATTACTCACGCAACGATTGGTTGGTGCAACAGAATGGCTTGAAAGATTTGAGCCTGTTACAGAGTGGCAAATCGGGTATTTTGGCGCAAGCACAGGAGCAGCTTCTGCATTAAAAGCTGCGGCATATCTTCCGCATATAAAAGCCGTTATATCACGTGGCGGCAGGCCGGATATGGCAATGGATTCATTGCAAAAAGTACAGGCGCCTACCCTGCTGATTGTTGGTAGCCTCGATTATGATGTGTTGAAATTAAATCAACAGGCATATGCACAGCTTGAGTGTGAAAAGAAATTAGAAATTGTGGAAGGAGCTTCACACTTGTTTGAGGAAAAAAGAACAATGGAGCAAGTAACAAATTTAGCCGTGCAATGGTTTAAAAAATACCTGAAGGCAGTAACTGTTTCTTAATTAAAAATTTGATGTATGTATTACGATCGAATAGAAGCAGGACAGGAATTAGCCAGGCATTTGAAAAAATATCAAAATGAACCATGCGTTTTACTCGCAATCCCGAGGGGTGGTGTGCCCATTGCGTATGTAATTGCAGAAGAGCTTGGTTTTCCTGCGGATATTGTGCTTACAAAAAAGATAGGGCATCCTTTGCATAAGGAATATGCCATTGGTGCGGTAAGCCTTACAGATAGTTATATCGTGCCGCATGCAGAAGTTTCCAAAGATTATATTGAAAAAGAAACGGAACACATTCACAGGCGGTTGAGAAAAATGTATTCAAAATTTATGGGCGATAGAGAGCCGGAGAATCTTGAAGGCAAAACCGCTATTATAGTTGATGATGGCATAGCCACTGGTAATACGCTTATGGCAACAGTGAGGATGCTAAAGAAAAGTCATCCGGCTAAAATTGTAATTGCTACACCGGTAGCATCTGATAGTGCTATAGAAAAATTATCAAAAGAAGTGGATGAAGTAGTATGTCCATACGTGCCTGATATATTTTTTGGCGTAGGTGGTTTCTATGAACATTTTGATCAAACCACTGATGAAGAAGTTATGCATTATCTTGATAAGTTGAGGTCAGAAAAAATAATTCAGTAAAATAAAATTGACAATTGCGTTTGCATAGAATGAATTATTCATATTACTTGAGTAATGTTTTTTATGGGACAAGCATCGGTATTTCTTTTCATCGTTTCTTGTGTCATTCACTTCAATGATGAGAGTGTGCTGCACGAAAGCCATGATTTTTCTTAAAATTTTTTTTCTTTGAGGAGAAAATCTTCCTGATAATATGGTTGTGTGTTGTTTACATAAACATATTTTTTTAACAGGTTTTACATCTATTCAAGTACACGTCAATCAGCAGTCATCATCTATGTCACTTTAGAGAGCTGCAAGGTCTTTTTTAATTTGTTTAAAAGGCGCCTGTATCCTTGCAAGAAGCAGTCTTTTCTTGATATGATCTCCGATGCTGCAGGAGTGACTTGACGGTAGGTGCCTAAAGAACTTTGAACAGTGTATTACCTGTTGTTATTTATTTTTTTAACTTATTAGAAGATGATAATTATTTTTATGCTACTGATAAAGATATTAAGCTGCCATAATTATCATCTTATAATAAGTAGCCCGGGGCAGCGCATTATACTCTTATGCTGCAATACCTATTTCATAAGTGATTTGATTCATCCAAACATATCTATGCGTTGAGGTTCATCTCTTATGTGGTTATTTGATCTTGTTAAAATAACAGTGACTTGTTGCAGTGTTTTTTCTTCCGGATTAAGTGCTACGGTAATAGTAGTGTCGTTATGACCGGCAACAAATTTTAATTGGAATTCTTTTTTTTTCATATGCTGTTTCAAAAAATTCAATTATAAACTCCTGCGGGAATATTGCTTAAAGAAGCGTAGCCGCTGTCATCAGTTATTGTAACAAGTTTAAGTTTTGGGAATTGAGACACTAACACTTTCAACAGGTTTTGTTGTCTCTGCATCAATTGTTTTAAAGTGAACCGCAGATTGAGCTGTAGCAAAAAGAAATAAATTCAAGCCGAAAAACAATAATCCGATTTTTTTAAAAAGCATTATAAATATTTTGAAATAGCGGAAAAGAGTTGCGAATTCAAAACGATGATGAAAAGGGTAAACGAGAAGATTAGATACACAGAAAAAATCTAATCAAAAAGGGCTTTACAACAGCGCTCATCAGCAAAGGAAAAATAAGTTTTGCTGGAGATAACAAGATGATCTTATACTTTAATATCTAAAAATCTCCTGCATAGTTAATTTTTGTTGTTAATAACTTATCCTGGTTACCTTGTTTTCCCTGCTGCAGGCTGAGCACTAAATTGAATCCCATAAAATTTCCTCCCTTACTGGCCTAAAAAGCATCACTAAGGGTCGTTGCAGAGAAAGGAAAATTATTCGTCAAAATTTATATGCAAGTGTGCTTGCAAGATTATAATAATAATGAAAGATAGGAACCACAGGTTTTGCATCATACAGCCCATTATAAGCAATGCCAAGCGAAAAATGTTTAGAAACATTTACATCAAGATTTACTCTTAATGAAATGCGAGGTCCAAAAAAATCATTGAATGAAGCCTGATAAAAAAGTGCAGCTGCAAAGTTGCTATTTTGTGAAGGACTCCCCTCCCATTTTATATAACTGTTCGATCTGATCCGCGACACTTTTTGATCAATAGCATTGAAAGGAATCTTTAAAGAATCAACAGCAGTGTAATTCCATTTTTCGTTTTCATAAAATGCACCTTCACCGACAGTCATTTCCCATTTGCGCTTGTGCCAAAAATTGTAACGAAGATTTGCTCCTCCCAAATAACGATACACCATTCCCCTGTTCGCATCCCATTGGTATTGTGCGAAGGTTTCAGGATGCAGTTTGTCTTTGTAATTGTGTCGCCAACGCATGTGCACATAGCCAGTGTTCAAAAAACTTGTTGAGCCATCATTTGTAAACCTGTTAGAAGCAGATGCAATAAACAACTCTTTATTTTTTTGTAATGATATGTCAACAAAATTGCTTGCATCAACCAGGGTTGTGCTTTGTTTATCTATTTCAACAGCCAAAGCAACATTGCCACTCAAAACAGCTTTCTTTTGATAAGCAGAGGTGTCTGTCTTATCAATATTGATGATCTGTGAAAATAAATTATGACTATAGAAGAGCATTGCCGGGATAAGGCAAAATTTAAATCCTTTTTGCATAGGCGATTAGCTGATTAAGGTTAATTTAATTCACAATATGCCTTTATTTTTTTTTGTTTCATATCCTGTTGTGACAAGCTTTGCGGCTGAAAAAGAAGCACTACCTGGAATTGCAAAAATGAAAATTGAATAAGAGCGAAAGCAATTGACTTGCTTGCGACCAAACGTAACTGGGCTAGGAAGGGCCAGCCAGCCAAATACAAGATCAATGTCTAACTTTAATAAGTGACCTGCATTAACTTTCTTCTTTTTTTAGAATTCTGATAGCGCCTGCTAAATCCCGCTATAATAATAATAAGTATTGGCAAGAAAACATTCAGGTACTTAATAACCTCTTTAGTAGAATCTTCTATAGGATTTAACGCACGATACGTAACAGCTTTCGTTCTCAGCTCTATTAAACCTGTGTCATCGGTAAGCCAGTCAATAGCATTGGAAATAATATTAACATTATCAGCATTTAATTCTTCCTGACCCGGTTCTATGTTTACAGCAAATTTTCCATTGGCAAAAACAATCATCTTAGAATTTCCTTTCCCTGCGATAGTACCTTCTAAAGCCACTTCAGCAATTTGTGGTCCTTTATTAAAGTCGCTGTCAGACCATTTTTTATTAAAGTCAATTACGAAAGGAGGTTTTACAAGTCCTGATTTTACAGAAGAGTAAGCAAGGGGAGTAATTGTTACAGCAGAGTTTTTTTGTGTAATGTTGATAGAATTTAAAAAAGGAAAAAACACCGCTTCAATTCCTTTGGTGGCAGGATGATCTGCGAAATTTTTTATAATGGGATAATAAGGAAATCTAAATACAATTGTTCCCAACTGTTCCTGTTTAACCACTCTCCTGCATTGCACATCAATTGTATATTCACCTTTCATATTTACTCCAAGTTTTGAAAGCCAGTTGCCCATGCCTGTTTCAGGCATAGCCTGTAAAACAGGTTGGTTTAAATCACCATACAAATTGCTATAAGCTACTAATAGATTGCCTCCATTATTTAAATAGTTTTCAATTTTTCTAAAGTGAGCAGGAGGTATAGAATCTTTCGGGTCAACAATTATAAGTGCTTTATAAAAAGAGGGAACTTCTGCAGTATCAGTTATAGTATAATCTTCTATTGAATCCGATACTGAAATTTGTTGCACAACCTGTGCTAACGTCGAACTTGGATATTCACCATGACCCTGTAAAAAAGCAACTCTTGGTTTCTTTTTATTTGTAAGTTTTTTTATGGCAGTAGTTAAAGCGTACTCTGCACTTTCTCCGGGCTGAATCATTGGAATTGCTTCTTTCTGTGTATTCACTTTCAGCGAAGCGCCCATATAAGCTCGTAATTGTTGCACCTGGTCCCTTTCCGATACATTGACCATCACAGGTTTTATCCCTTCAGTCTGTGCCAGCCCTTCCTGCGCTTCATTCTCGTTGGGATTTATAAAACTGAATGAAACTTTGCCTTTGGAATAATTTTTATACTCAACCAACAAATCTTTAAAATCGTTTTTGCTTTTGATAAGCTGTGTGGGAAGGTCTTCAGAAAAATATGCGGTAATGGTAATATTTTCTTTCAGGTTTTTCAAAATATCAATGGTGGCTTTGCTCAGTGTAAAATTTTTGTCTGCTGTAAAATCAATCCTAAAAAACCAGTAATAAGATGCGAGGTTAAGTAATATTAAAAACAAAAAAAACGCAATTGATCTTATAATAACCTTTCTTTTATTCATACTAAATTTTATAAACGCTTAACTGATAAATTATAAATAAGAAACAGAGAAAATTTTGTGCGCATCAATAATATTACTATTGAACTTGTTGCGTTGATTTCTGCATCGGCGAACAAATTAATCTGGTCTCACACTTTAATATTTCTTCTTGCTAACATTGTTTGCGCAAGCAGCAAACCAGCAGAAATCAAAGACAGAAAATAAATAATATCTCTTGAATCAATAATACCTCTTGAAATAGAATCAAAATGAGACCTCGCACTGAGAAAATCAAAAATGGTTCCGAAGGTTCCTCTGAATTCTTCTCCAAGCATATCGAACAAAAGATGAAAAAATACAGAAATGAAAAGTGCAACTAAGTATGCAACAATCTGGTTATTGGTAATGCTACTGGCAAAAAGACCTATGCTTACATACATGGCGCTGATAAATAATAATCCAAAATATCCTCCAATAACAGCTCCGTGATCAACCGCACCTAAATTGCCAACCGTAATATAATAAGGGATAGTGCAGGCAAGTGCAATGATCACGAGTAAAAGGCACGCTAAAAATTTTCCTGCTACTATTTGGTTATCTGATACTGCTTTTGTGCTCAGCATTTCAAACGTACCTGAACGAAGTTCCTCTGCCAATGTTCTCATAGTTATTGCAGGAATAAAAAAGAATAATGTCCAGTAAGAAATGCTGAAGAATATTCCCAAGTCTGCCTGACCCTGGTAAAAAATATTATTGCCAAATAACCATGTAAAGAATCCACTTAAACCAAGAAAGATGATAATGATTACATAGGCTATAAGAGAATCAAAAAAAGAGGCAATTTCTCTTTTTGCTATGATCCAGATATTCTTCATACAATGATTTTATTTTGTGTATAGCTTCGAGTCTTGAGCTAAAGCGTAACTTTTCTGAATAAATCTTCCAGCGTTGATTCAATGCTTCTCATTTCCATTAAATACCATTTATTTTTTACACACAAATCGAAGATTGGCTTTCGCGATGACAAACCGGGTTCACTCTTAATTTCAAAAAAACCTGTTTTGTCGTTAATAGCTTTTACCTGTTCAACCGTTGCTACATTCAATATTTCCTTTTCTGCATTTTCATAATTTTTTGCTTCAATTTGTATTACAAGTATTTCCTGTTGATAAGCCTCAAGCTTCATAGCTTCAAAACTGTTATCCGCTACTATCTTTCCAAGATTGATGATAATAATTCTGTCGCAGATTGCTTCTACCTCCGATAAAATATGAGAACTTAGCATGATCGTTTTTTCTTTACCTAAGTCTTTGATTAAACTTCTTATTTCGATGATCTGGTTTGGATCAAGCCCTGTAGTTGGTTCATCTAAGATCAAAATATCAGGATCATGTATAAGTGCCTGGGCCAGACCTACCCGTTGTCTGTAACCTTTTGACAATTCATTAATTCTTTTATGCTTTTCTGGATTTAAACCACAGACATGGATCATATTTTTAATTCTTGCTGCAACCTGCGATTTTTCTACTCCCTGGATTTCAGCGCAAAATTTTAGATAATCAACAATTGTCATATCGGAATAGAGAGGATTATTTTCAGGCAGGTATCCTATTTTCTTTTTTATCTTTTTCGGGTCTTTATCTATCCTTTCATCATTGATCAAAATGGTGCCACTTGTTGGCGCCATATAAGAAGTGAGCATTTTCATAGTGCTGCTTTTACCTGCTCCATTAGGCCCGATAAACCCTGCAATTTCTCCCTTATTAATTGAAAAGGATATATTGTCAACAGCACTTTGCTCAACGTATTTTTTCGTAAGATTTTCAACAATAATTGCAGCCATAATTTTTTTGACAAGTAATAAGAACCAAAATTGTATACGAAAAGTTAAAAGATATGCAATCAATGAACTAATGATATTTAAAAAATAAGATTGTTGCTTTTCCTTCTTTGGCATACTCATTTGAAATTAACAAGTCACCCTCAGTTGTAAAACAAAGACCTTCCGGTTGCTTAAAAATTTCAGGGTCTAATGCATAAACTTCTTTTACAGCCATATCCTTATCCGTGACAACTAATAACTTATTAATTGACGAAATAATATAAACATCGCCTGTAACAGGATTAATGTTGGCTGCCGAAGGCTTAAACCTGGAAATAGTTTTTCCAAGTTTCTTTTCTATATCCTTTTCCTTTAAAACCAACGCAGGTTTATTGTTAAATGAATTAGTTGCCAAATCAAAAGCATAAGATGAAACTTCATACTTGTTATCATCTGAACAGTCTTTGCACATCATGATTAGCCTGTTGTTTGCCGGGTCAGCGTATAGAGTTTCAAACTCATTATTTCCAACTGTTTTAAGTTCTGCTTTGTTTGTTTTTCTATCGGGAATGAGAAAGGGAAGAAAACAATTCTTCCATGACTGTTTAACATGTAAAAATTTTTGTTTAGTAAAACGATGTCTTCATAATCCTTATCTTTTTCAAATTCCCATTGCTCAATTTTGGGATCCTTCTCAAATGAAATTTTATACACATTGCCATGATCATCATCAATAGCAAATACAGAACTGTCAGCTTCGTAATAAGCCATGCCTGAAATTTGGTTGATTTTGTTTGGCAGTTTGATTATTTCAGGAGAGCTTAAGTTGTAATGAGCGGATGACGAAGTTGAAACTTGCGCTTTGCACCAAGGTTGGGAAATTAAAACTAAAGTGCAAAGAACAAAAGTAAGTTCCTGAAATCCCTTCTTCATAAAATAGTTTTTTAACTAACAAATTTTCGTGACCAACTTATTCCAACACTTCTAAAATTATTGATGTGCTAATTCCATACTTTGCTTTAACAGTAAATTAATTTTATACATTTTAGCGTCGTTATCAAATGCGGCCAGATCTGTATTGTATTTAAAATTTTTATCAATTAATTCCTGGAATTTTGTGTTATCGATGAATGCCTCTTTTAAACTTTTAATCGTTAAATTTTGCACTGTTCCGTCAATGCCTATACTGAAATAATAATTTGTAACATTAGTTCTGCCAACAGAATGCCTTGTAACAAAATTGTAATATATCACAATTGATTCTTCTCTATTTAACATCAAAAGCTCTTTTTATTTAGTAAAGCGATAAATCTGCTTATTACACTTTTCAAAACCATAAATGTCGGCTTTATAAAATTTATAGCTACTGTCTTTCTGTTTTACAGTTATATAAGGCTTTGTAAAAAATCACTAAGCCTGATTCTATTTATTTCAGTATTACAACCATTAACGAAAGAAAGATTTCGATTGATGCAATTGGTACTGGTTCGAAATATTCCGATAATCTTTTCATTCTTTTGAGTAGACAGATGTAAGATTAAAATAGAAAAAAATGCAAGGAGAAATATTTTCATCACTTCAATAGTTTAATTACATGCGTTTGTTAATCCTGTCCTCTTTTTTTAAGGAGAAAGCGATTTCAAAAATTTTCTATAACTTTTTGTTCCTTAAGAAAACTCTACTGATACTTTCTCTTATACACTCCGTGCACAATCATCGGGAAGATAACAAGCGTTAAAAGCGTTGCACTTATCAGTCCTCCCACAATAACAATAGCCAGCGGTTTCTGAGTTTCAGAACCGATGCCTGTTGATATTGCTGCAGGA
>WNFY01004050.1_pt1 | contig 13610 bp, 8 predicted proteins | sample 5400091 | NCBI WGS metagenome assembly WNFY01 (sample SAMN13153364, study PRJNA577476) | soil metagenome | isolation source: 60 cm soil or saprolite under grassland replicate 1 | place: USA:California | collected 2016-06-15 | reverse complement strand
GCGCGTATTTCGGTGGAACCGCGACCACTGCGGCTCCTCTTCAGGGCTTCAGCCCATCGCAGAACGTCACGGTTGTCGTGACCAACGTTGCCGGCCCGCCGCCTTCATGGAGCGCGACCGCTACGCACTCGCAGTCTGCTAAGACCTGCGACATGACTAACGGCGTTATTACCTGCGTCTAAGTTTCAAAGGTTCGAGAGAGAAAGACGGGGACGGCTTAATGCCGGCCCCGTTTTTTTTTCGTGCCGCAAAGAACCCTGCGCCGATTCGGACCGATTCGCCGCGCAATTAGTCCGATTTTTTTGGCTCGAGAATCTGGCCGATCTGGTGATCGGCCGCCTCGAGGTGCAACCGCGTCTCTCGGTCCGCGGCACGCGGTATCACTCTACGGATTTCCGCCCGCAGCGAGACCAACTCTCCTCTCAATTGACTTCTCGCATCCTCCAGCAGCGGGGCGGGAGGAGTAAATCCGGGAAAGGCCGGAGCGGGCGTCGCGGTGACCGGAGGGGGATTCAGCTTGGCGTTGATCTGCGTCAGAAACTGATTCTGGAGCGTGCGCCGATAAGGATCGATTGAAACGCGGGATTGCGAGAGCTCGGTCCATACGCCGCGCCTCAGATCGTCCAGCATCGCCGCCAGCGAATAAGAATCTCCCTTGTTGCCGGCGAGCGCTTCATTCTCGATCAGTCTGTTCAATCTTCCGTCATTGAGCAGACCAGTCAGAACTCGCGCCTGGGCGTTCGTGATGCGCGTGATCATTCCCGCCGCCTCGATACGCCTCGCAATCGCAGGCTGGACCAAATACGATGGCGTCTGGAAGACGTTCTCGTTGATGAAACGCATCGCTTCCTGCTGCCTCGCGCGCGACAACGGCGTGTACACCGCGCCCGGCTGACTCCCTGACTTGTACTGCACCGCCTCGCCACCGATGACAGTCGCGACGTGATTGGCCTCCGTCGCCCACTGTCCTACCGTGCGATCATAAAGTTCCCTCAGGTCGTCGTTGTCTTCGCCCGGTTTGGTAGCTGCGGCGGAGATGTACGTGACGACCCGACGCAGATTCTTGAAGCCGAGTGCGGTGGACCTGACCGGGTCAGCGTCGCCGACGGCCTCGTTGAGAGTGCCGTATCCGCCTTCGTTGTTTTCGGAGAAGCGGTACCACGGGATGGTGTCCTGCATCCGCGCCCATTGATCTAGCGTCGGGCGCTCTTCCTCTGGGCTACGCACGCCAGGGATTGGAGTGTATCCCCACGAGATCGCGAACTTGTCATAGGGCCCAACACCTGGGACGATATCCGGCAGTGCGATGTTGTCTTCCGGCTGCGCGACATAATTGAAGCGCGAGTAGTCCATGATCGACGGAGAATGTCCCATCCGATGCACCCAGCTCGCGCTTCGAACGCTGTCGGCCGGGTACGTCGAGCTCCCGATCTGATCGTGACGAAGACCGATGGTGTGTCCGATCTCGTGCGCGACCACGAACTCGAGCAGCCTTCCCATCAGCGAGTCCGGAAACGGCAGCATGCGTGCGCGCGGGTCGAGGGGTGAAGCCTGGGTGAAGTACCAATCGCGCTGAAGATTGAGAACGTTGTGGAACATCCGCACAGATCCATTGAGGATCTCACCCGTGCGCGGATCATGAACATGCGGGCCGACCGCGTTCTCGATCGTAGAGGGGAGCCAGCGAATGACGGTGTGACGCACATCCTCCGGCGACCAATCAGGATCGTTCGCGGGCGGATCCATCGGGATGATGGCGTTCTTGAATCCGGCAGCCTCGAACGCAGGCTGCCAGTCGAGAATCGCCTTTCTCACCCACGGCTTCCACTGATCGGGCGTCGCCGGATCGACGTAGTAGATGATCGGCTTGACCGGCTCGGACAGAGCGGCGTTGGGATCTTTTTTCTCCAGTCGATAGCGCGTTATGTACGAACGATCCGCAGACCTTTGCTCGGGCGTCCCGAAATCCACCTGCGTAATTGAGAAGAAGCCGACGCGCTCGTCGAATCTCCTCGGTATCATCGGTTTCTCGGGAAGACGCACGAGACTCCAGTGAGCGAGCACGCTCTGCGCCGGCTGAGGACCGGCGCCTTGACCAGCGCCCCCACCACCGGGCGTAGGAGTCGCGCTCACCGTTCCCGTCTGCGTTGCCTCGACCTCGACATTGTCGGGGAAGGCGAGCGCGTTCTCAACGAAGCTGCGCCGGTCGTCGAGATTGCCACGGATCGCTGCGAACTCTGGAATGCTCGTGGTATAGAGCCGAGTTACGTCGACCACCGCGGCGCTGTCAGGCCCGTACGTCTCAACATTGAATACTGCAACGATGGGCGGATAGTTGGCGGCTTGCACCGCGCGGTAGACAGGTGCACTGGTGTCGGCGACTATCGCGAACGATGGTGATCGCAGGATCACGCGATTCCCGATTCGATCCCACCTGAGAGTCCGCTCCGCGAACTGGTCGCCGCCATAGCTGCCGAATTGTCCGCCCGGCAGTCGCGGATTCGAAGCCGCCGCGCGCGTGAAACGTCCGACGAGCAGCATGTCCTTGTTCAGCTCTTTTCTGGGGATCTCGAAATAGAGTTTGTCGTTCACCCTATGCACCGCGAACATGCCGCGGCGCGTTTTTGCGTCGCGCGTGATGACGCGGTTGTATGGGCGCGGTTGCGCTGGAGCGTTTGCACCAGCTCGGCTCGTGTCACCGCCCGCTCTGGTCGTGTCAGTCGATCGTCCCTGGCCCGTGCGGTCGGGACTTGGACCATTGCTGGGCGCGGGCGCGGTCGAGCACGCGGTAGCGAGAAGAAGCGCGGACAGGGCGATCGGTTTGTTCAGCATTGTTGGGCGATGAGGATTGAAACGTGATCGTACAGATTTGCAGAAGGATCGGGAACAGCGGACCGATTCCAAGAATCGAAGTGATGGGACCGATTCTGTAAAGAGTGGCATCCCAGCGGGCTGATGTGAAAAGTCCCACTCTATCGGCCTTCCCCCTGCGCGCTCTCGTAATGATGTTGAGAACGATGGTAAGAAACACTCGCCTCCATCGCTTCTTCGCTCTCTCGGTCCTCCTCTTTGGAGTTTCGAGCAGGTCGGGCTTCGCCCAGGTGATTACCACCGCGCCTGTTGCCGACTCGTCGCCCGGTCTTGCCACACTTCTCGCGGAAGCCGCGCGGGTAAATGCCCAAATCCCGAACCGCCTAATGGCCTACCGCGCGAGAATCGAAAGCGAGATGTCGCTGGTTCTCCTCGACTCAGGCGGCCGAGAGCGCACCGCGCAACTCGAGCAGGTCGCGAGCGATGTTCGGTGGAGGGCGCCGGATCGCTACGACCAGCGCGTCGTCGGCTACCGACACCAGTCGATCGGTCCGACGTTCTCGCTAATGAGCTTTTTCGGCGGATGGACAATACCCACCCTGTACGGCAACCGACTTCAGCTCGGGGTTACGTCGGCGGCCGACCCTAATAAGCCAGCGACGACCGCAATGAGGCAGAGTCTTGCCATCCACCCGTTGGCTCCAAACCGCGACTATTACTACACCTATTCCGGGGGCGACACCGCAGTCACTCTTTTTTCCAACGGACGCAGAATTCCGATCGTCCACGTTCGCGTGACGCCTCGACCGAGTCCGGCCGGCGACGCGATTCTGTTCTTCGGCGACGTCTATCTCGATGCCGATTGGAAGCAGATCACTAGGATGCGCGGACGTCTCGTGGAAGTGCGCAACGGGAAAGCAACTATAAAGGCGGGCAGCCGCCTTCCCGGGGTGAGCGGAGCTTCGTTCGTGGAGCTGGTCAACGTCGAAGTCAACGGCGAATACTGGCTTCCTGCTTTCCAACGCACCGAGATCCAGGCACGAATCGCAACTTTCGGCGATTTCAGAAGCATCGCGCGCATCGTCTCGCGCTTCTACGACTATCGGCCAAATGATTCGTCCTGGGCGGGCCCGGAAGCGCCGCCGGGTGTTCGACACAATCTCACCTTCGCGTCCGGCACAAGTCAGGAGCGCTTCAAGGACTGGGAAAGACCGCTCGGCGCCGCTAGCACCGACGTGTACTACAGTCAATTCGACGATCTTGCGCCGGAAGGTTGGCGAAGCGACGAACACACAGCTCGATTTCGTTTTCGTCCGCGAACGCTCGGGGACGTATTTCGCTTCAATCGCATCGAGGGATTGTTCACCGGCGTTGCGTTCGAGAAGGAGCTTGGGGGGCCCGGGGGCGGGCCGGGCGGGGGCGGCAATACTTCCAATCTTTTTGCGCGCGGGTCGGTTGGCTGGGCGTGGGCGGAGCGCACTGCGCGTGGAATGATCGGTTTTGACCAGAAACGTGGCAGGACGAACATCGGACTGCGCGTGGAGCGGTCGCTCGCAAACACGAACGATTTCCAGCTCCCGTTTTCGTGGGGCGCAACGTTGTCGGCCCTTCTCGGAAGCGCCGACGACTTCGACTACTTCGACCGCACGAGCGCGAGCGCATTCGTCAGCCGGGCGCTCGGCGACAATAGGCGCTCGTTGGTTCGGTTAGAGATCGGCCCAGCCCGGGACAACGCGGTAAAGCAGAATATTTCGCGCGGACTGTACGTGGAGAAAGGCGGTGGATTTCGTCCCAATCGAGGCATACGCGAAGGGAGTTACTTCAGAACTGTCGGATCTCTCGAGCTCAATCCAGAAGTCAGCGGGCTTTTCGTCGATCGCGGCGTTGGCGCCAGAATCCATTACGAGCGGGCCGACGGTGGAATGCGCTGGCAAAGGATCGAGTTGCGTACAGCTGCGAGGCATGAGATCGGACCGTTTCAGCTCTACGCGCGAGGCGATGTTGGCACCGTACTGGGCGAGCCAGTTCCTCAGGTGTTGTTTGAGATAGGGGGCGCCGAAGGATTGAGCGCGTACGGATACAAGGAGTTCGCTGGCGACCACGCCATGTTGAGCCGAGCGGTTCTGGGGTACACTTTCCCGTTCCTTCGTGCCCCGATTCACCTCCCCAGCGAACTCATAGTGCCGGGAATTGCGCCGGGCCTAGCCGCCGGCATTCACGCGGCTTGGACCGAAGTGTCCAACCAGAAGGCGGCAATTGCGCTCATGGAACTTGGCACTGTAGTGGATAGCGCGACCGGCGTGCCAGTTCCCGTCTCACGCGCCACTGATGGGGTCCGCGCCTCCGCGGAGTTCCTCATCACGTTCTTCAATGGCGCATTAGCAGCAGGCGTAACGCGCCCGATCGACACACACGGGCCATGGAAGTTTACGGCGCGGATGGGCCAGGGCTTCTGATCGTTCCCTCTTCCCGCGTCCCTCTTCCCGCTTCCCGCTTCCCGCTTCCCGCTTCCAGGTGGCACCCAACTTGTACCGGTTCCAGCAGACGCTTTGAAAGGAAGGCTGCCATGAGAAGGGAGAGATCGTCGCGCGCGCTGCCTGCGCTTTTGATCGCGGGCACATTAGTGGTAAGCGCTTGCGCGGGAATGAGCCAGAAACAGAAGGGCGCAGTCGTCGGCGCGGCGACGGGTGCCGCGGTCGGTGGAGTGATCGGAAACCAGACAGGCTCGACAGCGCGCGGTGCAATAATCGGCGCCATCGTTGGTGGAACGGCGGGCGCAGTCATCGGCCACCAGATGGATCAGCAGGCGAAGGAGCTGCAGCAGAACATCCCGGGCGCAACGATCCAGCGGGTGGGCGAGGGAATCGCGGTGACGTTTGCCTCGGGAATCCTCTTCCCGTTCAACTCGACGGAAATCCTGCCAGCGGGGAAGGAAAACCTCACGCAGCTCGCCAACAGCCTCGAGAAGTACCCCAACTCGGATGTTCTGATCGTCGGCCACACGGACAGCGTCGGCACCGACGCTTACAACCTCGACCTCTCGCAACGGCGAGCTCAAGCCGCCAGTGCGTACCTCCAGTCGCTTAGTGTTCCAGCCACTCGGCTTCATGCGGTTGGCAAAGGCGAGTCGGAGCCGATTCAACCAAATGACACGGATGCGGGACGAGCGCAAAACCGACGCGTGGAGATAGCTATTTACGCGAGCGAGGCGTACCGGAATCAGGTTAAGAGTGGGACGCAATAAGGCATTTGACAGCAGTGGAAAGGGACGAGCGATGCTCGTCCCTTTTTTTCTGAACTGAACGGGCGGGAGGCGTCAGCGTTGCAGGCGCCAGGCTAGAGGTTACGACGCCGGGACGTTACTACTGCGCGTATGGCACAAGCGGTTGCTCGTGTTCCGAATGGAGTTAGTGACGTCCCCACGCAGTGACCTAACGCCTCGCTCCTAACAGCTGAGGCCTCCCGCCCGTTCAGTTGATTTTCTGTTCCGAGCGAAGCGCCGGTCGACGAGCGCCAATGCAAAACCCCGGGCACTTGTGCCCGGGGTTTGGCGAAGCGCGCCCGGAGAGACTCGAACTCCCAACCTTCTGATCCGTAGTCAGATGCTCTATCCAATTGAGCTACGGGCGCATTTCAAATCGGAACCGCGGACACTGCGAACTGCGGACAACTGCGGACTGCGGACAACTGGGCTCCGCGAGGCGCTCTGGCGACGTACTAAATGGGCGGTACAAGACTCGAACTTGTGACCTCCACGATGTCAACGTGGCGCTCTAACCAACTGAGCTAACCGCCCTCCCATCGCACCTGAGAGCGGGAAACGGGACTCGAACCCGCGACCCCAACCTTGGCAAGGTTGTGCTCTACCAACTGAGCTATTCCCGCGAACAAACAAAAGTTCTGGCGATCACTGCGCCATGGAGGTGAGGGGAATCGAACCCCTGACCTCTTGAATGCCATTCAAGCGCTCTCCCAACTGAGCTACACCCCCGGCATTCCCGACGTCGAAAAATCCCCGGCGGGAACCGCGAAGGATATCCAAGGGTAGTATCGATGTCAAGAAAAACGCTCTGGCTAAATCGTCAACGGCCGGTATCTTGCAGCGCTTCGACAACCTGAATTTTTCGATTACTCAAAAGCGCTTTCGATTTTGCGTTTCCAGGTTGTCGAAACAACAATCATCCGCTCGCATTGCTGGCCCGTAACAGGGCTGCATTCGCATAGGCTTTCACGCAGTACCTGAGGTGTGCACCAATGGCTGAAGTAAAGCGTCGCCGCAAAACGGCTGTCGCCGGAATCGCTCCCAACGAGCCCGAGAGGGACATTCTCGATCAGTACCTTTATGAGGTCAGCACTTATCCGCTGCTCAAAGGTAATGAGGAGATCGAGGTTGCTCGTCGGATTCGCGCCGGTGATCCAGACGCTCTCCAGGAGCTCGTACAGCGCAATCTGCGCTTCGTGATCTCCGTTGCAAAGAAATACCAGAACCGCGGCATGCCGCTCATCGATCTGATCGGCGAGGGCAACGTCGGTCTATTGACCGCTGCGCGCAAGTTCGATCCCGACCAGGGCGTAAAGTTCATCTCGTACGCCGTATGGTGGATTCGTCAGGCGATTCTCTCGTCGCTGGCGCGTCAGGGTCGTACCGTGCGTGTGCCGCTGAATCGGACCGCAGATCTTTCCCGCATCATCAAGGCGTCGGAGATCCTGCGTCAGAAGATGCGTCGCGAGCCGACCCCCGAGGAGCTTTCTCAGCTCACCGGTCTGTCGGTCGATGTCGTGCAGTCGCTCGCCGCTCTGAACACCGGCGATGTCCGCCTGGATGCTCCGATGGATCCGGAAGGCGATCGGTCACTGATCGAGCGCTTCGTCGCCGACGAGATGCCCGATACCGAGGAAGAGGCGATGAACCGCTTCCTCAACGACGAGATCGAGACGGCGCTTTCTACTCTGCCTCCGCGGGATGCCAAGGTGCTGCGTCTGTACTTTGGTCTCGAGGGTGGACGCGAGCACACACTCGAGGAGATTGGATCGCTGCTCGGCGTCACGCGTGAGCGCGTGCGGCAGCTTCGCGATCGTGCTTTGAAAAGACTGCGCGAGGGGGACGTCGGCCGGGCGCTGGGGTCGTTCGCGGCGTAGGCTTCTTATAACAGCAAAGGAAGGGACGAGCGATGCTCGTCCCTTTTTTTTGAACTGAACGGGCGGGAGGCGTCAGCTGTTAGGTGCGAGGCGTTAGTTCACTACGTCGGGACGTCACTAACTCCATTCGGAGCACGAGCAACTGCTTGTGCCATACGCGCAGTAGTAACGTCCCGGCGTCGTAACCTCTAGCCTTACCGCCTGCACCGCTGACGCCTCCCGCCCGTTCAGTTGCAGTTCTCACCAGCCGGCCGCCGGTTCAGTTGCTCTTCCCGCGACCCCTTCCCTCGCCGGGCATTAGCTCCATCTTTGTGACATGATCAAGCTCATCGACGTCTACAAATCCTTCGGCCCCAAGAAGGTACTAGAGGGATTCACGCTCGACGTCGCTGAAGGCGAGACAATGGTCCTCATCGGGTACTCCGGCTCCGGCAAATCCGTCGCGATCAAGCATATCGTCGGACTACTCGGGCCCGATCGCGGAACGGTTTGGGTCGATGGAGTCGAGGTTCCGAGACTCACGCGCGAGGAGCTGTACGAGCTGCGTTCCAAAATCGGTTATGTGTTTCAGTTTGCGGCGCTCTTCGATTCCCTTACCATCGGCGACAACGTCGCGATGGGGTTGCGGAAAGAAGGACGGCTCGGTGAGAGCGAAATCATGAAGCGCGTTGGCGAAGCGCTCGACCTCGTCGATCTGCCCGGAGTCGAGACCAAGTATCCCGCCGAGCTGTCGGGCGGAATGAGAAAGCGCGTCGGCATCGCCCGAGCGATCGCGCGTCAGCCTAAGTACATCATGTACGACGAGCCAACGACCGGGCTCGATCCGGTCACCAGCGCGATCATCGATCAATTGATGATCCGCATGAGGGAGAAGCTCCGCGTCACGAGCATTGTCGTCACCCACGACATGCGTAGCGCCTACACTGTCGGCTCGCGGATCGCGATGCTATACGAGGGTCAAGTTCGCCAAGTCGGGACCGTCGACGAGATTCAGCACACGCACGATCCCATCGTGCGACAGTTCATCGAGGGGAAGCCCGACCTCGACGCCGTGGAAGCAGGGGTCTGAGCTTGCCTTCATCTGCGAACGGAACACCATTGCCCGCGCTCGTTGTGCACCTGGAGCGCGAGCGCGCTCGTGCGCTCGTCCGGTCTGCTTTCCCACGGCGCAAATGGAAGATCATCACTACGCGTTCGGCTGAGGAACTCGAAGCAGTTTTTCGCCGGGTGTTGGTCGACGCCGCGCTGATCGACATCGGCTCGCCTAGTGAAGACACCTGGAAGGCTGCGGCCTTTGCCGCAGAATTTCCCAGCGCACCCTTCTTTGCGATCACGCCGCTCCTCCCATCTGATACTCCGTCAGCGGCGCGCTGCGCTGCCCTTGGCTTCGTCGATGTGATCGTCGAAGGAATCGACGACAACGCGGCGCGCGACCTGGTACAGCCGCATGCGTTCTTCGCTCGCTTTCGCCACGCGCTGGGGGAGCCTCCCCACACACTCGGCCTGAGTACGCCGCTCCAGAAGAGCGCGTGGGAAGTGATCATCGCTCACTCCGGCCGCCCTGTTACGACGAAGGAGTTGGCAAAGGCCCTCGGGCTGAGCCGCGAGCACCTGAGTCGAAACTTCGCCAGGCCGGGCGCGCCGAATCTCAAACGCGTGATCGATCTCGTTCGGCTGATCGCCGCCGCGGAGCTCGCCAAGAATCCCGGTCATGACATTCGCGACATCGCACGGATCCTCGACTTCGCGTCATCGTCGCACCTGGCGGTGACCGCGCAAAGGATCTTCGGCACCAGGCCGGCATCACTTGCTCGACTGCGTACTACCGATCTCATAGATCGCTTCGCGCAAGGCAGAACCAGGAGTCGCACTTAGCAGTCGTCCGTTTGGAAGACACGGCCTAAGTCTTCCAGATACCAAATTATTGCCTCAGAACGGAGCTTGTGATAAATTTCACAAGCTCCGGAAGCCCCAGCCGAGCGGGTCTCCGAGCTGCCCGCAAACCCAGTTCAGAGCACAAGATCAATGGCCACTGACACGATCCTTCGCCCTGGCGAAATCAAGGACATACTTCTCCGCGAGATCGAAGCGGCGGACCTGCACGAGCTCGATGTCGAGGAAGTCGGCACCGTCCTCGAGGTCAAGGACGGCATCGCCCGCATCTATGGTCTCCAGAAGGCGATGGCCGGCGAGATGCTCGAGGTGACGTCCTCTGAGACCGGCGAGAAGATCACCGCCCTGGCGCTCAATCTCGAAGAAGACAACATCGGCTCCGTCGTACTGGGCGATTATCTCCAGCTCAAGGAAGGCGACGAGGTTCGACGCACAGCCCGCGTGCTCGAGGTTCCTGTCGGACACGAGCTCGTGGGTCGAGTCGTGGATCCGCTCGGACGCCCGCTCGACGACGCCGGACCAATCGAGGCCAAGCATACGCGAAAGGTCGAATCCGAAGCGCCTGGAATCATCGTCCGCCAACCGGTGAAGGAGCCACTCCAGACCGGTATCAAGGCCATCGACTCGATGATTCCGATCGGACGCGGACAGCGCGAGCTGATCATCGGTGATCGCGCAACCGGAAAGACTGCAATCGCTGTCGACACCATCATCAATCAGAAAGGCACCGGCGTCATCTGCGTTTACGTCGCAATCGGTCAGAAGAACTCGACCGTCGCTTCCGTCGTCGAGAAGCTGCGCCAGGCTGGAGCGATGGAGTACACGATCGTGCTCGTCGCCGGCGCGTCCGATCCAGCGCCGATGCAGTACATCGCGCCCTATTCCGGCTGCGCGATGGCGGAGTTCTTCATGTACAACGAGGGACTGCCCACGCTCTGCGTGTATGACGATCTGTCGAAGCAAGCAGCCGCTTATCGCCAGCTCTCGCTGGTGCTTCGTCGTCCGCCCGGCCGCGAAGCGTTTCCCGGCGACGTTTTCTACCTCCACTCGCGTCTCCTCGAGAGAGCCGCGAAGCTGAGTGACGATCCGTCGATCATCGACGGGAGCAATATCCGGAAATCCGGTGGGTCACTCACCGCGCTGCCCATCATCGAGACGCAGGCGGGGGACGTTTCAGCGTACATCCCGACCAACGTCATCTCGATTACCGATGGTCAGATCTTCCTCGAGGCCGACCTGTTTTTTGCGGGTGTGCGTCCAGCGGTCAACGTCGGAATCTCGGTGTCGCGAGTCGGAGGCTCTGCCCAGGTGAAGGCGATGCGCTCGGTCGCCGGCAGGTTGCGTCTCGACCTCGCACAGTATCGCGAGCTCGAGGCTTTCTCCTCCTTTGCATCGGACCTCGACGCGGCGACCAAGAAGCAGCTGGAGCGCGGCGCGCGCACGGTCGAAGTGCTCAAGCAGCGGCAGTACGAGCCGATGCCCGTCGAGCAGCAAGTCATGGTGATCTATGCTGTGACGAACGGATTCCTCGACCAGATCTCGGTCAGTGAAATCAAGGACTGGCAGCACGCCTTTCTCGAGTTCATGGACAAGCAGTTCCCACAGGTGCCACAGAAGATCCGCTCCGAGAAAATTCTTTCCAAGGAAACCGAAGCCGATCTCAAGAGAGGAATCGAGGCTTTCAACCAACAATTCAAACCCGCGAAGCGTTAGAGCATGGCCAAGGGTCGTGAGCTGAAGGGACGGATCAAGTCCGTCGAGAACACGCGGAAGATCACCCGGACGCTGGAAATGGTGGCCACGTCCAAGATGAAGCGCGCTCAGGATCGCGTCGTCGCCGCGCGTCCTTATGCAAATTCGCTCACCGAAGTGATCGCGAATCTCTACACGCCGGAACTGGCCGAGCGCTTCCCCCTGATGCGTCAACCAGCTGCGACAAAGAAGGCAGCGATCATTCTTCTCACCAGCAACCGCGGATTGGCGGGCGCGTTCAACGCCAATCTTCTCAAGGAAGCGCGCAGTCTCCTTGCGCGCCTCAGCGAACAGAGTGTAGAACAGGAGCTCCACGTCGTTGGCAAGAAGGGACTGGGTTACTTCCGCTACATCGGCCGCGCAGTTGCTTCGAGCCGCACGGACATCACCGGGCAACCCACAGTTGCCAACGCCGCCGAGCTGGTCGATGGCTTGATCGAGAGATTCGCGTCGGGCGAGATAGACGCCGTCTATGTCATCTACTCGAAATACAACTCGGCGCTCTCGACTCCGCCGACATCGCAGCTAGTGCTTCCGGTGACGCCGCCCCCCCCCCAGCGCAAGGGACCACAACCCGACTACATTCTGATGCCGTCGGCCGAAGTGATTCTCAGCCAGCTTCTCCCCTCGTACGTGCGGAACTCGGTCTACCGGGCGCTCGTCGAGAACGAAGCTGGATTCCAGAGCGCTCAGCGCACCGCGATGAAGAACGCGACCGACAACGCGGGTGAGATGCTCAACGTTTTGCGCCGCACATTCAACCGCGCCCGCCAGGCGCAGATCACGCAGGAGATCGCCGAGATTGTCGGCGGTGCCGCCGCGTTACAGGGATAAGGGATAATCATGGCAACTGCCGTCCGCACCGAGAAAAAAAAGCTGCGCCCGACCGAAGAAAAAAAAGCAAACATTGGGAGGGTGGTGCAGGTAATCGGTCCTGTGCTCGACGTGGAGTTCGAGTCCGAGCACCTGCCTGAGCTTTACAACGCGCTTCGCATTCGCGAGAAATCTGATTCCGGCGTCGACATCGATGTCACCGTGGAAGTGCAGCAACACATCGGGCGCAACCAGGTTCGCGCGGTGGCGATGTCGTCAACCGACGCGGTAGTTCGCGGCATGAACGTCGAGGACACCGGCGGTCCGATCAAGGTTCCGGTTGGCGAAGCGGCCCTCGGCAGGATTCTCAACGTGCTCGGCAATCCAGTCGACAACGGTCCGGCGATTCCAGACAACGTCGAGCGCTGGCCAATTCATCGACCGGCCCCGGAGTTTGCGAACCTCGAGCCCAAGACTGAAATCTTCGAGACCGGCATTAAGGTCGTCGATCTCATTGCGCCATTCGTTAAAGGCGGGAAGATCGGACTCTTCGGCGGCGCAGGCGTCGGAAAGACTGTCGTCATCATGGAGTTGATCAACAACGTCGCGAAAGGCCACGGCGGAAAGTCCGTGTTCTGCGGCGTTGGCGAGCGCACCCGTGAAGGAAACGACCTCTATCTCGAGATGAAGGAATCGGGCGTTCTAAATTCGGCTGCGCTCATCTATGGTCAAATGAACGAGCCGCCGGGAGCGAGACTTCGCGTAGGTCTTAGCGGTCTGACTGTGGCCGAGTATTTCCGCGACGTCGAGAATGCGGACGTGCTCGTCTTCATCGACAACATTTTCCGTTTCACGCAGGCGGGCTCCGAGGTATCGGCGCTGCTCGGACGCATGCCGAGCGCTGTCGGTTATCAGCCGACATTGGCGACGGAGATGGGAGATTTGCAGGAGCGGATCACCTCGACCAAGGACGGATCGATCACGTCGGTGCAGGCGATCTACGTTCCCGCCGACGACATCACCGACCCGGCGCCCGCGACTGCGTTCGCCCACCTCGACGCGACAGTGGTATTGTCGCGCGCGATCACCGAGCTCGGTATTTATCCTGCTGTCGATCCTCTCGCTTCCTCCTCCCGAATTCTCGACGCGCAGTTCATTGGAGATCGCCACTATAAGGTAGCGACCGATGTGCAGCGCATTCT
>WNFY01004047.1_pt1 | contig 13614 bp, 11 predicted proteins | sample 5400091 | NCBI WGS metagenome assembly WNFY01 (sample SAMN13153364, study PRJNA577476) | soil metagenome | isolation source: 60 cm soil or saprolite under grassland replicate 1 | place: USA:California | collected 2016-06-15 | reverse complement strand
ATGTCTCCAATGGTAATCGTCCCGCTTTGCTCACTTTTTCCAGGCCGTTTTTTCGCGGATACAAAGCAAAAATCGGCAATCAAAAACTCGCCGTCACATCGTATCGCGGATTATTTCCAACTGTCGAAGTCCCAGCTGGCGCTCATGGACGGCTTGCTCTTATTTATCAACCAGCTTGGTTGATTTTGGGAAGGGCAACCGCGGCCGCGTGTGTTGTTGTAATCCTGCTGGCATTCATCTTAAGGAGCAGAACGAACAATTGACTTTTTGCTGCCACTGCGTTGGCGTTGCGACGCAGCCCCACGAGGGAATGCTTAAGCTCGCATGCGCTGGAGGATACGTGCAAGCCTGCCTGTCTTCGCTCTTTTTAGCTTGAGGTAACACGCCGCCCATTCGTGGGAGATTTGATTAGCTTGTTTTTCAACGGCTGGCGGCGGGATTTCCAAGTCCGGCGGAAATGGCAATTCGAGAAATTCCAGGACCCGCTCCGCGGCGATGCGGTGAGACGCGACGACGTCTTCATAAAAGAGAATCAGAGGCTCAATTTGATTTTCGCGAAAATAGTTCGCCCAGCCGTCATCGTGTGCTGCTATCCGGTTGCACCATTCGTCGATTACCTTGAAATCAAATTTGGGTATGGCGCGCGGCTGCGATTTCTTCTCCACTTTTTGACTCCAGATGCCTGTCTGACATGCCATGGCCCAGGAGACCGCCTGCTCGACGTGGTTCCGGCGGCGCATCCAGATGTATTTCGGCTTGCGGAAAACAGCCGCGAGAAGTTGCGCCCCATTTAGATTTTTATATGTGGTAATTTCCTGCAACATCTGGAGCATTCGTTCGAAATAACTCCACATTACGACGGTCCCGAAGACTCCATTGGCTGCGGTGTTTTGCCGCAAAACATTTTGCACATAGGCGAGGCGCGATGGAGCGCCCCAACGTTTTTCCCAGGTTTCTCCGGGCTTGGATAAAAAATGCTCCTCGGGCGACCCGCCTACGCCGGTGCTTCGGAGAATGTTGCAAAGCAAATGCGTCCCGCTGCGCTGGACTGAAGCAACAATGTAAGAAATTGCAGGGTTCATTGCGGGAACATGTCTGCAATTATTTAGTGAACCTGACGAGTTAATTCAAAAATCTTGCCGGAGTAATTTTCGAAAATTTCCGAACGAGCGCCCGGTGATGTGGACGAAGATTACAGCTTTTTGGGAGTTTCCAATAGCTCGATCACTCGTTTGAGCAAGCGCCCTGCGCCGCCGCCGTCAATACTGCGATGATCAAAACTCAACGTGATCTGTGCCTCGGTTCTCGGAACGAATTCCTTTTTCTGTTCGTTCCATGACGGAACTTTTTTTCCGGCCCCGAGACCAAGAAGCAATGTCTGGTCCGGCAGCGGAATTGGCGTGCCCCATTCCATTCCAAAAGTTCCGAAGTTTGAAACGGTCGCGACGCCGCTGGCTTGCATGTCTGGCGAGATGCGCCGTTGGCGGGCCAGCTCGATGAGCTCCTTGTATTTCGTCGCAAGGTCGGCGAGCGAAGTTTTTTCGGCAGATCGGATCACCGGCACCATGATTCCATCTTCGGCTTCAACCGCAATTCCGACGTCGATTGAATTTGACTGCACAACGCGATTGCCGATTAATTTCGCCGCCGCTCCGGGAGTTTCTGCAAGCGCGAGCGCAAGCGCGCGCAAGGCGTAGAGGCCTGGGCCAGGTTTGGGATCGCGCGACTGTCGGTCCTGCAGCACGGGATCGAGATTTACCGACGAACCAATCGTTGAAAGCGGCCGCGTCCAACTTCGCCGCATCGCGTCGGCCACACCCGTGCGAATCGCAGAAGCATCCTGCGCCGTTTGGCTCTCGATCTTGTGCAGAAAATTTTCGAGATCTTTAATTGTGACGCGGTTACCCGCGCCCGTGCCCATGATTCCTGCGAGATCGGCAGTTGTTAACTGCAGCTCGGTCATCCTCGCGCGAATACGCGGGGACATGAACGTCGCGCCTTTCGGTGTAACGGGAACAGGCAATCCGCCGACGCGTGCGCCATCGCCGTCGCGCGCGGCCACTTTCTTCTCACGCGCGGGAACAACCTCCTGATCAGCGCGCGCAGGAATCTCCTCCGCGACTTCACGCTGCGCCGGAGGAGGAGCTTGTCTTGCGAATCTCGCGGCGTCTGCTTCGCTCGCTTCCACGTAGCCAAGGACTGTGCCGACCGGATAAGTCTCTTTCAATTGCACGGTGATTTGAGCAATCTTACCTTTGCACGGCGTCGTCACGCCCATCACCGCCTTGTTGGTTTCGACGTCTAAAATTTCCTGATCATCCGCAACCTCGTCGCCGGGCTTTACCTTAATATCGACAATTGTGGCTTCGGCGATCGATTCGCCTAGCTGTGGCATGATGATTGGGACTTGCGGCATAAATTTTTACTCTCGAAGCAGCGCGCGAGCTTTTCGCGCGATCTCTTTTGCGTTGGGTCTGTGGGCCGACCAAAGATTTGGATGATAAGGAATCGGTGTGTCTTTCGCGTTGAGCCGCTGCGGCGCGGCGTCCAATAAATGAAAACCTTCGGCCGCGACGCGCGCAATCACCTCGGCTGTTACGCCGCCCCATGGAAACGATTCTCCCACACACAAGAGGCGGCCTGTGCGCGCGACTGACGCGAGAAGTGTATTAGTATCGAGCGGTTTAACCGAGCGAAGATCGATAACTTCAAGTTCAAAACCTTCGCCTGCCAATTGTTCCGCGACTGCGAGAGCTTCGTGCACCATCGCGCTGTAACTCACAATGGTCAGGTCGCGCCCTTCCCGCGCGATGCGTGCCCTTCCTGTGGGCACGCCTTCGGTCGGTAGCTTGTCCGCCTTGAGATGATAATAGAGGTATTTGTGCTCGCAGTAGACAACCGGATCGTCGATGGCCACCGCTTCAATCAGCATGGTGTAGGCGTCTTCTACCGTTGCAGGTGTCATGACGATCAGCCCCGGGTAATGCGCATAAATTGATTCCATCGATTGACTGTGGAATGGCCCGCTGCCTTTTGTCCCGCCGGAAGGCAGACGAACGGTGATAGGGACTGGTACATTTGTCCGCCAGTAATGGGTGCCGGCGTTGTTCAGGATTTGGTTCAGGGCGATACTTGAAAAATCGGCAAACTGCATTTCGACAATCGGTCGCATTCCCTCGATCGCGGCTCCGATCGCGGCTCCAACCATTGCGTCTTCGCTGATTGGCGTGTTCAATACGCGTCCGGGAAATTCTTTAGCAAGACCTTTTGTTGCCTTGAAAGCGCCGCCAAAAGCGCCGCCGACGTCCTGTCCATAGATAAACACGCGTTTGTCGTCACGGAGTAGCTTTGCCTGCGCCTCGCGAATTGCTTCGAGATATGTGATGCTCATTCCGGGCTTTCCACGAGGTCGCGCACGGAGATTGCGCACCAATCTTCTTTGTCGCCTTCCGGCGGAGCCTCTTTTTGCGCAGTGGCAATCGCCTCATCCACCTTCGCCGCTGTTTCTTTGCGCCACTCAGTCAGGGTTTTGGCATCGATCAGATTCGAATCAGCGATTGTTTGCTCAGCGACTTTTAAACAATCGCGCGCAAATGGCTCGCGCTTCATCTCCTCTGTGACATAACTGGCATCGTCGTGTTCACCGTGGCCGGAAAGCCGCAGAACGGAGGCCACGACCAACTGTGGCGGACGTCCTGCGCGTGCGCGTTTGACTGCGCCGCCGATTACCTCGAGGCACGCACTGAGATCGGTGCCATCAAGACTGTAGCCTTCAAAACCATAACCGATCGCGCGATCGACTAGATCGTGACACGCGAACTCACGGTCATTCGGCGTGGAATAAGCATAATGATTATTTGTCGCGACGATCACCAGAGGCACCTGTTCTACTGCCGCGATATTCATTCCCTCGTGACACGCACCGGTTTGCATTCCGCCTTCGCCGATGCACGCCAGGCCGATAAAATCTTTCTCTCCCTTAAAGCGTTTCGCCATCAGCGCGCCCACAGTGACCGAAATCATCGCGCCGAGATGGCTAACCATGGCGAGCTGGTTGTCCTGCGGGCGACCTCGATGGATGTTGCCGTCACGTCCGCGCATGGGACCCTGACGGGAGCCAAGATAAGTGCGTGTAACATCCAACAGCGATTCGCCGAACGCGGATCGTCCCGCCTGGTCGCGAATCAACGGCGCGAAGATGTCGCCTTTTTGCAAGAATAAACCACACGCTGCGCTGACCGCCTCCTGGCCCTTGCCGATGTAGACACCGCCAGTGATCAGGCCACCCCGATACAGACTAACAAGTTTTTCCTCCAGCGTACGCGTCAGCAGCATCCAACGATACGCTTCGAGGAAGCGCTCATGCGGCGGCGAGGGCTTTTTGGTTTTCGATTGGCGCTGCGCCGTCTGAAGCATCCGACAATTTTACGCGAGATCGGCCAGCCAGCGCAAAAAAATTTTACAGGGTCAAGAGTTGCTCTCCGGAGAGCCACAAGCTGCCGATAGCTCCAAGCTGGCAACCTGCGCTCTCCCAGAGAGGAAATTACCGCGTTGCAAGCACGAGACGTTGTTGTCTCGACTTCTGTTCTACGTTTGCAAACGTTTCTGTGGAAACTTGTTGGGGTGCGGTCAATTTCATCCCCACGAGCTTGCTCACGCCGCGCTCTTCCATCGTCACACCGTACAGTACGTCGGCCTTGGCGATGGTGCGTTTGTTGTGCGTGATGATGATGAATTGACTCTGGTCTATGAACCGGTCCAACACGCGGACAAAGCGGTTGATGTTGCCTTCGTCCATTGCCGCATCCACTTCGTCGAGAATGCAGAACGGACTTGGTCGTACCATGTAAATTGCGAACAGCAACGCCACAGCAACCATGGAACGCTCGCCTCCGCTTAGCAGGGAAACGCTTTGTAACTGTTTGCCCGGAGGCTTGGCGCTGATTTCGATTCCGCAGTTGAGCGGATCGTTTTCGTCGAGCAAGGACAGGTCTGCGCGTCCCCCGCCAAAGAGTTCTTCGAACATTTCACGGAAGTTGATCCGTACCTGAGCAAAGGTCTCGCTGAACAACTTTTTCGTAGTCGAGTTGATCTGCGCAATCACATCCAGCAATTCGCGACGCGAATTGGTAAGGTCATTGTTTTGCGCTTCGAGAAACTTGTATCGCTCTTCCAGCTCGTCGTACTCGTGAACAGCGTCCAGGTTAACTGGCCCCATGTTATCGAGTTGCGTTCGAAGATCGCTAATAAGCTGTTCGACATCAGGAGGGGCGAGCTCCGGCGAGCCCGGCGTCGCAGGCGCTCCGCCCTCCACTTTGTCATTGCGTTTCAATTGCGCTCGCAGAGTTTTTTCAAACGCAGCCTGGTCCTGGCTAAATTCGCGCAAATTGATTTGATATCGGCGTGACACGCGTTCGGTGAGATTATCGATCTTCAACTGCAGCTCTGCCTTGCGCACTTGTTCTTTGGAACGCGAGTCGCGCAGATCATTCAACGAGTTTCGAATTGTGCGCAGATTCGACTCCGCTTCGTTCATCGTTGTCGAGCGCTCCCGGCGCTGTTCAATGAGCGAGGCTAACGCTCCCTCAAGATCCGCACGTTGCCCGGTTTGTTTCTCGATGGCGGATTCGGCCGTTCGCGATTCTTCCGCCTGCGTGGTCAGCCGCTTCTCGAAGTTGATAATCTCAGCCTGGCGTGCCGCGATTGCCTCCCCAAGTTCCGCGTCACGCGCGCTCATCGGCTGGCGCTGCGCGATAAGATGTTCGTAGCGCTGTCGCTCGGTGGCGGCGGTAAGCCGCAATTCGTTCAGTTGCTCTATTGCCTCGTTTTCGCGCTTCGCGACATCGTCCTGCGCAGCTCGCAATATCTCTTGCTCGCCCTGGTTAGCAGCCAGCGTCGCCTGTTCCCCAGCCAATTCGTCCTCCAGTTTTGCAATGCGTTCGTCTGCGGCCTGGATTTGTCGGGCCAGCGTAGTTTGCTCAGAGCGAACCTGGGCCTGCTTTTGTTCGCCCTCTTGCAGTTCTCGCGTAAGAAAAAGAATTCGGTTGTCGCAATCGGATTTTTCACGTTCCGCCGTTTCGTAATCTCGACGGGCTTCTTCCAACTCGCCGCCCGCTTTTTCCAGCGCCGCTCTGGCGTCGTTGCATTCCTTAAGCAAAGCGTCCCGTTGCTTACGGATCTCAGAACATTCCCTGTCCAGGTCCGACATTCGCGCTTTGCGTTCGAGTAGAGAATCCGCCGATGTTTCCCGGCTCCCACCAAACACAACTCCCTCGGTCGAAATCAATTCGCCATCCACTGTGGCAGCTGCGATTTCGCTGTGCTTTTTCTTGGCAGTCAGGGCGTCATCGAGATTCTGAAAGATTGCAACATCGTGAAGCAATTGTGCAACGAGCGATGCGATCGGCTCCGGCGCTTTCACTTTGTCAATCGCCCAGCCGAGCGATTTTTCAGGAGCCCGTTTTACTCGCTCTTTTGTTGTGCCATTACCGAGTTGTGGAATGACCAGCGCCGCCTGACCGAGTTTCTTCTCTTTCAAAGCCGCAATAATTTCGGGCGCCAATTGTGCATCATTTAGCACGATCGCCTGCAAATTTCGGCCCAGCGCAGCTTCTATGGCCGGAATGAAATTCTGATCCACGTCGAGATTTGCAACCAAAGCGCCCGCCAAGGCAGGCTTGATTCGTCCCGCGAGGGCGGGATGTAGGCCCTTAAGCACGGCTTGGGAACCCTCCCCAAGACCCTCGCCCTCTTCGTTGAGCTGACGAAGAATTTCAAGACGCGATTCTTTTTCTGCCTGGCCGCGCTCAATGGCAGCGAGCTCTTTCTCTGTGCTGGCGACACGTTGTTGATGGTGTCGCAGCGTCTCCTCGCTACTCTGAACAACGCCTCGACGGCGATCGAGTTTGTTCTGGAGGTTCTCGGCCGTCGCGCGTGCGGCGTTGGTGTCGTCCTGGATTCGGGTGCGGGCGCTCTCTATGTTGGAAATCGCGGTATCTAAACCGCGCCGATTTTCCTCTGTCGTTTCACGGCGAATTTTAAGTCCGGAAATCTCATCCTCCAGGTCGGCGATTCGGCTCTCGATTTCCGACGCTGCTTTTCCCCGCGTCTCGAGTTTCGATTCATGCTCGCTTCTCTCGGCGCGAAGGTCCGAGAGTCGTCCCCTAAGTTGATTTAGCTGCGTTTCTTTGGTCTGCAGAGCCTCGCTCGTCTTTTCAATCAGCGCGTTCGCCTGTTGAATTTCTTTGCCTTGCTGCTCGCGTTTAGTTTCGGCAACAGCAATATCGTTTCGGGAACGTTCGATCAGTTCGTTCAGTTCCTCGGCCCGCTGCCGATTGAATTGGATTCGATTCCGATGCGCATTAATTTCGCTCTCAAGATGCTGGAATTCACTGCGGCTGCCCGCAATTCGGGCATCGATTTCTTCCAAAGCGTTGCGCTGCTCGGCCAACTCGTTTTCGTCCGCTTCGATTCTGGCGCGAGCCAAATCTTCTGATTCGCCGAGGCGCGCAATTTCAGTCTGGCAATAGGCGAGATCCGTTTCGAGCACCTGGAGTTGCTTGCGCGAATAATGCGTATCAAGGACGCGAAGATCGTCGTGCAATGCCTGGTAACGCCTTGCTTTGCCCGCCTGGCGCTGCAACGAACCGATTTGACGTTTTACTTCCTTAATGATGTCGCCAATGCGCAGGAGATTTGCATCGGTCGCTTCCAGCTTGCGTAGCGCCTCGCGTTTTTGCGTCTTGTATTTTGTGACCCCGGCTGCCTCCTCAAACACTGCGCGTCGATCTTCGGGGCGCGAACTCAGGATCATGTCGATCTTGCCCTGTTCCATCATTGAGTATGCCGAGCGCGCAATGCCGGTGTCGGCGAAGAGACTTTGAATATCGCGAAGCCGGCACAAGGTTTTGTTGAGCAGGTACTCGGAATTGCCATCGCGATAGACACGACGCGTTACGCGAACGTCGTGCCAGTCGATGCCGAGTTCTTCAGCGCAATCGGTAAAGGTCAGAGAGACCTCGGCGAAGCCAATAGGCTTGCGCGTCTCACTGCCATTGAAAATCACATCCGCCATCTCATCGCCGCGCAAAGATTTTGCAGATTGCTCGCCAAGTACCCAGCGAACGGCATCGAGCACGTTCGACTTTCCGCAACCGTTCGGGCCAACAATAGCAGTGACGCCTTCGTGAAAATTAAGAACCGTTTTGTCGGCGAACGATTTGAAGCCGAGCAGCTCGAGCGATTGTAAATGCATGGTAGGCCAAACCTCGGGCCTGTGGAGGTCAATACAGCAGGCGCGTAAGGGTGACAAGCGAAAAACACACAATTTGAAGGGCTTTCGACCCTGGCCAGCCACAGGATGTTGGGGGTTGCGAGCTCCGCGTGCTCGGTCGGCTGAAATCGAACTGATGCAGACGCTTGCGCTTCGCGCGTCTCCCTTGGGATAAGGGGAGAGCATTAAGTTGGGGGATCGGGACAAGTTGCTGCCTCTTGGGGGCGGTCCTGACCCTCTCCTTCGCCAGAGAGAGGTGTCCCTCCGCACATGCCACATTACAATTACCCGCCATCGAAAAATGCCCTCTTGGGTCGCGAAGCTTAGCTCGCACTCTTGCCTTGGACAACTGAAGCACGCAGGATGCCCCAATGGCCGAAGAAGCGACGCTGTCGATCGAACAAGCGGAGCGGGTCGACCATCAGTTGATCCGCGGTATTGGGATTCCGGCTCTCACTGCAAATATTGTTAGCTCGACCATCGGTGCAGGAATTTTTGTCATCCCAGCGACAGTCGCGAGAGGTTTGGGGCCCGCTGCGCCACTTGCATTTGTTTGTTGTGCGGTTGCGATGGTGTTGTTCGTCACTTGTTTCGCGATCGCCGGTAGTCGCGTGTCATTGACCGGGGGTCTTTACGCATATGTCGAAGTCGCGTTTGGTCGTTACGTCGGCTTTCTCGCCGGCATGCTTTATTTTCTAACGGCGCTCGGCGCAGTCGCTGGCGTCGTGAACGTCCTCGCGAATTCGGTTGCGCTCGTCGTTCCATTCCTCGGCAGTCCCGTGATGCGTATTGTCGTCATGCTCGGCGTTTATGGTTCGCTTGTGCTCATCAACATCCGCGGTGTGCGCGAAGGCGCCGGTGCGGTGACCGTGATCACGGTGGCGAAGCTTCTGCCCCTGCTGCTGTTCGTTTGCGTGGGAATATTTTTTATTCACCCGCCGAACCTTGCGTGGAGCGGCTGGCCCGGTAGCAAGTCGTTAGGCGATGCCGTTATTCTTTTGATTTTTGCTTTCGTCGGAATCGAGGTGGCCTTGATTCCGAGCGGTGAAGTGAAGAATCCGGCGCGCACTGTTCCGCGCTCCGCCTATCTCGCGCTTGTCATTACGACGGTCATTTACATCCTGATCCAAATCGTAGGGCAGGGGACACTCGGCGGCGATCTTGCGAATCATCCTGACGCGCCGCTCGCAGAATCAGCGGCGAAATTTCTCGGCAATTTAGGCCGCACGATTCTTCTGGCTGGAGCCACCATCTCGGCTTTTGGATTTGTGACCAGCGACATCCTGAGTTCACCACGTATGATCTTTGCTTTCGGACGGGATGGCGCGTTACCGCAGTTTTTCGCGCATGTTCATCCGCGCTATCGATCGCCGGACGTCGCGATCATTACTTACGCTACGCTCGCCTTTTTGCTGTCGATTAGCGGCACCTTTGAAAAGTTGGCGGTGCTTTCGAACGTCGCGGTGTTGTTAATGTATCTGCTTTGCTGCGCAGCGTGCTGGGTCTTGGTGCAACGCGATGTGCGAGCCGATGGCGCTCAGCCATTCAATTTTCCTGGAATGAACATTGTGCCTGCCCTGGCAATCGTCGCGATTCTTTGGATTCTCGTCCATGCGACTGCTCGCGAATTTGTCGTCACTGGAGTCGTGCTGGCTGTTGCGTCAGTCGTTTATCTCGTCCGCGGCCAGGTTCGACGGAAAGCGTAGGCAAACTGTGAAAACCGATTAGCTTGTGGCCATGCGTGAAAATTACCTCGAGGATTTTTATTCTTTCCTGCGCTTTCCAAGCATTTCGACTGACGACCAGTACGCGGAACGGGTGGCCGAATGCGCGCACTGGCTCGTGAAGAGACTCACCGGCATTGGTCTGGAGACACAGCTTGTTCCTACGCGCGGTCATCCCATTGTCTGGGCACGCAACAAACATCAGCCCGGACGTCGCACGGTCTTGATCTACGGGCATTACGATGTGCAACCGCCCGATCCTCTGGAGCTCTGGGATTCGCCGCCGTTCGAACCAGTTCTAAAAAATGGTTACGTTTTTGCGCGCGGCGCTACAGACAACAAAGGACAAATTCTTGCGCACATACTCGGAATTCAGGAGACGATGGAACAAGATCGCGATTTGCCTGTGAATTTGCATCTCGTGATCGAAGGTGAAGAAGAAATCGGCAGCGGGAACCTCGGCCCTTTTCTCAACGAAAATCGCGAGGCACTGAAGAGCGACGTCGCGGTGGTCTCCGACACCGGAATGATTGAGAAAGGTGTGCCGACGTTGAGTTACGGCCTGCGCGGGGTGACCGCCCTTGAGATCAAGGTCACTGGGCCGAAGATGGACTTGCATTCCGGCATTTTTGGAGGCGCCGTCCAAAATCCAATCACGGCGCTGGCGCAATTGCTCGCCACACTTCACGATCGGGAAGGTCGCGTGGCAATCTCCGGATTCTATGATCGGGTTAAGTCGCTGGAGAATTGGGAGCGCGAAGCGTGGCGCAAACTTCCAGTCGATGGCGACAAACTGATCCTCAAGGAAACAGGCGTCCCTCAACTTTTCGGCGAAGCCGGTTACAATTCGCTCGAGCGCATCTGGGCTAGACCAACAGCCGAGATCAATGGAATCGGCGGAGGATATCAGGGGCAAGGGACAAAGACAGTCATCGCCAGTCATGCGATGGCGAAACTGACGTTCCGTCTGGTTCCGGAACAGGAAGGCGACGAAATTCTCAAGCTGGCAAGAGCGCATTTACGAAAAAATCTGCCCAAAGGCGTTACAATGGAAATTACCGACGGACACAGCGGCCCCTGGTATCTTACCGACCCACATTCGCCGCTCGGCGAAGCCGCGCAACGCGCATTGCGTAAAGCATTCGATCACGACCCCGCGCTTATTCGCGAAGGCGGCAGCATCCCTATCGTCTCACAGTTCCGTGGCATCCTGGGCATCGAAACGCTGCTCATGGGACTCGCGCTGGCCGATTGCCGCGCACATTCGCCTAATGAAAATTTTCCTCTCGAGAATTTTGAAGGCGGCATTCGCCTCAACAAAGCAATTCTTCAGGAGCTCGCTCACTGATTGTTTTCCGCGACTAAAATTCATCCGATCAGAAACCAGAACGCGAATTGTAGGGCGTCTGTGTCAGAGGCCGGGGCTGACGGCGTTTCACAGAAACGCCCTACAGTTTTGGCGGTCTCCCAACCAATATTTCGCGGGCTTCTAATCGCCGCGATTTCATTTGGGACGCTCCGCACCGCGAATGCTGCTGAAGACTCGTTAGGCACAAAGATCAAAAAGATTTTCGCTACACCTACGCCGGCCCCCCGCAAACATCGGAAACGCTCTCCGAAAAAAGCGACGCCCAGCCCGTCGCCGACAGCTTCGCCAAGACACAAGAAGATTTCACCGACTCCGTCTCCGAGTCCGACACCGAAGTCCAAATCAAAGCGCAAACGAGCGTCTCCGACGCCGACAGTCACTCCCGAAGAGAGCCCGGTCCCAAGTCCAACTGAAACCCCAAGCCCCTCGCGTTCGCCGCGTCCTGCTGCGGAAAAAAGAGGCGCGCCTAACGTCACGCTTTCGCCCGATGAGATTTCAGGTTACGACAGCTATCCATCGAGAGTTCGCCAAATTCTCGATACCAGCCTCGAGCTAACAAAGCAGGATCTCGGTTATACATACGGCTCGGCCGACCCAGCAAACGGCGGCATGGATTGCTCCGGGTTCATTTATTATCTTCTCACCCAAAATGGGTTCAAAGATGTGCCGCGCGATTCGAGCCAGCAATATGTCTGGGTACGCAAAGCGGGAGATTTCAATGCGGTCTTGAGCCGGAAGGAAGACTCGTTTGAACTCGACGCGCTCAAGCCGGGCGACCTGCTCTTCTGGCGCGGCACCTATAATATTGATCGCGACCCACCGATCACGCACACGATGATTTATCTGGGCCGCGAAAAACGGACCAAAAAGCGGGTCATGATCGGATCAAGCGACGGTCGCACTTATGACGGCAAACAACGTTGGGGCGTCAGCGTTTTCGATTTCAAACTGCCGCCACCACCCAGCAGCGGCGACGCCAAAATCAGTCCGGTCTTTGTCGGCTACGGTCGAATTCCCGGTCTCGTTGAAGAATAGACTCTATTGCGCCTCCTCGGTTTGGGCGGGACTTGGAGTTGTTTTGGCCTCCGGCGGGGCCGGAGGGCGAAGGTGAACACTATGCAATCGGCGCTCGTATCCGACGAAAACTACCGTGATCAAAACAAACATTACGATGAGAACGACGCGCTGTTCGTTTTTGGAGAGTTCAAAAATTCTAAACAGGGGCTTCATCGAAGTGTTGCGCAGCTTTTCCCGTTCAATTTTTGGAGCACCGTTGTCATTAGGTTCCCTGCAGGTTGTCATTCTGAGCGAAGCGAAGAATCTCAGTCATTCCTTTCTACAATCACCGAGCCCGACAGCCAGAGATGTTTCGCTTCGCTCAACATGACAAGAATGGCCTATTTCACGTAGCGAATCGGATCTTTCATCCCGGCTTCGCGAAAGCCTTTGAGCCGCAGAAGACAGGAATCGCACTCGCCGCAGGCGAAACCCTCGGGCGACGGATCGTAACAACTGTGTGTGAGCGAGAGATCGACGCCGAGCTCGACGGCTTTGCGGATGATTTCGGCTTTGGAAAACTTCATCAGTGGTGTGTGAATTTGAAAGCGTCGGCCTTCGACGCCGGCTTTTGTTCCGACATTGGCCAGGGTTTCAAACGCTTCGATGAATTCCGGTCGGCAATCGGGGTAGCCACTGTAGTCGATTGCGTTTACGCCGATAAAGATGTCGTCGGCTCCAATCACCTCCGCCCAGGCAAGCGCGTAAGCCAGAAAAATGGCGTTACGCGCAGGGACGTAGGTGACTGGAATGCCGTCTGCGATTTCTGTTTCCGAACGCTGCCTGGGCACATCGATTTCGCCAGTCAGCGCCGAGCCGCCAAAGACACGCAAGTCGATCTTTGCGATTCGATGTTCCTTTGCGCCTAACGAGTCGGCGGCGCGGCGAGCAGCCTGCGTCTCGATCTGGTGACGCTGACCGTAATCGAACGACAGCGCATACGCTTCGTATCCTCCGGTAATCGCAATGGCGAGCGTGGTTGTTGAATCAATTCCACCGCTCAATAGAACCACTGCGGATTTCATTTTTGAGCGCTGTTTTGCGCTACGAGCGTAGTTCGCTCGAGTACCGCGTCATCGGTCGTTGCGGCCAGTTTTGCCTTTGTCCGGATGCTCGGCACGCACTGTGAGCGCTATTCCACCACGGGCGGAGAATTGCGCGGTCACAATCGCCTCGCGCGGAGCACATGCTTT